>ENA-OPSW01001220-OPSW01001220.1-human-gut-metagenome-genome-assembly--contig:-NODE-1220-length-15816-cov-4.576677_pt1 | contig 15816 bp, 2 predicted proteins | sample MGYA00241463_ERZ501918 | MGnify/ENA primary metagenome ERZ501918 (study PRJEB25962, sample SAMEA2042443) | human gut metagenome | biome: human gut; feature: human-associated habitat; material: faeces... | reverse complement strand
GGACAGAAGCAGTACGATCTTCTCCAGTATTACCTGAAAAACAGCGCGAATTACGGCGTGGCCTATCTTTTTACCATCAGTCACGTCAACGAGATCAATATGAGAACCCGGCAGGAGCTGAAACAGAGAATTGCAATTCAGCTGAAGGATAAATACGATTACACGGACATCCTGGGCGTCAAATGCAGCTGTCAGCCGCCGGAAAAACGCAGTCCAAGGGACGCGCCAAATCGTTTGAATTATGATATAAATATATAGAGAAAAAATAGAAGATTTGAGTCAAAAAAACGGAGGAAAATAATGTTAAAAAATAAACTAGTAGCTAAAAGAATAAGAAACATATTTATACTAATTATGACAATAGCAATCATGATGGGCGCATATCATAATGTACGAAGGTCAAGGGCAGAGAAGGTAATAGAAATATCGTTGGAAGTCGCAGATAAAAATAATCAATTAGAAAAAGAAACAATCACAGTAGAAGCAACAGAAACAAGTGATGGAGTTTATCTATTAGAATTGCCAGAAATAGTAAATACAAAGATGATAACTAAATATTATAATTCTGAAGATGAAGAAATTGATTCAAGAACTATACAATTAACAGATAAAGAGATTTCAGAGAAGAAAGTTCAAGTGGCAACTGATTATGATACAAAAGAAGTTGAGAAACTAGAAGTAAGTGGAGCAACAATAACAGTGGCTGAAAATGCAGAAAAAAAGATATTTTATAATAGAAAAATAACAAATGAAACAGGAGACATTATAGCAACTGGATATATGCCATTAGAGGCTCAACTAGAAACAAAAGATATAGATATAGGAACGTTAACAGACGTAAAACTTCCAAATGAAAGCCAATCAATGAAAAAAGCATTCACTGCAATAATAACTGAGAACAAAACTGAAAGTCAGAATGGAGTTTCAAATCAAGCAGAAATACAAGAAGAAAACGCGAATACAAGTCAAAATAAGGCGCAAAATGAAATAGAAACACAAAGCCAGAGTGAAGCACAGAATCAAGCGAAAACACAAAGCCAGGATGAAGCACAAAGTGAATCAGAAGAAACGAAAGCAGTATATAATCCAAGTGAATATGGAGAAATTGTTGAAATCCAAGCCAAATATGAAGCTGAAAACAAAAATGAAAAAATAACAGTATATAGTTTAGATGAACAGAACCAATTGAAAGAATTAGAAACAACAGAACTAGAAACAGAGGAAGAGGGAACAGCAAAAACATATCAATTCCCTATGAACAATGAGGTAGGAGAAAATGAAGAAAAAACATATATAACAACAGCAGAACTAAGCGAAGATGCAACAATAGGAGATGAAACAGTAAATGATGAAACAAACATAGCAGATTCATCAACAAGCTATACAACCAGTGATGATACAAGTAATGGAGGAGACTTTGGAGAATCATCAACATCGCCAATAGTCGGAGAAGACCTAAACGCAGCATATGCAGGAGGAACATCAGGAAAGGATACAACATTAATGACAACAAGTAGTGAAACTGCAGCAACAAGTGGCTTCTTTGGAAACTCAAGCATACAAAGACAAAACATAGAAAATGTAACATTTACAAATCAATTAGTTCAAGATGACACACCTGTACATAGATGGGACGCTAGTAAAAACACAGGAAGCAGTCACAGTAGTTCTACAACAACGTGGAAAGACTTAAATGGAAGCATGAATGGAACTTTACATGGAGGAACATGGGGAACAGACTACTTACAATTTAACGGTACGAGTGATTGGTTAGCACTTGCAGCATATAATCCAACTCAACAAATAAGAATAGATACATGGGTAGCACCAGTATCAATACAATCAGGAGAAAGAGATATTATATCAAACTTTGAAGTCTCTGGTTATGGATTATATTTATTAAATGGAGTTCCAACATTTGATGTGTATAATGCAAGTACAAATGAATGGAAATCAGCTAAATCAAGTTCGGCATTAACAGCAGGACAAAAAGTACATTTACTGGCAACATATGATGGATTTAGTGTTTGTTTATATGTAAATGACAAATTAGTATCTAAAGTCGTATCAGAAGGAACAATAAAAGCACCTGAAAAAAGTACAATATTAGCAATGGGAGCAAACCCACAAGGAAACACAGTTTATACAAAATATGGATGCTTTGCAAATATAAGAATTTATTCAATGGCAATATATGACAAAGTATATAATACAAGTAGTTATGATGCTTCGGCCGCAACAAGTTCATACAGTAATACCACAAAAATCTGGAAAGATTTAACTGGACAACATGAAGGTGTAGTAACAGGAGGAACGTGGGGAGCAGATTACTTAAAATTTAATGGTACAAGTGACTGGGTAAATATAGGAGCTATAGATTTTACAACATATGGAAGCATAGAAACAAAAGTAACAATAAATCAAGTACAATCAAGTGAAAGAGATATAATAGGAAACTTTGAAAATGGTGGTATAGGAATATATTTAATGGATGGGTATCCTACATTTGATGCATGGAGTACAGGATCTAATGGATATGTATCAGTAAAATCACCAAATAAAGTCACGGCTGGAACGACGTATACATTTAAGGGAGTTGTCCGGAAATGGAACAATAAAGTTCTATGTAAATAATGCTTTAGTAGGGTCTGCTTCATTTTCTGGACAAATAGGAAAACCAGAAGCAGAAAAGAGTGGAACGGGCAGTGGTTCTTGGGGTGAACCAACTGTAATGGCAATGGGATGTAACCCAAAAGGAAATAGAGCAGATACTGGATGGAGAAATGGATGTTTTACCGCGATGAATTTATACAACTTAAAGATTTATAATCAAACAGGATGTGTAGCAAGCTATGAAGCTAAGAGAAATGTTGGAGCATTAAAAGATTTAACAGGTCATAATGATGGAAATGTAGTAGCAGAAGACTGGACAAATGAATATATACAATTGGACGGAAAAGACGATTGGATAAATTTAGGTAGTATGAGTTTCAGAACAAACCAAGTAACATTGGATTTAACAATGGAATTGGTTACACTACCATCAACGTATAAAACTCTTATGGGAAACCTTGAAGGTGGAGGTGTATCACTAGGACTTACAGAAGACTATAAACCGTATATGCAAATAAATATAGGAGGGTCATACGACAATGCGAAAGCAACAACAGCACTAAAAAAAGGGCAAAAAGTACATTTGCTGGGTTCGTATGATGGAACAACAATAAGATTATTTGTTGATGGCCAACTAGTTGCATCGAAAGTACATGCAGGAACACTAAACCCTGCAACTGGTAATACAGTAATGTCAATAGGAAGCAACCCATCAGGAAACTCTGGTGGAATAGAATTTACCAATATGAAGGTATATACAGCACATGTTTACAACAAGGCATATTGGGATGTATCAGAAAAAGGAGATAACTCAATACTAGCATGGTCTGTAAACAGTAATAGTAGTGGTGCTAAAAAGGTATATATAGCAAGTAAAGGAAATATATATGCAAACACAGATGCAAGTTATATGTTCTCAAATATAGGGGCATCATCAAATTGTACAGCGACAACAGCACTAACAAATTTAAACTTGCTAAAAACAGCAAATACAACAAATATGTATTCAATGTTTTGGAAAACAGGATATAATGCAATGACAAGCTTAGACTTAGGAACAAGTTTTAGTACAGCAAAAGCAACAAACCTGGAATATATGTTCCAAGAGTGTGGATATAAAGCAATGACGTCATTAAATCTGCGAGGAATAAATACTTCGGCAGCAACAAGTATGTATGCGATGTTTGATGGAACTGGATATACGGCAATGACAAGTTTAAATTTAGGAGCCAATTTTAGCACTGCAAATGTAACTAAAATGACAAGAATGTTTAAAAATTGCGGATATACTAAAATGACAACACTAACATTAGGTTCTAAATTTAATACAGCAAAAGTAACAGAAATGATCAGTATGTTTGAAGGAACAGGATATAAAGTGATGACATCTTTAAATTTGGAAGGCTCATTCGATACAAGCAAAGTAACAAATATGCAGGCAATGTTTAAAAATTGTGGATATACAGCAATGACAACACTAACTTTAGGCTCTAAATTTAATACAGCAAAAGTAACAAATATGCAAGAAATGTTTGCAAATACAGGATATACTAAAATGACAAAATTAGACTTGGGGGATATATTCTATACAACAGCAGCAACAAATATGACATCGATGTTTAATGCAACAGGATATACTGCAATGGGTGAATTAGACTTAGGACCAGCATTTACAAAAATAGCAGGAACATATTCAAATGTATTTACAAATACAGGAAAATCAGGATGTATAATTTATGCACCAGAAGCAATATATCAAAACAAAAATGCATTTAAATTAAATACAAGTTCAGGAACAACAATATCTTATACAAGAGGTTCGCTAAACTTAAGATATAAAACAGAATGGATAGTAGAATCAAAAAATGCAAATACATCAGCAAAAAATGTAACAATACAATTAAGAGGAAGAACAAATAATAATGCAACATCTGTATATAAGAGCAATGTAACAAGTACACTAACAAAAGATAATATAACAGTATACATAAATGGTGCAGAAGCATCAAGTATATCTAAATCATTAGGAACAGTAACAACAAGTAAAAATCCAACAACAGGATATAATGATGTATTAGTAACATTAACACTATCAGGATTTGAACAATCAGCACTACAATCAGGAAAAAACTACAAAGAGTGGAGTGGTGACATATCAATCCAAATAGCACAAGGAACATTGAAAGATTCATATGGAAATAAAAATACAGGACTAAATTCATCAGGAGCAAGAGTAAGAGAATCATTAGCAGGACCATTTGCAGACTTTATCGCACCAAATGTAGCATATAAATTTGCAGAATCTAATATAGATAAAACAAATAAAAGATTCACAATGGTATTTGATATAGTAGATAAATATTATAATGCATCAACATCAAAAACATTAGCAGTAACAGACTTAACTATAAAAATAGATGGAGCAGTTCCTGATTGGAAGAAGGTAACAAGAAATCTTACATCAGCAGACTTATCAAATACAGTAAATGGAGCAAGCAAAGTTGTAGGAAAAAGATACACATTAACATTATCTAATTTACAGCAAAGCACAATAGCGTCTGGTGCAAGTTATAAAGATTATAGTGGTGTTATAACAGTAGTAGTACCAGAAAAAAAGGTATATGATACTTCAGGAAGGTATAATCCAACAACAACAATAACCTCTGGTGTTAATATACCAACAAATAGCGGAACAGGAAAAGTAGTGGACGTTGTAGATCCATTCTGGCAGGTAAGTAATGTAAATATAGACCATAGTAAAAACCAAGTAACAATGACGATAAAAGGTACTGATAAGTACTATAGTGGAAATTCATTAACTAAAGATAAAATAACAGTATTAGTAGATGGAGAAACAGCAACAAGCGTAACAAAGACATTAAGTTCAGCAACCTCAATAACAAAAGGTGTGCAATATACATTAACCTTAACAACATGGCAACAGAGTTCAAAACAGTCAGGAAAATCATACTTAGAGTGGAGTGGTAATACAGTAATAAGAATAGCAGCAGGAACCTTGACAGATTCGAATGGAAACTCGAGCAAACAACAAGACTTCTCGATAGGATTGGTAGACTTTATAAAACCTACAATAACGAAAGTTTCGGCAACTAAAGATGCAGCAAATAAAAAAGAAACAATAGTATTTGATGTAGATGACAAATACATTAATTCAACCATGATAAGTGCTGATAATATAAAAGTTTATATGAATGGTGTAGAAGCAACAAGTATAACTAAAAGTTTATCAAGAACTGCAAAAACTGGAACAGTAAATGGGGCATCAAAAACAATTGGATATAAATATACATTAGTATTAACGAATTTTGAACAATCAACATATCAAACAAATAAAGAATATAAAGAGTGGAGTGGTACAGTATCAATAAAAATTGTGGCAAATGCAACAAAAGATACGTCAAACAATGGAAATGTAGATACAACAATAACAGGAGACTTTGTTGACTTTATAAAACCACAATGGAGATTAGTTGGTTCACCTACAATAGACCATACAAATAATAGAGTTGTAATGACAATAAAAGGAACAGATAAATACTTTAAAGCAACCACATTAGCAACAAGCAATATAAAAGTATATGTTGATGGAACAGAAGCAACATCAGTAACAAAGAACTTAAGTGCGGCAACAGATGTAAAAGAAGGAAGTACAAAAGTTGGTGTACAATACACATTAACATTAACAGGTTGGGAACAAAGTTCAAAACAAAATGGAAAAAGTTATTTTGAATGGAGTGGTAATACAGTTGTAAAAATAGCAGCAGGAGTGCTAACAGATACTAGTTCAAATTCAAGTCCAGAAACATCATTTACAATAGGCCAAGTAGACTTTATAAAGCCAAAGATTGAAAAAGTATCATCAAGTAAATCTGGCGGAACAGAAACAATCACATTTAAAGTAATAGATAAATATTTCAATACAAGTGCCAAATTAACAAAAGATGATATAACAGTATTAGTAGACTCTGAAACAGCATCAAGTGTAAGTAAAACATTAAGTAATCCAACAGAAATAAAAGAAACAGTAAATGGAGCAAGTAAAGTAATAGGACATCAATATACAATGACACTAACAAATCTTGAAAAAACAAGGACAACAATTGACAGAAACAGAGAATACAGTGATTGGAGTGGTACAGTTGCCATAAAAGTTGCGGCTGGAAAAGTAAAAGATACATCAAATAATACAAATGCTGAAACAACGATAACAGGAGACTTTTTAGATGTTATAAAACCAAATGTAACATATCAATTTTCTGAGTCTAATATTGATAAGAATGGTAAAAGATTTACAATGGTATTTGATATAACAGACAAATACTATAATGCAAGTACATCAACAACATTGTCAGTTAATGATTTAACAATAAAAATAGATGGAGCTGTTCCAGATTGGAATAAGGTAACAAGAAACCTTACAGTAGCAGACTATTCAAACACAGTATATTACACAAGCAATGGAGTAATAAAACATGAGAGCAAGGTAATAGGAAAAAGGTATACTTTAACACTATCAAATTTACAACAAAGTTCAATAGCGGCTAATGCAAGTTATAAAGATTACAGTGGTGTAGTAACAGTAGCAATTCCAGCAAATAAAGTAGCAGATACCACAGGAAATAAAAACAATGCAGTTACAATAACATCAGGAGTTAATATACCAACAAATAGTGGAACAGGAAAAGTAGTAGACGTTGTAGACCCATTCTGGCAAGTAAGTAATGTAAATATAAATCACAGCACCAACCAAGTAACAATGACAATAAAAGGTACTGATAAATATTATAAAGCAAGTACATTAAGCAGAGATAATATAACAGTATTAGTTGATGGAGAAACAGCAACAAGTGTAACAAAGACATTAAGTTCAGCAACATCAATAACAAATGGAGTGCAATATACATTAACATTAACTACTTGGCAGCAAAGTTCAAAACAATCAGGAAAGAGTTATTTAGAATGGAGTGGTAATACAGTAATAAGGATTGCAGCAGGAACTATGACAGATAATAATGGAAACTCAAGTAAACAACAAGACTTCTCGATAGGATTAGTAGACTTTATAAAACCCGTAATAGAAAAAGTATCATCAACAAAGGATGCGACAAATAAAAGAGAAACAATAGTATTTGATGTAAATGACAAATATATAAGCACAAAATTATCAGCGGCCAATATTACAACATTAATAAATGGAGAAACAGCAGATGTAACTACAACAATAACATCAATTTCTGATATAAAAGGAACAGGAATACATAGTTCAAAAACTGTAGGACATAGATATACAGTAGTGGTATCTAATTTCAACAAAGGTAGAAAAAATGGCAGAAAATACAGTGATTGGAGTGGAACAGTATCATTAAGAATTGCGGCAGATGCAGTACAAGATACATCACAAAACAAAAATAATGCAACCACAATAACAGGAGATTTTGTAGACTTTATTAAACCTGAATTTACATATGTATATTCAAGTGGAAATATAAATCATACAAATAAAACTCTAACAGTAGACTTTACAGTAGCGGATAGATACTTTAGTTCTTCAACATTAACATCAAATGCGGCTAATGTAACAGTAAAATTGCTTGATAAAAACATTAATATATCAGGGTTAACAAAAACTATAACTAAACTATCTGATTATTCAGATGGGGCAAGAGGAAAAACTGGAGAAAACTATAGACTAACAATAGGGGGACTTCAACAAAATACAGAAACAGATGGATTAAGAGACTATAGTGGACCGATGAGCATAACATTTCCAGCAAACATGGTAAAAGATACTTCTGGAAATGTAAATGATGCCAAAACAATAACAATAGGTATAAATGACCCAGGTTCAGGAAGTCAACAAGTAGTTGACGTTGTATCACCAGTGTGGTCAGTAGCAAGTACAGATGTAAATGGAGCAACTGTAAAAATCAGAGTAAAAGATAAGTACTTAGTAAAAACAGGTGGAGATAAGAGCAAATTAACATTAGCACTAGACAAAATAGCAGTACTTGTAAATGGAACCGAATCAACTCAAGTAACTAAAACAATTACATCAGGTCCAACATTAATAGCTTCAGGCTCAAATGGATATGATACAACATATGAATATACAATTAAGCTAGGAAATATAGCACAGACAACAAAGAATTATATTGAATTTACGCCAAAAGAAACAATAGTTGGTGGAAAAGCAAAATACAGAGATGAAAATGGAGGAAGTATTACCTTAAGAATAAAGGCAGGAGCAGTACAAGATGCATTTACAAATACAAATGCACAGCAAGACTTGTATGTAGGAAATGTAGATAACACAGGTCCAGAAGTATATGATATTCAAAAAACAATTGCAGCAAATGGAGACGAAACCTTTGTATTTAATATAACAGATAAAAATTATGATTCATCAAAAGTAGTTGCTTTAAATGAATTAAATATTACAATAGATGGAGCACAATTCAGTAGTGCTGTACAAAAGAATCTAACATCTCAAACACTTACAGATAGTGCAACAAATAAAGTTTTAGGACATCAATATACATTAAAATTAACAAATATGAAAGAATCTACTTCATCATTTGCAAGTGCAGTAACAGCAACAACTAATAGAAGAGTTTATAGAGAATACAGTGGTACAATAAGAATTGTAATAAATTCAAATGCAGCAAGAGACTTAAAAGGAAATACATTAAATACAGCAACAACAACGATAACAAGCTTTAATGATAAATTAGCACCAGAAGTAGTATATATATGGTCAAACTCAGTAATAAATAAGAATTCCAAAACATTTACAATGATATTTGATATAACAGATAAATACTATTCTTCTGCAAGCTTAGCAATCGGAGATTTAACAATAAAAATAGGTGGAAAGACACCAAATTGGAGTTCAAACGAAGTAGGACGTTCACTAAGTGTATCAGATATTCCAAATGCAGCAGGAAAAGGTAAGAGATATACATTAACATTATCAAATCTACAAAAACTACAAATAAAGAGTGGAGATAAGTATTTAGATTATAGTGGTGTTGTAACAGTAGCAATACCAGCAAATAAAGTAAAAGATACTTCAGGACAAGGAAATGTGGCAACAACCTTAACTTCTGGAATAACAATTCCAGGTGGAACAGGTTCACAAGAAGTTGTGGATGTTGTAGAGCCATATGTTCAAAAAATGAGTAGCACAGTAAATGCACCAGCTAAAACAGCATCAATAACAGTAAGAATATCAGATAGATATTTTAATAAGAGTACATTGACAAAAGATACAATAAAAGTTTATATAAATGGAACTGAAAATGCATCAGTAAAAACAGGATGGTCAACATCTGAAGAAACTGAGACAAGAACAGAAAAAGGTACAACTTCAACAGTTCACGTTGCAACAAATTATACTTTGAATATTTCAAACTTTGCTTCTGATATTAATCAGATTAAAGTTGTGGTTCCAGCAAATGTAGTAAAAGATACTTCTGAAAATGGAAATAAACAGACAGAGTATATTATTTATAATGTGTTGAGAAGCACAGCAAACGAATATGATAAAGAAAAAGAAAGTGCATTTTTAGGAAATGATAAAATGCAAAGACAAAATGTTGATAATGTAACATTTGTAAATAACATACCATCAACAATTTACGATAAATCAAATAAAAAGATATTAAATACATCAACAACTTGGGATGTATCAGCACAACAAGACAAATCAATACTTGCATGGTATACAACATCAAACGGAGCTTACAAAGTGTATATTGGTAGTGATTCAGAAATGTTTGGAAATGTAGATTCAAGCCATCTATTCTATTTTGTTGGTTTTTCTGATAAATGTACTTCAAAAGAAACAATAAAGAATTTAAATTTATTAAATGTTAGTAATGTAACAAATATGAGTGGAATGTTTTGGCTTACAGGTTGGAGGTCAATGACAGAACTAGATTTAGGAGACAATTTTGATACAAGTAATGTTACAGATATGGTATGTATGTTTGGAGAAACAGGAAAACAAGCGATGACGACATTAAATTTAGGAAGTAAATTTAATACAAGCAAAGTAACAGATATGTCTTGGATGTTCAGCCAAGCTGGATGGGTAAAAATGACAAGCTTGAATTTAGGAAACTTATTTGATACAAGTAATGTAACAAATATGCAGCAGATGTTCTCAAGAACAGGAAGCGATTTAATGACAAGCTTAAACTTAGGAAGCAAATTTAATACTGCTAAAGTAACTAATATGGAAAGTATGTTCCAAGAATGTGGATATGCATTAATGACAAGTTTAGATCTAGGAAACAATTTTGATACTAGTAAAGTAACTAATATGAAAAAAATGTTCCAAGGATGTGGATATTCAGCAATGAAGAGCTTAACATTAGGTTCAAAATTTAATACCGCGAATGTTACGACAATGGAAGCAATGTTTTATCAAACAGGAAAAATGGCAATGACATCATTAAATTTAGGTAGTCAATTTAATACAAGCAAAGTAACAAATATGGGTTACATGTTTAGGGAATGTGGATTTAGTTCAATGACATCATTCAGTTTAGGAAGTTTATTTGATACAAGTAATGTAACTGATATGAATAATATGTTTTATCAGTTTGGATGTGATAATTTACAAAGTTTGAATTTAGGTGATAAATTTAATACAAGTAAAGTAACTAATATGCATAATATGTTTGCTGGAGTTGGACAAAATTCTTCAATGACAACATTGGATTTAGGAGATAAGTTTTATACAACAAATGCAACAGATATGATATACATGTTCCATGCAACAGGACAAAGATCAATGACAACTATAGACTTAGGACCAGCATTTACAAAAATAGCAGACTCTCATGACAATATGTTTAACGATTCAACTGGAAAATCAGGATGTGTAATCTATGCCCCAGAATCAATCTTCCAAGACAAAAACAACTTCAAGTTAAATACAAGTGCGACAGCAGGAACAATAAACTACACAAGAGGAACAATAAATCCAAAATACAGAACAGAATGGATAAAAGAATCAGTAACAGTAGATGAATCAAACAAAAAAGTAATGATAACATTAAGAGGAAGAACAAATTCAGAAGCAGGAACAACATATGTAAGTAACTTAACAAGCTCATTAGCAGCAGGAAACATAAGAGTATATATAAATGGAACAGAAATAACTAATATAGGTAAAAGTTTAGGAACAGCAACAACAGTACAAAACGCAACAACAAAAGCAAATGATGTAAGACAAGTGCTAACATTAACAAATATAGAGCAAGGAAGAGTAACAGGAAAAGAATATAAAGAATACAGTGGAAATATTTCATTAGAAATTGCACAAGGAAACCTAACAGACAAATATGGAAACAAAAACATGGCAGTAACATCTGCGGGAGTAAGAACAGGCAACACAGTAGCAGATACTACAGTACAGAAAAACACATCAAACACAATGTTTGCAGACTTCACAAAACCAGAATTCACATATGTATATGCAGATTCAGATATAAATCATACAAACAAAACATTAACAGCAATATTCAAAGTAGCAGATAAATACAGAGCAAGTACAGCATTTACTAAAAAATCTGATGGAACATATGATGCAAGCCCAATTACAGTAGGAATAGACAGCTATGATAAAACAGCATTAAACAACGCAATTAGTAAAAAACTAACATTAGAAAGTGAAAGAACAGAAGAAATAAGCGGGCAAAATAGAGTAACAGTCCAGACATATAAATTAGTAATTGGAAACTTGGAACAAAAAGGACAAGGAGGATTAAGTGATGGTTATACTTATAGTGGAATCTTAACATTAGGATTCCCAGAAGGAACAATCACAGATACATCAGGCCACAAGAGTCCAGCAACTACAATAACAATAGGTAAAAATGAACCAGGAGGAACAGGTACAGGAAAGCCAGTAGACGTAGTAGACCCAGTATGGTCAGTTGTAAATACAAACGCAGATACAGGAGTTGTAAAACTAAGAGTAAAAGACAAATATTTAACTAAGTCTACAAGCAAATTTAACCTAGTTAAAGATAGTATCAAAATAATAGTAAATGGTGTAGAATCAACAGCAATAGTAAAAACACTAGAAGGTCCAACAACAATTATAGATGGTCAAGAATATGAATATACATTAACACTAACAAATATTGCACCTAGTGATGCAGGATACACAGAATTTACCCCAAAAAAACCAATAGTAGGAGGAAAAGCTAAATATAAGAACGAAAATGGTGGTAATATTTCATTAAGAATAGATGCAGGAGTAGTACAAGATGCAAATGGTAACTCAACTAAACAACAAGATCTATATATTGGAAACATTGACGGAACAGGACCAGCAATTTACTATATACAAAAAAATAGGTCAATTGATGCAAATAAAGAGACTGTAATTTTCAATGTGACAGACAAAAACTATAACCCAGCAGACCCAATAACAACAGGTGAAATGACAGTAACTATTGATGGAACAACAGTTGCTTCTAAGAATATAGCTATTACAAAATCAGTTGAAATAATTACAGATGTTGATGGTAAAACGGATGTTGTTGTAGGACATCAATATACTTTAGAAATTTCAAACATCAGAGAAACTGACCAAGACTTTGTAAAATCAGGTAGAAAATACAGAGAATTAAGTGGTACTTTGAAGATTCAAATAAATGAAGATGCAGCTAAAGATATGAAAGGAAATACTCTTGATAAGAAAACAACAACAATAACAGACCATACAGATATTGTTAAACCAGAAATCTTTTATAAATATGCAACAACAGATATTAATCATACAGATAAGACATTCAAGATGGTATTTGAAATGATTGATAAATATTATGACTCAACAAAATCTAGCACATTAACAGTAAATGATTTAACAATCAAAATTGATGGTAAAGTGCCAGATTGGACAAAAGTAACGAGAGGATTTAGTGTAGAGGATGTTTCAGCTCAAGTAAATGGAGCAACAACAATAATTGGAAAACGCTATACATTGACTTTATCAAAACTAGAGCAACTTCAAGTTAAGAGTGGAGATAAATACTTAGGTTATAGTGGTGTTGTAACAGTTGCAATTCCAGCAAATAAAATGCTTGACAAGATAACAGGAAATGGAAATAATGCTACAACATTAACGTCAGGTGTTAATATTCTAGGAGGTTCTGTATCAACAGACTCAAAAGTAGTAGATGTTGTAGACCCATTAGTTGAAAAAATAAGCTCAACAATAAATGCACCAGCTAAGACATCAACTGTTAAGTTTAAAGTTACTGATAAGTATTTTGATTCAAGTTCATTAACAAAAGACAATATTCAAGTTTTAGTTAATGGAACTGTGAATACTTCTGTTGGTAAAACTTTAACAGGTACAAACTTAACTGAAACAAGAGTTGAAAATGGTAAAACTTCAACTGTTCAATATGGTATTGAATATACTTTGAACATTACTAATTTTGCAGCTAATGCTAATCAGATTAAAGTTAGAATACCAGCAGGCTTAATTAAGGACAAATTGGTTGATGGAAAACAGAATGGAAATAAACAAACTGATATTATGGTGTATAATGTGCTAAAAAGTGCAGCAACAGAGGCTCAAGCAACAACAGATGGAGCAAATAGTAGTATATTCTTAGGAAATTCAGCAATTTTAAGAAAGAATATTGATAACATAACATTTGTTTCTAGTACATCAGGAAAGAATTCAACAGCATGGGATGTATCAGCACAACAAGATAAATCAATATTTGCATGGTATACTAAAAATTCTAATGGAAGCTTTAAAGTTTACATTGGAAGTGATTACGAAATATTTGCAAATATAGATTCAACAAGTTTATTCCATTATGTAGGAGACTCGACACTTTGTACATCAGCAGAGACTATTACTAATTTGAATTTATTAAATGTAAGCAGTGTAACAAATATGAAATGGATGTTTAGACACACCGGAATGAATGCAATGACAAAACTTGATTTGGGAAGCAATTTTAATACACAAAATGTAACCAATATGCAAACTATGTTTGGAGAAACAGGATATAATTCAATGACGACAATAAACTTAGGAAATAATTTTGATACTTCTAAAGTAATTGATATGCAATGGATGTTCTGCAATACTGGAAACAAAAAAATGACAAGTTTGAACTTAGGAAGCAAATTTAACACAAGCAATGTATATAAAATGAATAATATGTTTAATGGCTGTGGATATACAGCAATGACAACTTTAAATTTAGGCAGTCAATTTAATACAGGTAAAGTAACTAATATGGCAAGAATGTTCGTATATTGCGGATATAATTCATTAACAAGTTTAGACTTAGGAAGCTTATTTGATACAAGTAAAGTAACAAATATGTCATATATGTTTGCTTACGCAGGCTATACATTGATGACAACTTTAGACTTAGGAGCAAACTTTGACACAAGTGCAGTAACAGACATGTCAAGCATGTTTGAAGCAACTGGATATAAGAAAATGACAACACTAAATCTAAGAGAAAAATTCAATACAAGCAAAGTAACCAACATGTCAAAAATGTTTAAAAATACAGGCTTTACAGCCATGACAAGCCTAGACTTAGTAAATACATTCTATACAACAGCTGCAACAAATACAAGCGAAATGTTTAACAACACAGGAGCAACAGCAATGACAATACTAGACTTAGGTCCAGCATTTGACAGAATACCAGATACAAACACAGACATGTTTAAGAACACAGGAACAGCAGCACTTGTAGTATATGCACCAGAGTCAATTTACTCAAATGTAACAACATTTATAGCTAATAGAACAAGAAACTAATAGCAAAAATCAAAGAAGCGAGACGCACTATGCGCCTCGTTTTTTTTGCACCGATTATCTCGCTTTTTTTTCGTGCATTGCACCGATTATCTCGCTTTTTTTTTGTGCATTGCACCGATTATCTCGCTTTTTTTCTGTGCATTGCACCGATTATCTCGCTTTTTTTCTGTGCATTGCACCGAAAAAAAGCGATCTCACGTGTGCCACGTGTGCAAAAAATCCAAAACAGCTCTTGCCAAATAGATTAAAATGTGTTAAAGTATAAGTGTGCATAATTTAAAGTACAGAGACAACTTAGTAAAAACAGAAATAAATTTTTGATTTTATTCAATAGTTTAATTCACATGAAAAAATCAGTATTTAGA
>ENA-OPSW01001210-OPSW01001210.1-human-gut-metagenome-genome-assembly--contig:-NODE-1210-length-15926-cov-5.747842_pt1 | contig 15926 bp, 18 predicted proteins | sample MGYA00241463_ERZ501918 | MGnify/ENA primary metagenome ERZ501918 (study PRJEB25962, sample SAMEA2042443) | human gut metagenome | biome: human gut; feature: human-associated habitat; material: faeces... | reverse complement strand
GTCTCGATCAGATTATCTAAAGAATAGGATAAACTAGATGTAATATCAGAAGATACGGTATAAATCTTTGATTTATCTCCATAAGTTACATAGTAATTTTCATCGGTTGCATTTCCAATATAATAAGTCATGGATTTTCCAGTTTTGTCTTTGACACTAACTGTATAAGTTGGCTTGTCAAGACCATAGTCGCTTAGAGCATCTGCATTTTTAAGTTCTCTGACAGTCTCAACTTTTTGAAATGTAGAAGCAAGACTTTCGAGAGAGGACTGAGTGATCGGATATTTTTTATTTTTTGTATAATACCATTTGCCATTCTGTTTTATGAAAGAAAGAGTCGTTCCGTTGTTATTATAAGAGATGGAAGTTAAACTCTTTAAATCAGAGATCATTGTCTGATCAGAATCTTCTTTGGAAGATTGCTGTTTCTGGTATAAATTCACTCCCGTATACAGGACAATAAGTCCTGCAAATACGAGAAGTAAAATCTGTAATGTTTTTTTCTGTTTCATGAAAACCTCCTAACGGCGTCTGCGTCTAAACCATACAATGAATCCGCCAATGATCAGACCAACTGGAATTACAAAGACTACAAGGATACTGAATGGTCCAGGATGAGCAATCGTATTATAGTTAACTTCCAGACTCTTTGGAGAGATAGAAACATTATCGGCATTATTTAAACATGCGGTCACAGAGTTTGTAAATAATGTCAGGTTTTCTAAGGATGAGAAAGAACTTGTGATCTGCTCATCGATCAGCATATTACTTCCGTAAACAGTCAGGCGACTTTCTTTTGCAACTTTCTTTCCTTTGCTGTTTTTGACTTTGACAGATTCTGTGGAAGTTGCACCAAGGACATAAGTTCCCTGTGTTTGTTTCTTCTCAGTGACAGCATATCCGTTGCTGGATGTTGTCATAAATGCATCGGTAGAAATAGAATCTCTAACTGGAGTACTCTGTGTCATACCTTTCGAATTGATCATCATAACAGAGTTTGATGAAATTCCAGAAGCCATATCACCGCTTACAGAAAGATTTGGGATCAAGTAATAATAATTTCCTTGATATGAACGTTCTGTATCTGCAATATATCCGCTTTGAACAGTTAAACCGTAGTCTTTTAACAGACCATATAAGTTTTTCATACTCTTATTTGTCTGGGCAAGTAAAGTAACAACTTTTCCACCTTTCTTCAGGTAAGAAGATAATAGTTTTACTTCATCTTTTGTAAAATCGCTTGTAGCCCCATCGATGATCAGCAGATCACAATCATCAGGAATGGATGTTGCAGTCATTAAAAGCAGATCACTTGTGGAAATTCTTGATTTTGTAAGAAGACTTGTGACCTCGGAAGATAAGGATGATTCTCCATGGCCAGAAGTATAATAAGCTTTATATTCTTTGTCACTTGTTACATAATTTAAAGCACTTGTAAGCTGCCCATCCCCATCAAATGATGAAGCGGAAGAGGAAGTACTGTAGTAAGAAGCTGAGGAAACTAATATATCATCAAACGAAACAGTTGTTGTACGGTTGGTTTTCTTACAAGAGATGACGATATTGTTTTCTTCGGTTCCGTATTTTGTCAATGCAGAAGGATGGAGTATGGGATCGATCCATTTGACATGAAGCTTGCTTGATAAAGAAGCATATTTATTGATGAAAGTTTTGATCCTTTTATCAGTGCTGTCCTTTTCTGCAAGAACATAAAAAGTGACGTCATCATCAACTTTTTTGATGATCTTTTCACTTTTTGATGAGATTTCATAAATATTGGTACTACTGATATCAAACTGTCGCTTATTTTCAGGGATCAGATTGACGATCATATTAAAAATGATAACGATCGCGATCACGATGGATGTCATAGCAAGAGTATAAGATCCACGTTTCGAATCATTGCTTTGAAATAATTTTTTGATTTTATCCACGATAACTTCCTCCTAACTCCAACGTCTTTTTTCAAATGTCTGTACTGTTAAGAACACCAGAAGAATGATCAATGACAGATAAGTCAGAAGTCCTCCGAGATCAAAAATGTAATTCTGAGAAAAATTATAAAAAATATCAGTTAATACAAGGTGTCCTAATAAAGCAGAAAACAGACTTTCAAGCAATGTTTTCTTCACAAAATAAACAACGATACCAGCGATACATCCAATGCCAGTGACAATGCCAGCGATCATCTGATTTTTTGTGATATGGTAGATCAGAAGACCGATCAGAGCAAATATAATGATCCAGATGACCAGATTACTGATCGCACTGGAAGGAAAATACTGCAGCAGATTGTCCAACAGATAAAAGAAAAACAATGCTGCACAAGTAGTGATCGCTGCGATCACAGGACTTTCTGTCAAAGATGATAAAAACATTCCGATTGCAATAAATACACATCCAGGCAGGAAAAAGGCCAGAATGGATGAATAATCAACAAGAAAATGGGCAGTTCCTTGAAGTTTGATGATCAGTGGGAAAATACAGTAGATCACACATGGAATTGCAAATACAGTCACCATTGCAAGATATTTTCCTAATACGATCTCAACAAGTGAAACAGGAGAAGTTAATAATAACTGGTCAGTTTTATTCTTTCGGTCTTCTGCAAAAGATTTCATAGATAAAACAGGCACAGAAATCAATAACATGAAAATAACGCCCGCCAGAGAGTAGGCAAAAAATGGATAACCACTATAAAGGTTATAAACCATAAAATATACACCTCCAATGATCGTTAAGAATGCTGCAAATACGCATCCGATCATAGAGTTAAAATAGGAACGGACTTCCCTTTTATAGATAGCAAGCATTATTTGTCACCTCCATTACATCTCCGGTTAATTCTAGGAAAATATCTTCAAGAGTAGCCTTGTTTACAAACATCTGTGTCACAGGCATTTTTTTCTGTGCAAATTTAAGAGAAAGATCAGCACAGATTTCCTGTGAATCTTTGTTTGTATTGATCTGGATATGGCAGCTATCTTTACTTACATCAAGCCAGTTGACATCATCAATATCAGAAAAATCAGAAAGAACCTGTTTTACGGAAGTTTCATCCGCCAGGATCGTAAGCTCAATGGTTTCTTTTCCGTGTGTTAATTCTTCTAATTCATCAGGGCTTCCCTCAGCGATCAATTTTCCTTTGGAAATGATCAGGATATCGTCACAGATTTCCTGAACTTCAGCAAGAATATGAGAACTTAAGATCACCGTATGGTCCTTAGCAAGTGTACGGATCAGTTCACGGATTTCGATAATCTGCTTTGGATCGAGACCAACGGTCGGTTCATCCAAGATGATAATATCCGGGAAATCAAGAATTGCAGCGGCAAGACCTGTTCTCTGGCGATAACCTTTGGAAAGGTTTTTGATCAATCGGTCTTTCATATCAACAAGTTTGATCAGTTCCATAACTTTTATAACCTGTGCATTGCGGTCAGCTTTCGGAATTTTTTTTAATTCAGCAGCAAAATACAGATATTCAGATACTGTCATATCAAGATATAAAGGTGGGATCTCTGGAAGATATCCGATACATTTTTTTGCTTTCTCAGGTTCTTCCAGAATATTGTGACCATTGATGATAACCTCTCCACTCGACGCACCGATATATCCAGTCATAATATTCATAGTTGTAGATTTACCGGCTCCATTTGGACCCAAAAATCCATAGATTCGCCCTTTTTCAATGGTAAATGACAGATCATCTACGGCGAGATGTGTGCCATATTTTTTGGTAAGATGTTTTACTTCTATCAAAATATTGTCCTCCTTTTTGCGATAACTCTCATCATTATATGAAGAAAAACAAATCAAACTGTGATAAAAGTCTGAACAGTTTGTGTTAAAAATGTGGTAATTTTGTGAAGTGTTTTATGGAGTATATAGTATACAGAATAATATGAAAATGTTTCATAAAAGATGCATAGAATGGCAAGGATAGGCTTGCATAATCACGTATAGTTTCGTATAATATAAAAGTAAATTTACAAGAAAACTTGACAGAAGACAGTTGAAGAATGTATACTTTGAGAATCAAACTAATTAGAGTGTGAAGGAGAATCATTATGTTAGAGAAGATGAAAGAGATCATTGCAGATCAGTTAGGTGTAAGCGAAGATGAAGTTACTTTAGAAGCATCTTTTAAAGAAGATCTGGATGCTGATTCATTAGATTTATTTGAATTAGTTATGGCATTAGAAGAAGAATATGATGTTGAGATTCCATCTGATGACCTTGCAGAATTAAACACAGTTGGTGATGTTATCAACTACTTAAAAGACAAAGGTGTAGAAGACTAAAGAAATTGTAAGATTGGCTTATAACATTCCTGTTATAAGTCAATTTTTTGAAGAAAATATTTTGAACATCAAACTAATTATAGATTATTTTATAGATCAACGAGGTAAAGATAATGGGTAAGATCGTATTTATGTTTCCGGGACAGGGAGCGCAATATGTTGGAATGGGAAAGGATTTTTATGATTCTTTTGCATGCAGCAAGGAGATTTTCGACAAGGCGAATGAAGTTCTGGATATTGATGTAAAGAAACTTTGTTTTGAAGAGAATGAAGATATCAATATTACAGAGTATACACAGGCAGCGATGGTAACTGCAAGTGTTGCAATCTTAAAGAAGATCGAAGAAATGGGATTAAAGCCTGATCTGACAGCGGGATTAAGTCTTGGAGAATACTGTGCACTTGTAGCATCTGATGTGATGAGCTTTGAAGATGCAGTGAAAGTCGTAAGGCAGAGAGGAATTCTTATGCAGGATACTGTTCCAGCAGGAGAGGGTGCGATGTCAGCGGTTCTTGGAATGAAGAAAGAAGCGATCGAAGCAGTTTTACCAGACGTTGAAGGAATCGTTACGATCGCAAACTATAACTGTCCTGGACAGATCGTTATTTCAGGAGAATCAAAAGCGGTTGCAGAAGCTGGAGAAGCGTTGAAAGAAGCAGGAGCTAAGAGAGTTCTGCCACTGAAGGTCAGTGGACCATTTCATTCTCCAATGTTAAAACCAGCTGGAGAGAAATTGCTTGATGTATTAGCAGATGTTGAAGTGGATGATCCAACAGTTCCATACGTATCCAATACAACAGCAGAATTTATCACAAGTAAAGATGAAGTTAAGGAATTGCTTGGAAGACAGGTTTATTCTTCTGTATGCTGGGAACAATCTATTGAGAAGATGATCGCTGATGGTGCAGATACATTTGTAGAGATCGGACCAGGAAGAACATTATGTGGATTTATGCGCAAGATCGATCGTAATGTCAAAGCGATCAATATTGCGAAAGTAGAAGATTTAGAGAAATTAAAGGAGATCATGTAATCATGTTAAGTGGAAAAGTTGCAATCGTAACAGGTGCAAGCCGCGGGATCGGAAGAGAAACGGCACTGACTCTTGCAGGATATGGAGCAACTGTGATCGTAAATTACTGTGGTTCCAAAGATAAAGCGGAGGCAGTTGTAGAAGAGATCATAGCAGCTGGGGGAACAGCAAAAGCATATCAGGGAGATGTATCCGATTTTGATGTGGCGAAAGAGATGATCACTTCTGTAAAGAAAGAATTTGGGTCTATCGATATTCTGGTGAATAACGCCGGAATCACAAAAGATAACCTGATCATGAAGATGAGTGAAGAAGAATTTGATAAAGTCATTGAAGTAAACTTAAAAGGTGCATTTAACTGCATGAAACATGTTTCAAGAATCATGTTAAAACAGAGATCTGGACATATCATTAATATGTCTTCTGTATCTGGAGTTATGGGTAATGCAGGACAGGTCAATTACTGTGCATCAAAAGCAGGAATCATTGGTATGACAAAATCTCTGGCAAGAGAATTAGGTTCCAGAGGAATCACGGTCAATGCGATCGCTCCAGGATTTATTGAGACAGAGATGACGGATGTACTGTCAGAAGATGTGAAAGAGAATTTATTAGGAAGCATTCCATTAAAGAGAATGGGACAGACAAAAGATATTGCAGAGACAGTTGCTTTCTTAGCATCTGACAAGGCAGCATATATTACAGGTCAGACGATCAGTGTTGACGGTGGAATGGGAATGTAAAGGAGATTTTATATGAAGAGCATGAAACGTGTCGTTGTAACTGGTATGGGTGCGATCACACCGATCGGAAACAGCGTGGAAGAATTTTGGAATGGAATCAAAGAGCAGAAGATCGGATTTGCACCGATTACATATTTTGATGCAACAGAATACAAAGCTCATCTGGCTGCAGAAGTCAAAGGTTTCAACGCCAAAGATTATATGTCACCAAAAGCAGCAAGACGTATGGAATTATTTTCACAGTATGCTGTAGCTGCAACAAAAGAAGCAATCGAAGATGCGGGACTTGATCTTGAGAAAGAAGATACAACAAGAATTGGTGTATCTGTTGGATGTGGAGTTGGAAGCCTTCAGATGATCGAAACAACAACAAGAACATTAGATAAAAAGGGTCCGAACAGAGTGAAACCATTAGCAGTTCCAATGATGATCTCTAACATGGCTGCAGGAAATGTTTCTATTGCATTTGGCCTTCGCGGAAAGAGTATCAACGTTGTTACAGCATGTGCGACAGGAACGCAGTCTATTGGTGAAGCATATAGATCCATTCAGGTTGGAGAAGCTGATGTAATGGTAGCCGGTGGAACAGAAGCTGCAGTATCAGAAGTTGCAGTTGGTGGATTTGCAGCGTTAACAGCTTTAAGTGGATCTGATGATCCGAAGAGAGCATCTATTCCATTTGACAAAGAGAGAGATGGATTTGTCATTGGAGAAGGATCAGGAATCGTTGTTTTAGAAAGCCTTGAACATGCACAGGCAAGAGGAACAGATATTTTAGCAGAAGTTGTCGGATATGGTGCAACAAGTGATGCATTCCATATCACATCCCCATGTGAAGATGGAGAAGGTGCAGCAAGAGCTATGGTATTTGCAATGGATGAAGCAGGAATCACACCAGATAAAGTTGATTATATCAATGCGCATGGAACAAGTACTCATGCAAATGACTTATTTGAGACAAAAGCAATCAAGAAAGCATTAGGAGAACATGCATATGATGTGAAGATCAGCTCTACAAAATCTATGATCGGTCATGGACTTGGAGCAGCTGGTGCGATTGAATTTATCACATGTGTTAAATCAATTGAAGAAGATTATATTCACCCAACCGTAGGATTAAAGGTTCCAGATGAAGAATGTGATCTTGATTATACATTAGAACCAGTAACAGATCGCAAGGTAAATTACGTTATGAGCAATTCTCTTGGATTTGGAGGACATAACGCAACACTTCTTGTGAAGAAATTTGAGGATTAATTTAGAAGGAGACTGACATGGAAGTTAAAGAAATGAAAGAATTGATCGCTGCAGTATCTTCTGCAAATGTCGATGAATTTGAATATAATAACGAAGAATTTTCAATCAGAATCGCTAAGAAAAAGGCAAAGATCGCAACAGTTGATGCATCTGTTGCAGGAGTACCAGTACAGAGTGCCGCGATCATGCCAGAACAGAATGAAGAACAGCCAGAAGAGCTTCTCTATGGAGATGAGATCAAAGCCCCACTTGTTGGTACATTTTATGTAGCACCATCAGAAGGAGCTGAGCCATTTGTATCTGTCGGTGACAAAGTCAAAAAAGGACAGGTAATCGGAATCGTTGAAGCAATGAAACTGATGAATGAAGTGGAAAGTGAATACGATGGAACAGTTGCAGCTATTTTAGTTGAGAATGGTGAGATGGTTGAATATGGACAGCCATTAATGGTCATCCAGTAAGAAAGGCAGAATATTTATTATGGTAATGGATATTAAAGATATTATGAATACGATCCCTCACAGAAGTCCATTTTTATTAGTGGACCGTATTGAGGAGATGGAAGAAGGAAAACGTATCGTTGGTAAAAAATGTGTGACATATAATGAACCATTTTTTGCAGGACATTTTCCACAGGAACCAGTGATGCCTGGGGTACTGATCATTGAAGCATTAGCACAGACTGGAGCTGTATGTGCACTTTCTGCAGATGAGTACAAAGGAAAGATTGCATTCTTAGGTGGAGTCAACAAAGCAAAATTCAGAGGAAAGGTTGTTCCAGGAGATGTGCTGACATTAGAAGTTGAGATGATCAAAGTCAAAGGACCAGTCGGTGTTGCACAGGGAACAGCAACTGTAGATGGTAAGAAAGTGGCATCTGCAGAGATTACATTTATGATTGGATAAGAGAGGGTTTCTTAAATGTTTAAGAAGATTTTAATTGCAAACAGAGGAGAGATCGCAGTGCGTATCATCCGTGCGTGCCGTGAGATGGATATCATGTCCGTAGCAATCTGTTCTGAAGCAGATAAAGATGCACTCCATGCCCAGCTGGCAGACCAGACGATTTGTATCGGACCAGCACCTGCCAAAGACAGTTATCTTGACATGGAACGTGTACTTGGGGCTGCAATGGCAGTCGGAGCGGATGCAATTCATCCGGGATTCGGATTTTTGTCTGAGAATAGCAAATTTGTAAGAATGTGTGAAAAATGCAATATCACATTTATTGGACCATCCGCAGAAATCATTGACCGCATGGGTAACAAATCCGCAGCAAGAAAGACAATGATGGATGCTGGAGTTCCAGTAGTTCCTGGTACAAAAGATGCCGTTTATGAGGCAGAAGCAGGGCAGAAGATCGCAGATGACATGGGATACCCAGTTATGATCAAAGCTTCCGCAGGAGGTGGTGGAAAGGGAATGCGTGTCTGCTATGACTCTGAAGACTTCGTACATACTTTTGAGACAGCGAAGTTAGAGGCAGAGAATGCATTTGGCGATGGAACGATGTATATTGAAAAATATATCGAAGATCCACGCCATATCGAATTCCAGATTCTTGCTGATAAATACGGAAATACGATTCATCTTGGAGAAAGAGACTGTTCTATTCAGAGAAGACATCAGAAACTGATCGAAGAGTCACCATCCCCTGCGATCAGTGACGAACAGCGAAAGAAGATGGGTGAGATCGCAGTCAAAGCAGCAAAAGCAGCAGAATACTACAGTGCAGGAACGATTGAATTCTTACGTGACAAACATGGAGATTTCTATTTTATTGAGATGAACACAAGAATTCAGGTAGAGCATCCAGTGACTGAATGGGTTACAGGAATCGATCTGATCCGTGAACAGATCCGTATCGCCGCAGGAGAACATCTGACTTATACACAGGAAGATGTACATGTTCATGGACATGCGATCGAAGTGAGAATCAATGCGGAAGACACAGAACATGACTTCCGTCCAAGTCCAGGAACTGTAACAAATGTACATTTTCCAGGAGGAAAAGGAGTGAGAATTGATTCTGCATTATTCGCAGGATATCAGATTCCACCATACTATGATTCTATGATCGCAAAACTGATCGTATATGATAAAAATCGTAAGTTGGCACTTCGCAAACTCCGTAATGCATTGGGAGAACTTGTATTAGAAGGCGTGAAGACAAATATTGACTATCAGTATGAGATCATCAATGATGAAGATTTTATCGAAGGCAATGTTGATACAGGATTTATTGAACGTTTTCAGAAGAAACATCAGTCTGAAAATGAAGCTGAATAAAGAAAGTTAAGGTGAGTATCATGTCATTAAAAGATATGTTTAAGAAAAGGACATTATCACCTCAGGAGATCAAACAGGCAGAGCGTGTACGAAAAGCAAAGGACACGCTCCTTGAATTTCAGGCACCAGAAGGATTATTCCAGAAGTGTAACTGTTGCGGAAAGCCTGTATACAATGAGGATTTGATCGAAAATGATTATGTATGTCCAGTCTGTGGCAATTACTTTAGAATCCGTCCAAAGACAAGAATTGCCATGGTATTAGATAAAGATACTTTTGAAGAATGGGATGTAAAGATGGATACAAGCGATCCACTGAACTTCCCAGGATATAAGAATAAATTGGAACGCCAGCGCTCCGTAACGAATCTTGATGAAGCGGTCATCACAGGAAAAGGAAAGATTCTTGGAAAAGATGTTGTGATCGCAGTCATGGGAGCAGATTTCATGATGGGAAGCATGGGAGAAGTTGTTGGTGAGAAGATCACACGAGCAGTTGAACGTGCAACACAGATGAGATTACCAATCATCATTTTCACATGCTCTGGTGGAGCTAGAATGCAGGAAGGAATCGTATCTCTGATGCAGATGGCAAAAACATCCGCAGCATTGAAACGCCATGATGAAGCAGGATTATTATACATCACAGTATTAACAGATCCTACAACCGGAGGTGTTACAGCAAGTTTTGCAATGCTTGGAGATGTTATCTTAGCAGAACCAGGAGCATTGATCGGATTTGCGGGACCGAGAGTTATTGAACAGACGATCGGGCAGAAGTTACCAGAAGGATTTCAGAGAGCAGAATTTTTGTTAGAACATGGATTTGTAGATAAGATCGTAGAGCGCAAAAAATTAAGAAAAGTGCTGGTAACGATCATAAGGAGTTGTGAATATGAGCAGTAATTATACACCATGGGAGAGAGTGCAGATCTCAAGATCCGCAGAACGCCCAACAAGTCTTGATTATATTTCTACGATTTTTGAACGATATATGTCCTTACACGGAGACCGTTATTTTGGAGATGACAAAGCGATCGTTGGTGGATTAGCCTCTATTGGAGGAAGACCAGTGACAGTCATCGGACAGCAAAAAGGACGCTCAACCAAAGAAAATATCAAACGAAATTTTGGAATGCCATCACCAGAAGGATACAGAAAATCCCTAAGACTGATGAAACAGGCAGAGAAATTTCATCGTCCGATCATTCTCTTTGTAGACACACCAGGAGCATTCTGTGGATTAGAGGCAGAAGAAGGCGGAGTCGGAGAGGCGATCGCAAGAAACTTATTCGAGATGTCAAACATCAAAGTACCGATTCTTTCTATCATGATCGGAGAAGGAGGAAGTGGTGGAGCCTTGGCTATGGCTGTTGGAAATGAAGTATGGAGTTTGGAGAACTCTACATATTCTATTCTTTCACCAGAAGGATTTGCGGCGATTCTTTGGAAAGATGGAAACAGAGCTTCTGAGGCGGCTAAGGTTATGAAGATCACGGCAGAGGACTTGAAAGAGTTAGGAGTCATCGAACAGGTGATTGAAGAACCTGAACCGGTTAGTATTGATAATATTTTGGAGATTTCTGAGCAGATGAAAGAGATGATCCTTGGATTTATTGAGAAATATGATAAGATGACACCAGAAGAACTGGTGGAACAGAGATATCAGAGATTTCGAAAATTCTGATTTGTAGTGGTTGCATGTATGAGTCAGAAAGAAGATAAGAAGAAATATTTATAAGAAAAAAAGGGTGACACTCTGCATTTTTGAAAGCGATTTGTAAAAAACGCATTCAAAAAGTGCTCATGTTGTCACCCTTTTCTCTACTTATATTCCTAAGTATATTCTTAACAGTCCAAGTATCAGTAAGTGGACAGGATAAAATAAATAATTGATCAGCTTATTCTGTTTTCCACGTTCTCCGTTATACGTAAGTACCAATCCAAATCCAAGAAGTGCCCATGGTTCTTTATACATGGATAAGAAATTAAATGGAATTGCAATAAGTTCCCTTCCATGGAAAATATAATAAAAATATCCAATTAAAATTGCATGATAATCATAGTCAAGGCTGAGAATGGCAGCAATCAGGCACATGACCGCCAGGATCACAAATGACAAGAGAAACCATAATATCTTAGGAAACTTCTCCATTTTCTTTTTTAACACGTCGATCATCCAAATTGTAACAAGTACAAGTGCTAACGTAAACATAATGTTATTCCAGTTTGGTTCAAAAAATTGTTTTGTTGTAAACAGATCAAAAGGAACTTCTGAAATTACCCCGAATACTAATAAAGTTGCAAGGTATTTAGCTCTGCTTCTTGTTTTAAAAAAACCTTCTACAAGTAAAAATGCAAAGATTGGGAATGCAATTCTACCGATAATGTCAAATATGTCACTAACTGTATTCAATCGGCCACCATTTAAATTTGGATAGATCAATGCCTTATTTGTGTGATCGATCAGCATTGATAAAAATGCAATGTATTTTAATTGTGCTCCTGATAATACTTTAATTTTATTTTTTATGGCTCTTACCTCCGTTTCTATATATTGATAATGATTACCGTTATCAAATAAATGATAATATATGAAATTAAAAAAGTCAATAACAGTTTATATTATACATATTGGAATTGCAAAACGAGTTTTTTCCATATATAATAAGGAAAGAACTCGTTTTCATTTATGCAAAAAAATATAAAAAACAAGATTATCTTGTGTCTAAAACGGTAATACTCATACAGAAAACACTACATTTTGTATTTTATCAAAAACATGCAAAAAAAATCGAAAAACCCCTTGCATTAATTTGAAACATCATATATAATAGCAAATGTTGTGACCTTGATAGCGTTGAAGCGTGAGGTTGCTGTAGAGGCAAAAGCCTTTGCAGGTTTTCCGTGGAGCGAATGTCAAGTTGTTAAAACTGGCGACAAGTCACTGTACGAATATACAATCTATTGAACACCGGTGTAGTCCGGAATAGAGACGCAGTGTGTAGATTTCACGATACACACGGAGGAGTGTACAGTCACCACTTGTCGTGCTACAAAAACATTTATAGTACGAAAAGGAGGCGGCTTTTTTTATGGCAGCAAGTCAGGTAATGAGAATTACATTAAAAGCATACGATCATCAGTTAATCGATGCAAGCGCAAAAAGCATTATTGAAACAGTTAAGAAGACAGGATCTAAGGTGAGTGGACCAGTTCCAATGCCAACTAAGAAAGAAATCATCACAATTCTTAGAGCGACTCACAAATATAAAGATTCCAGAGAGCAGTTCGAGCAGAGAACACACAAGAGATTAATTGATATCATTACACCAACACAGAAGACAGTTGATGCATTATCAAGACTCGAAATGCCAGCAGGTGTTTACATCGACATCAAGATGAAACAGAAATAATTTTACGTCCTATAGCTAGTATGATTATCCAGGCTAGAACGTAAGACATTTTGAGAGGGTAATCCGCTGTAGACTAGAATGATTGCATCAGATGTTTGAAGCAATCCGCTGTAGAAAATTAGGAGGAAGACGAAATGAAGAAGGCTATTTTAGCAACAAAAATCGGTATGACTCAGATCTTCGCAGAAGATGGTGAATTAATTCCGGTTACAGTATTACAGGCTGGACCTTGTGAAGTAACACAGGTTAAAACAGTTGAAAATGACGGTTACAGTGCCGTACAGGTTGGCTTCCAGGATATGAGAGAAAAGTTATCCACAAAGCCAATGAAAGGACATTTCGAAAAAGCAGGAGTATCTGTTAAGAGATTCGTCAGAGAATTTAAATTAGACGATGCAGAGAATTACGAATTAGGTCAGAAAATCACAGTTGATGTTTTTGAAGCTGGTGATAAAGTTGATGCAACTGCTATTTCAAAAGGTAAAGGTTTCCAGGGAGCTATCAAGAGACATGGACAGCATACAGGTCCTAAGACACATGGTTCTAAATACCATCGTCATGCAGGATCAAACGGTATGGCATCTGACCCATCCAAGGTAATGAAAGGCAAGAAGATGCCTGGACAGATGGGACATGTACAGATTACTATCCAGAATCTTGAAGTAGTTAAAATAGATGCAGAAAATAATGTTATTTTAGTAAAAGGATCCGTTCCAGGACCTAAGAAGTCTTTAGTAACATTAAAAGCAGCAGTTAAAGCGTAGGCGCTTAAGGAAGGAGGACTTACAAATGGCATCAGTATCTGTTTATAATATGGAAGGTGCTCAGGTTGGTACAATCGAATTAAGCGATTCTATCTTTGCAGTGCCTGTGAATGAACATTTAGTACATCAGGCTGTTGTAGCACAGCTTGCAAATAAACGCCAGGGTACTCAGAAAGCGAAAACTCGTTCTGAAGTAAGCGGTGGCGGAAGAAAACCTTGGAGACAGAAAGGAACAGGTCATGCTAGACAGGGATCCATCCGTGCTGCACAGTGGACAGGCGGCGGAATTATTTTCGCACCAACTCCAAGAGATTATGAAGTAAAAATGAACAAAAAAGAAAGAAGAGCAGCTCTTAAATCCGCTCTGACTTCTAAAGTTCAGGACAATAAATTTGTAGTTGTTGATAGCCTTGCACTTGCTGATGCAAAGACAAAAGAAATGCAGAAGGTTCTTACAAACCTTAAAGCAGAAAAAGCTCTTATCGTAACTGCTGGTGATGATCAGAACGTAGTTCTTTCTGCAAGAAACATTGCAGATGTACAGACTGCAACTGTAAACACTATCAACGTATATGATGTTATGAGCCACGGTACTGTAGTAGTAACTAAAGACGCTGTAGCATCCATCGAGGAGGTATACGCATAATGGCAGATATTAAATATTACGACGTGATCAAAAGACCAGTGATCACTGAAAAATCCATGGCTGCTATGGGTGAGAAGAAATATACTTTCCTTGTTCATCCGGAAGCAAACAAAGCTCAGATCAAAGAAGCTGTTGAGAAAATGTTCGATGGAACAAAAGTTAAAAGCGTAAATACCATGAATCTTGATGGTAAGAAAAAACGCCGTGGAATGGTAGTTGGAAAAACTGCTAAATCCAAAAAAGCTATCGTAGCCCTTACAGAGGACAGCAAAGACATCGAGATCTTCGAGGGTCTTTAATTGATAGCTTGCGATTCGTACGAGTGCACCTCGGAAGCTTTGCTTCCTCGGTCGCGTTACACGCTTTCAAGTCTTCATAAGAATCCGGTCTTACATGCAAGCATGACGACCTGCTTCTTCTGAATCCTTGGCACTCTGAATATCGCGAATATACGCATTCAAAAGCGTGAGAACAAATTTGAAAGGAGAAAAGAAATGGGAATCAAAAGTTATAACCCATATACCCCGTCTAGAAGACATATGACTGGTTCCGACTTCTCTGAGATCACTAAAGCAACACCAGAGAAATCCCTTACCGTGTCTTTAAAGAAAAACGCTGGACGTAACAACCAGGGTAAGATCACTGTAAGACATCAGGGTGGCGGAAGCCGTAGAAAATATAGAATCATTGACTTCAAGAGAAGAAAAGATGGAATCCCGGCAGTAGTTAAATCTGTTGAGTATGATCCGAACAGAACAGCAAACATCGCACTTATCTGCTATGCAGATGGCGAGAAAGCATACATTCTTGCTCCGGAAGGACTTAAAGTTGGACAGAAAGTTATGAACGGACCGGAAGCTGAAATCCGTGTAGGTAACTGCTTACCGTTAGAGCTTATCCCGGTTGGTACTATGGTTCATAACATTGAGCTTCACCCAGGAAAGGGCGGACAGATGGTTCGTTCCGCTGGTAATGGTGCTCAGCTTATGGCTAAAGAAGGCAAATACGCTACACTTCGTCTCCCATCTGGTGAGATGAGAATGGTTCCGATCATCTGCCGTGCTACAGTTGGTATCATCGGAAATGGTGATCACAACCTGATCAACATCGGTAAAGCTGGCCGTAAGCGTCACATGGGAATCAGACCTACAGTTCGTGGTTCTGTTATGAACCCGAATGACCATCCACATGGTGGTGGAGAGGGCCGCGCTCCGGTTGGACGTCCAGGTCCGTGTACACCTTGGGGCAAACCTGCTCTTGGTCTGAAGACAAGAAAGAAAAACAAACCGTCCAACAAGCTCATCGTAAGAAGACGCGATGGAAAAGCATTATCGAAATAATAAGGAGGATTAAGCATGTCTCGTTCACTGAAAAAAGGACCTTTTGCAGATGCCAGCTTACTTAAAAAAGTAGACGCATTAAACGCTGCAAATGACAAATCCGTTATCAAAACCTGGTCACGCCGGTCTACAAT
>ENA-OPSW01001207-OPSW01001207.1-human-gut-metagenome-genome-assembly--contig:-NODE-1207-length-15946-cov-8.191807_pt1 | contig 15946 bp, 9 predicted proteins | sample MGYA00241463_ERZ501918 | MGnify/ENA primary metagenome ERZ501918 (study PRJEB25962, sample SAMEA2042443) | human gut metagenome | biome: human gut; feature: human-associated habitat; material: faeces... | reverse complement strand
GGTCAGACAATCCCAACACAAAGAAAGGCTCCCCTCTCGCCCAGTGGACGGGAGGGGAGCCTTATATGTGACCGCGGCAAAAGGATGGCAATACCGCAGTCGCCCAAAGGGAGGGCCTGGATGCACCGGGCCTAGATTAGGTTCTTGCCAGAGACCTTATCGAAGAGGTGGGTCGCGTTCTTCTCAAACTTGAACCAGATGGTGTCGCCAGCCTTGAGCGCGCCGTCGACCTCGAGGCCAAGGGCGCGAGGTCGACGACGGGGATAATCAGGACAAACTGGCCGTCGGGAGCGGTCACGTGGACATGCTCGGTCGAGCCCATGAGCTCGGTCACCTCGACGGTACCCTGGAGCGCGCCCTCCTCGCCCTTGTCGGCAAGCAGGATCTGCTCGGGACGCACGCCGGCCGTAATCTCCTTCACGTCGCCGCCGTCCCAGTTGAGGGCAAGTTGAGCGCAAGTCTCGGGGGCGAGTGCCACGTTCATATCCTCGGTCTTGACGGTAAAGCCGTTGCCCGAGCGCACCAGCTGGGCATCGAAGAAGTTCATCTGCGGCACGCCGATGAAGCCGGCGACGAAGATGTTCGCGGGATGGTTGAAGACCTCCTGCGGCGTGGCGATCTGCTGGACGACGCCGTCCTTCATGACCACGATACGGTCGCCAAGGGTCATGGCCTCGGTCTGGTCGTGAGTAACATAAATGAACGTGCCCTTGATCTCGTGGCGCAGCTTAATGAGCTCGGCACGCATCTGGTTACGAAGCTTGGCGTCCAGGTTGGACAGCGGCTCGTCCATCAGGAAGACCTTGGGGTCACGCACGATGGCGCGGCCGATAGCGACACGCTGGCGCTGGCCGCCGGAGAGCGCCTTGGGCTTACGGTCGAGGTACTCGGTAATGCCCAGAATCTCGGCAGCAGAGCGAACCTTGCGGTCGATCTCGTCCTTGGGAACCTTCTTGAGCTCGAGCGTAAATGCCATGTTCTCGTACACCGTCATATTGGGGTACAGAGCGTAGCTCTGGAACACCATGGCGATGTCGCGGTCCTTGGGCGCCACGTCGTTGACACGCTTGCCGTCGATGAGCACATCGCCCGAGGTAATGTCCTCCAGGCCGGCGACCATGCGCATCGTCGTGGACTTACCGCAGCCAGAGGGGCCAACGAGGACGACGAACTCCTGGTCGTGAACGGTGAGGTTGAAGTCCTCTACAGCGAGCACACCGTCCTCGGTAACCTTGAGGTTGTGCTTCTTCTCCTCGGTCTTCTTCTTTTTGCCAAAGAAGCCTTTCTTTTTTGACTCGTTGTTGGGATACACCTTCTGAACATGTTTGAGAACAATCTCGGCCATGTCTCTACCTTTCGATATGCGGCGCCGCGCTGAGGGGCGCCGCAGAAACTTGCAAAACAGTTACGGCATCAGCCCTTGACGGCACCTGCCACCACGCCGTCGATGATGTACTTCTGGCAGAGGATGTACATGATGACGATGGGGATAACGACCATCATGATGCAGGCCATCATGGGGCCGAGCTCGACGTGGCCGTAGCCGCCGCGGAAGTACTGGATCAAGATAGGAATGGTCTTGTACTTGGTGGAGTCGAGAGTGAGGTAGGGCAGCAGATAGTCGTTCCAGACCCACATGGTCTCGAGGATGCCGACCGAAAGATAGGTGGGCTTCATGATGGGAAGGACGATCTTAAAGAACACCTGGACCGGGTTGCAGCCGTCGATCATGGCCGCCTCTTCGATCTCGAGCGGGATGTTCTTTACAAAGCCGGCGAACATAAAGACCGCCAGGCCCGCGCCAAAGCCGAGGTAGATAAAGCAGATGTTGAACGGCGTGTTGAAGCCGATGCGGTCCGCCAAATTGGACAGCGTGAACATGAGCATCTGGAAGGGCACGACCATCGAGAAGACGAACAGGTAATAGAAGAAGTTCGAGATCTTGCTGTTGACGCGCACTACGTACCAAGCACACATGGAGCAGCACACCAGGATCAGCACGACCGACGTGACCGTGATGATGAGCGAGTACATAAATGCCGAAGCAAAGCCCTGCTCGTTAAGGGCATGCATGTAGTTTGCGAGGCCGTTGAACGTCTCGGGCGTGAGCAAATCGAATGCCGTGGTGGTGCTGATTGCAGTTGCCTTTTTAAAGGAATTGAGCGCAATCATGAACACGGGGTAGATCCACGCGAGCGACAGAATCGTAAAGAAAATCGAGAGCGCGCGGTTAAGAGCCTTATCGCGTTTCATTACTGCTGCACCTCCTTGGACCTCGTGGCCTTAAGCTGAATCATGGAGATGGCTACGACCAGGATGCAGAAGATAACCGCCTTGGCCTGACCGATGCCCTGCCATGCGATACCGGCACGCGAATAGAACGTGTTGTAGATGTTCAGGGCGAGCATCTCGGTGGAGTGCGCGGGGGCGCCGCCGGTAAGGGCGAGGTTCTGGTCGAACAGCTTAAAGCCGTTGGTGATGGACAGGAACAGGCAGATGGTGATGGTCGGCATCAGGTTAGGGATCTTAACCTTCCAAAACGTCTGCCATGCCGTGGCACCGTCGACCTTGGCGGCCTCGATGTAGTCGGACGGAATGGACTGCAGACCAGCGATGTAGATGATCATCATGTAGCCGACCTGCTGCCACAGGGTCAGGATGATAAGGCCCCAGAAGCCAGCAGCAGAGTTAAGGGCAATGAGCTGGGCGCCCACGTTGGAGAGTAGGCAGTTGATCAGAATCTGCCAGATGTAGCCCAGCACGATGCCGCCGATCAGATTGGGCATAAAGAAGATCGTACGGAAGATATTGGTGCCCTTGAGCGCTTTGCGGGTGAGCGCCTGCGCAATGGCGAGGGCGATCACGTTGATGAGCACCGTCGACAGGAAGGCAAACGCCACGGTAAAGAAGAACGACGTGGCAAACTGCGGATCGGACAGTGCGCGCACGTAGTTCTCGATACCGACAAAGTGCGTATTGTTGATGGTAATAAACTGGCAGAACGAGAGATAGAAGCCCTGGATAAAGGGAATCACGAACCCGATCATAAACGCCAGGCACGTGGGCAGCATAAAGAGCGGCCACCAGCGCTTGAGTGCTTTGCCCATAGAAGGGTCCTTTCAATATGCAGGGGGCGGGCAAACCAACGTCTGCCCGCCCCCTGTCGCTAATCAGATAGCTTGGGCAGCAACTACTTACTCGGAAGCAGCCTTCTCGGTCTTCCAGCCATCGACGAAGGCATTCTTGACGCCGTCCCACTTGCTGTTGTCGGCAGCATAGGCGATCAGAGCCTGCTTGAGGTTCTTCTTCCACTCCTCAGAGGGGATGTAGACGAAGTCCCAAGCGACGGTCTTCTTGCCGTCCTTGGCCATGGCGACGGCCTGCTGCGAGAAGACGTTGGTGGTTTCCTTGGCGCTCTTGAACGGGGCAGTCAGACCCATCTTGTCAGCGATGATGCTGGTGGCGGTGTCAGAAGTGACGCACCAATACATGAAGTCCTCGGTGGCCTTCTGGGCATCCTCGGAAGCCTGGGAGCTGACGCACCAGTAGTTCTCGCCGCCGGAGCACAGGCCCTGGTTCTCCTCGCCGTCGACACCGATGTAGATGGGCATCATGCCAATCTGATCGTCGGTCATGCCGGCCTTGGTGAGGTCAGCGTAGGCCCAGGAGCCGTTCTGATAGAAGACGGCCTTGCCGGTTGCGAACTCGTTGGTGGCGTCGTCGCCGGTCTTGGAGGCAAGCTGCGAAGGATCGCAGGTGGAGTCGGTGATGTACAGGTCGAAAATCTGCTTGAAGTTGTCGAGATACTCGCCCTTGATCTCGTCGTCCTCCTGGTTGTGCTCCTTCTCGAACTCGTAGTAGAGCGGGAGGTTGGCGAGGTGGGTGGTGTAGCGCCAGCTGGAGGAGTCATCCATGCCAGCAGAAGTGAAGGCACCCTCAATGCCAAGCTCGTCCTTGCGGGCCTGGATGTCGTCGGCACAAGCCTTCAGCTTGTCGAAGGAGTTGATGTCCTCGGCCTTGTAGCCAGCCTTCTCGAGCAGCTGCTTGTTGTAGATGATGCCGTAGCTCTCCTGGACCCAGTCGATACCCAGATCCTTGCCATCGGACTGCAGAGCCAGGGAGTCGTCAATGAGCTCACCGCGGAGCTTGGTATCGGACAGGTCGGCGCAGTAATCCTTCCAGTTCTTAAGGCCGGTGGGGCCGTTGACCTGGAACAGGGTCGGAGCGGAGCTCTTGGACATCTCGGACTTGAGCTTCTCCTCGTAGGTGTTGGAGGCAGCGGTCACGATCTTGACCTCGACGCCCTTCTCCTTCTTATAGGCCTTGGCGATCTCCTTCCACTCCTTGTCGACCTCGGGCTTGAATTGGAGGAAGTAGACCTCGGCAGCGTCACCAGAAGCAGAGGAGCCGGAGCCGGCAGAACCACCGCAGCCCACGAGACCCAGACCAAGAACCGCAGCCGCGGAACCAGCAAAGCCCAGGAACTGCCTTCTGCTCATTTCGTTCTTCATTACAATCCACCCTTTCACACCGTGGCGGCACCCTTTGCCGCCGCCTTCGGAGATTGGCTCGGGGACTTTGCCCCTTTTGCTGATTTGTACGATACGCTATTTGGCTAGTTGTTTGAACAAGTATTACTAGAGCGGTAGAAAAACTTCGGTGAACGGTAATTTCAACTTGATACTTGACAAGTTTTGTATAAACAATTATTTGTTATCGAATGCAGAGAAAACGCCCGGTCAAGCCGATGTACCGTCGGTTTGACCGGGCGTTTTCTCTTTGAGGCCATGAGTCTCGTCAGGCTGCGAGCTAGCCGGCTATCGCTTGGAATTGACGCGGTAATGGAAGATCTCGGGGTGTGTGCGAGTGTGCGTCACCTCAAACAAGATGCCATCCGAGGTGTACGACTGACTCTCCATGACGGCAACGCAGTTGTATTTGCCGAGGTCAAGATAGCTGCAGTCCTCATCGTTGGCGAGCTCGACACTCACCGTACGACGGCTCGCCATCACTTTGACACCGCGCTTGTGCTCCAGATAGCCGTAAATAGAATCTGCCGCGATCTCGGGAGTCAGGCCCTTGGCGATCGACGCCAAAAAATAGCCATGGTCCACTTGGCGCGCGTTGCCGTTGAGGCTTCGGACACGCACTACGCGAATCAACTCCTCGCCCACCTTAAAGCCCAGGTGACGAGAGAGTTGCTCGGTGCAAACCAGATGTTCGAAAGACTTAACGTCCGTCGATGCAACGGCATTGTTGCGCTTTGCAAACTCGCCAAACGACTCAACCTCTTCGAGTGCGCCCAACATGTCGGTTTCGCCCTTAAGCCAAATAACGCGCACGCCCTTGCCGTGTATGGGCTGCACAAACATCCCGTCGGCCAGCATGCTCAAAGCGCGGCGGACGGTATTGCGCGTGCAGCCAAATTCCGCGGTCAGCTCGGCTTCGGTTGGCAGCATCTCCTGAAACGCATAGGTCCCATTAATGATGCGCGAGCGTATTTCTCGGTAGATTCCTTCGTATATCGCTTTTGGCATTGTTTCACCTCTACATTATTCATTTCCGGCTAGGCACGATAGCATTTCTTAAAGTTGTTTAAACCGAATATCGGTGAAGCGACAGGATTTAGCCGTTGACGGTTTCTGTCATGCCCAAATCGGTTTCGCTCAAAACTGCCGGTACGACACTCGTCTGGTCCTCTACAATGAATCCATTGTTTAAACGTTTCCCCACGCGCAACGCGCCTCGATATTCGGAAGGCAGAACATGCTGCAAAAAATCCAACGCTTTGGCGGGGCAATGTTCGCGCCCGCCATGCTGTTTTCTATATCAGGCCTCATGGTCGGCGTCTCCGCTCTCGCAACGACTGCGGACATCGTCGGCGATCTCGCCGTATACGGAACCCCTTGGTACGCTTTTTGGACCATCATCCAGCGCGGCTCGTGGACGGTCTTTAAACGCCTCCCGCTCCTTTTTGCCGTAGCGCTGCCCATCGGTCTTGCCCAAAAACAACCGGCTCGTTGCTGCCTCGAGGCTCTCGTCGCCTATTTTGCCTACTGCTTCTTTTTGAGCGAGATCATTAAGCTGAGCGGAGACAATCTTGGACTTAAGTACCCGTCGTCTTTGACCTCCGCTAGCGGCATCACCATCATCGACGGCATCAAGACGCTCGACACCGGCATTATCGGCCCGCTGGCGGTATCGGCAACCGTCGTCGCCATCCATGACCGCTTCTACGATGCCAAGGTTCCCGATTGGCTCGGCACCTTCTCGGGCTCCTCGCTGGTCTACCTCATCAGCTTTTTTGCCGTGTTTGCCCTTGCCGCTATCTCGGCCGCCATCGTGCCCTCCGTATACGCAATGACCGAAACGCTGCGCCATGCACTTACGAGCGTCGGCCCCTTTGGCGTGGGCATCTTTGTGCTTTTGGAGCGAGCGCTCGAGCCCATGGGGCTGCACCACCTGCTCTACATGCCGATCTACTACGACAACCTGGTCATTAACGACGGCATCTACGCCACGTGGAGCAGCTTGCTCCCCATCCTCTCCCATAGCACGCGCCCCCTTAATGAACTTGCGCCGTGGGCCGGTTTTACCGCCACCGGCTGGGTCAAGCTCTTTGGCCTTCCCGCCATCGCAGCCGCGTTCTACTCCACCGCAAAACCAGAGCGCCGCGCCGGCCTTAAGGTCATCCTTTTGCCCGCCATCGTCGCCTCGGTGGTTTGCGGCGTTACCGAGCCACTCGAGTTTCTCTTTATGTTCACCCACCCCGGGCTCTTTTTGCTCTACGCCGTCTTATCGTCTTGCCTTGCCACAACCATGAATCTCTTTGGCATCGTCGGCATCTTCTCGGGCGGCCTCATGGAGATGGCAGCCTTCAACTTTATTCCGCTCATGCGCACGCATGCCGGTGCCTATCTTTTGGCGCTCGGTATCGGCCTTGCCTTTAGCCTCATCTTTTTTGTTAGTTTTCGAGCACTCATCTTGGTCTATGACCTTAAGACACCGGGCCGCGAGGATCATGTTGCCAATCGCGCGGCAATCGATTGTTTAACGGGAAGCGACTTTGCCAAAGAGCAATCCCCCAATGACGAGGTCGATAGTCGATCCGATCAAGATCACGTCCTCGCTGAGCGGGTAATTCAGCTTTTAGGTGGCGTTGGCAATATCGTGGGCGCAACCAACTGCGCCACGCGCCTGCGCGTCGAGGTCGCAGACCCTTCCATCGTTGCAGATAACGCGTCGTTTGTCGCGGTGGGCGCCAAGGGCCTCATCATTACGGGCAAGACCGCCCAGGTGATCATCGGCATCTCCGTTCCCCGCGTTAAAGAGCATTTTGACCAGATCATGGGCCTCGAGCCGGAATTTGTGCCCACCACCTCGGCCTCCCCTGCCGCCAGCGCAGCCCATAAGCGCGGCGCTATTTGCTTCTTCGATATCGACGGAACGCTCGCCTGGCAAGACCCCAGGCTCGCCCAAGACCTTCCCGAAGACGAGCGGGACCTCTCCCCCTATCCCAACGAGGCGGTTTCGCAGGCAATCCGCGAGTTTGTCGCCAACGGCAACATGGCCTTTATCTGCACGGGACGCACCCTGAGCTGCATCCACCCCAAACTTCTTGAGCTGCCTTGGACCGGCATCGTCTGTCTTGCGGGCGGTTACGCCGAGATCAACGGACACGCAATTCGCGATCTGTCGATGACGCCCAGTATGCTGCAGCGTCTTGCCCCCTACCTTGAGCAATCGGGCGAGGTCATCCGCTTTGAGGGCCTCAACGGCGTCGTGCGCATGAGTGCCGATGCCCCCGATGTCCCCGGATACGCGCGCACCCTGGGCGACGCAGTCACGCAGCTGCAACATTACAGTGTCTACAAGATCTTGATGTCTACATCGCTCGCCAACCACATCGCTCAAGATAAGGCACTTGAGCCGCTGCTGTGCTTTAACGAGCTCGAACTCGAGGTAACCGAAATCTCGCCCCGCGAATGCACGAAGCGCGGGGGCATCCAGTCTGTACTCGACGCCCTCGATCCCCACCACGGAACCGTATACGGCATCGGCGACGCCAGCAATGACGTCTCGCTGATGAACGCCGTCGATGTCGGTATCGCCATGGGCAATGCACCGGACTATCTCAAGGATAAGGCCGATTACGTGACCGACACCGTCGATCACGACGGTGTCGTTGCGGCGCTCGAGCATTTTAGGCTGATTTAGGCGCGCTCCATCAAACGCACGCCCGTTGTCCTAAATCGCCAAAACTGCCGCGCCAAACGCCCTAATGTGGCAATATGTTGTCTGCATATTGCATCAACGCAACCTCAGAAAGAATGCGAGAACCCGTGTCCAGTCCGTTTACCAGCTTTTTAGCCCAGCACTTTGACCAGATTAACGACTATCTGGCCACGTTCTTTGACGGACAGGCGACCTCTGCCGATATCGAGCGCTACCTGTACGCGCCGCTCTCGGCTTTTACGGCCAACGCCGGCAAGCGCCACCGCCCGCTTATCTGCATGCTCGCCGCAACCGCAGTGGGCGGTAGCTTTGAGAGCGCCCGCAGCGCCGCGGCAGCCATCGAGCATTTCCAGTCGGGCGCGCTGATCCACGACGACATCGCCGACAACGGACAGCTTCGTCGAGGCAAGCCCTGCATGCACCTTACCGAGGGCACGGGCCTTGCCATCAATTGCGGCGACCTGGCGCTCACCATGGTCACCAAGACGGTTCTCGACGACCCCACGCTGGAGTCCGACGTGAAGCTGCGCGTGCTCCACGAGCTTACCGAGATGATCGTCCGCACCATCGAGGGTCAAGCGCTCGACCTGGGTTGGGTCCGTGACGGGCGCTTTGATATCTCGGTTGATGACTACCTGGACATGGCGACGCACAAGACCGCGTTTTACAGCGGAGCCACGCCGCTTGCCGCCGGAGCCATTATCGGCGGCGGCAGCGATGAGCAAATCGAAGCGCTGCGCGCCTTTGGCCTACACACAGGCCTCGCCTTTCAGATTCAGGACGACCTGCTCAACCTTGTCGGCACTAAGGAAGCCGCCAACAAGGACTTCCGCACCGACATCACCGAGGGCAAGCGCACGCTTGTCGCCGTACACGCCCTCTCTGATGAGCGCCACCACGACGAGGTCGAGGCGATTCTTTCCTCAGGCACCGATGATCCCGCGCAGCTCGCACGCGCCGTGGAGATCTTCCAGGAGACCGGCTCCATCGATTACGCCCACACTTACGCGCTCGACCTGACCGCTAAGGCCAAAGCGGCCATCGAGAACGTTGAGCTTGATCCGCACGCACGCGAGCTGTTCCTCTCCATGGCAGATTTCTTTGTGGAGCGTCTTAACTAACGGGGGTTATAAAACCTGTCAGCAGCGTATTTAGGCACAACTTGCTACACTGTTGAGTGCATGTTTATGCATCCCTTTGCGTTGTCTATCCGACAGACGCTCAAATAGTACAAATGGTACGCCGAAAGGGGTTCGTTCATGGAACCTATTACAACGGGCATGCAAGGAGCAGCCGTCGAGGACGTGCAGTCTCGTCTCCTGCAGCTCGGCTACACGATTGATGCCGCCGAAGTCACCGACAAGTACTTTGGAGCCACCACTGAGCAGGCCGTCAGCACCTTCAGGCTCGACAGCGGCCTTGCTGCCGGTCATGCCGTCGATATCCCCTGCTGGAGCGCCCTTGTAGACGCTTCGTATAAGCTGGGCGACCGCACTCTCTATCTGCGCATGCCCAATTTCCATGGCGCCGATGTGCAGGCCCTGCAGCGCGCTCTCAACGTTTTGGGCTTTGCCTGTGGCGAAGACGACGGCTACTTTGGTCCGCATACCGAGGCCGCCCTGCAGCAGTTCCAGGAAAATGTCGGCCTGTTTGCCGACGGCATGGCCTTCCAGGACACCTACGCCTACATCAACCGCCTGCACCATGTGTGGGAGGGCAAGCCCTCGGTCACCGAAGCCGAGTCCCGCATCGGTTTTGCTCGCGCCGCCAACGTGCTCGAGCGCTTCCAGATTGCCGTTATCGGCGAGGACCCCATCGCACGCAGTGTTGCGTCGCGCATGTGGAATATCGCCACGGCAACGACCGACAACAGCGGCATGATGCTCTGCGACTCCGAGGTCCCAACCGACGTTGACCTGGTGCTCGAGATCGCAAGCGATGAGCTGCCCGCAGATGCAGCGCCGCGCGCCACGATCGCCCTCGCCGAGTGCCACAACCTGGCCCAGCGCATCCGCACTGCCAATGTCGCCGCGCAGCAGAAGCCGGCACGCATTCGCATTGAGCTCACGGGCATGACGCGCTACAACGGCACCTTCACGGCCAGCGACGCGCAGACACTCGCCGTACGCCTGCTCGATGGCGTTTGCGATGCCCTCGCAGATTAGGTAAACTAAACGAGTTGCTTTTGGGCAACACCACACATTGGGACGTAGTTCAACGGTAGAACTCCGGTTTTTGGTGCCGGCTGTTGGGGGTTCGAACCCCTCCGTCCCAGCCATTAAAATGGCTTATAGGACAAAATGTGTGTCCCGATAGAACACCCGTTTCCATCCATTAATCCAGCCAGAACGGGTACGGGTCCCTGTGGTGGAGGTCCTCCCACACTGCCCTGTCGCCCCACTCCGGCCCTCCGTCGTCACGCGACGGCGAGGCGGAGTAGACGCTGAACAGGAAGTCGATGTCCGCGTCGGTCGGCATCGTGGCGAGCTTCTCGCGCGCCGTCCTCGCGTCCCCCGAGTGCGCGTGGCACCACCAGAATACCGCCTTCACGCGCTTGACCGACGTCAGCCCCCGGTGGTTGCGCAGGACGGCCCTCAGCTGCGAGTTCACCCCTCCCTCGATCATGTTGTTGGTCGACGGCAGCGGGCCGGCCTTGGCCAGGGCGGGGTCGAGGTAGGTGAACAGCGTCCCCGCCGACACCAGCGACGACAGCGACGAGCGCGCCCGCCTCAGCCTCTCGTGGGTGTAGACCCTCCTGCCGTCCACCACGGTCCTGTCCTCCAGGAAGTCGGCCCAGAACCCGCACCAGTCGAGGTAGCGCTCGACCCAGAGCTCGGCCTGGTGCAGCGTCTCGATGCCCATGAGGTCGCGCGCGATGAGGTAGAGCTCGCGCCCCGCCTGGAGCTTCGGCCGCGTCGTCGTGTAGCGCTTGACCTGCGAGAAGGCGTGGAAGGTGCACCTCTGGACCCTGGTGCGCGGCCAGGTCTCGCGCACGGCCTTGGCGAACCCGCTCCCGCCGTCGGTGACGACCACCTCGGGCGCCGGGATCGGCGACATGAGGGCCGACCACGCCCTCGAGTTCTCCGACCTCGCCATGTACCAGGAGACCACCCTCTCGCCGCTGCAGCATATGAGCACGACGAGGTCGCGCGCGACCCAGATCCCGTCGACGTGGAGCACGCGGTGCAGCTCGCCGTCGGGGACGGGCATGGGCCAGACCTCCCAGAACTCGGCCGTCCTGCGCCTGAAGGACCGTCCGCCGCCCGGCATCGCCGCCTGGGAGTCCTTGGAGAGGAGCCACCCGAGGAACTCGTCCAGCCTCGTCGCCGTGTCGTCGTACCTCACCGTCGTCGACGCGCCGCAGGCCGTGCACCTCCACCGCTGGGACCCCGACGAGGTCCTGCCGTTGCGCTTGGTCCGACCGCCGCAGTAGGGGCAATAAACGGCCTTCATGGGCACCTCTTCCGAAAGGGTATTTAACGGTTCCGGAAAAGGTTATCTACCTGCGGGAACGATAGGCAACCGGACACACATTCTGTCCGAGCGGTTAAAAGCGGGCACGGAATTTAAACGGCTGAAAAAGGGGCATCGACCTGCGCCGATGCCCCCAACGTGGACACACATTTTGTCCTATAAGCCTAAATTGAAGGACAACGTTAACAAACCTATAAAACGCCAGCGGGGGCTCTATCACCAATTAGATAGAGCCCCCGCTGGCGGAGTGTATTTGATTGAAACAACGTTCCTGAATTGATTTGCTGGAAATAAGGAGCAAAAGATCCGTCCGGATATACGTGGCGACAGAACCCTGTAGCTGACTGAGCGCCACCAGAAAGCGGCATAAGCACAAAGATCGGCTCTACCTCACCGCGGACGACAAAGATGCCCTCGACTAAAGCCAATCCGGACACCCCTAAAGCAGATAGAGCAAATGTCGGTTTATATAACGCAAAAAGGGGGAGGCCGCGAGGCCTCCCCCTTCTCAGTTCAAGCGTACGGCTCGGTGCCGTCCACCGGTCAGCGGCGCCCTGGCCTCCCACGGGCTGACCCCGCAGTACTCTCGGCGCGATGGGGCTTAGCTTCCGGGTTCGGAACGGGACCGGGCGTGCCCCCCATGCTCTGGCCGCTGACCGGTGGGCGGCGCCCACCGTTACGGTGTCCTGGGTCTCACTCTACACGTGCCCTGGGGGCCGCATGGCGCATAGGGGAGGTGACTCGGGGGCATCCTCGTGCCCGGACCGCGCATGAGCGCTGGGTCCCGCGGGCCGCGAGGTGCGGTTCCGGAAGAGCTCGGGCGATTAGTGCGGCTCGGCTGAGGACGTCGCCGCCCTTGCACCTGCCGTCTATCGACCAGGTAGTCTACCTGGGCCCTTACCGGAAGGAGAACTAATCCCTGGAACGGCTTCCCGCTTAGATGCCTTCAGCGGTTATCCGCGCCGCACGCGGCTACCCGGCCGTGCCGTTGGTCGACAACCGGTTCACCGGAGGTGCGTCCACCCCGGTCCTCTCGTACTGGGGGCAGCCTCCATCGATTCTCCTGCGCCCACGGAGGATAGGGACCGAACTGTCTCACGACGTTCTGAACCCAGCTCGCGTACCGCTTTAATGGGCGAACAGCCCAACCCTTGGGACCTGCTACAGCCCCAGGATGCGATGAGCCGACATCGAGGTGCCAAACCTTGCCGTCGATGTGGACTCTTGGGCAAGATCAGCCTGTTATCCCCGGAGTACCTTTTATCCGTTGAGCGACGGCCCACCCACTCGGGGCCGCCGGATCACTAGAGCCTGCTTTCGCACCTGCTCGGCTTGTGGGCCTCGCAGTCAAGCCCGCTTGTACTCTTGCATTCAAAAGGACGGTTGCCGACCGTCCCGAGCGGACCTTCGCGCGCCTCCGTTACCCTTTAGGAGGCGACCGCCCCAGTCAAACTGCCCGCCTGGCACGGTCCCCGAGCCGGTTGACGGCCTCGGGTTAGGACGCCGGTCGCGCGAGGGCAGTATTCCAAGGGCGGCTCCCCGGGGGCTGGCGCCTCCGGATCGATGCCTCCTGCCTATCCTCTACACGCGGGACCAGCGGCCAATGCCAAGCTGCAGTGAAGGTTCACGGGGTCTCTCCGTCCCGTTGCGGGTAATCGGCATCTTCACCGATACTACAATTTCACCGAGCTCACGGTTGAGACAGTGTCCAGATCATTACACCATTCGTGCAGGTCGGAACTTACCCGACAAGGAATTTCGCTACCTTAGGACCGTTATAGTTACGGCCGCCGTTTACCGGGGCTTGGCTTCGGGGCTTCGCCTTAACGGCTAACTCCTCCGCGTGACCTTCCGGCACCGGGCAGGCGTCAGACCCTATACGTCGCCTTGCGGCTTCTGCAGAGTCCTGTGTTTTTGGTAAACAGTCGCTTGGGCCTCTCCACTGCGGCCCGCCTCCGCTCCCCGGGCAAGCCGGTTCACGTACGCGCGGGCACCCCTTCTCCCGAAGTTACGGGGCCATTGTGCCGAGTTCCTTGACCATGGTTGACCCGATCGCCTCGGTATGTTCTACCCACCCACCTGTGTCGGTTTGCGGTACGGGCGCGCACGCGCCTGCCTAGGGGTTTTTCTAGGGACCTCGGGCTCACTCGCTTCGCTCAGTCGCTTCGTCCGGAGCCTCGCCCTTCTGCGGACCGGATTTCCCTGGTCCGCGGGCCGCGCTCCATCACGGGGACGTCCAGAACCCCGCCGAGCCACCCCCATCCGTCGCCCCGTCGGTCGTAGCGCCGCGTGCGCGGTGCAGGAATGTCTGCCTGCTGCGCGTCGGCTACGCCTACCGGCCTCGCCTTAGCCCCCGACTGACCCTGGGAGGATTAGCCTTGCCCAGGAAACCTCGGGTTCACGGCGGACGAGTTACTCTCTCGTCTCTCGCTACTCATGCCAGCATTCTCACTCCCATGCGCTCCACCGTCGGTCGCCCTCCGGCTTCTCCGCCCATGGGAAGCTCCCCTACCGATTCTAATGAATTAAAATCCCGCCGCTTCGGTGTCCAGCTTAGCCCCGTGTATTGTCGGCGCATGTCCACTCGACCAGTGAGCTGTTACGCACTCTTTGAATGGATGGCTGCTTCTAAGCCAACATCCTGGTTGTCTGGGCGGACGCACATCCTTTGCCACTCGGCTGGAACTTGGGGACCTTAGCGGGCGGTCCGGGCTGTTTCCCTCTCGAGCACACAGCTTAGCCCACATGCTCTGACTGCCGCGCTCTGGGCCGCCGGCATTCGGAGTTCGGTTGGATTCGGTAGGCGGCGAAGCCCCCTCGTCCATCCGGTGCTCTACCTCCGGCGGTGAACGCGCGACGCTAGCCCTAAAGCTATTTCGGGGAGAACGAGATATCTCCGGGTTTGATTGGCCTTTCACCCCTATCCGCAGGTCATCGCCGCCGTTTTCAACCGACGTGCGTTCGGCCCTCCACGGGGTCTTACCCCCGCTTCAGCCTGCCCACGGATAGCTCACCCGGCTTCGCGTCCGCGGCGCGGGACTCAAGTCGCCCTGTTAAGGCTCGCTTTCGCTCCGGCTCCCTTTCGGTTAACCTCGCCCCGCGCCAGCGACTCGCTGGCTCATTCTACAAAAGGCACGCCGTCACACCATAAAGGTGCTCCGACTGCTCGTGGGCGCACGGTTTCAGGTACTGTTTCACTCCCCTCCCGGGGTGCTTTTCACCTTTCCCTCACGGTACTGGTGCGCTATCGGTCACAGGGTAGTACTCAGGCTTGGATGGTGGTCCACCCAGGTTCGGACCGGGTTTCACGTGCCCGGCCCTACTCAGGGACCGCGTCGCGCCGTCCGGTCTGGGTTCGCGTACGGGGCTGTCACCCGCTGCGGCCGGCCCTCCCATGCCGTTCCGCTCCCCAGCCGGACCTGCGCCCGGGGGCGGCAGCCCCCGGATGCGCGGCCCTGCAACCCCGTCGGCGGAACCCCTGCCGGGTATGCCCGCTCGACGGTTTGGCCATCGGTCCCCTTTCGCTCGCCGCTACTCGGGGAGTCTCGAGATTGATTTCCTCTCCTCCGGGTACTTAGATGTTTCAGTTCCCCGGGTTGTCCTCCCCGGCCCTATGTGTTCGGGCCGGGGATATCCACACCTCTGTGGATGGGTTCGCCCATTCGGAGACCCCCGGGTCGAAGGATGTGTGCTCCTCGCCGGGGATTATCGCAGCTTGCCGCGTCCTTCATCGGCTCCCTGTGCCAAGGCATCCGCCGTGCGCCCGTGGTATCTTGCGGGACCGCACTCGGGCCCGCGGGATATCCACGTGTCGCTAAAGTTAATTAATCGATATCATGAATAGCGCTCGTATGTCGCAATTCGGGTATCTCATACCGCGGCACAGTGTCTTCACTGTGCTCGCGATCAGATGCTCCTCACTCATATATAAGTGAATTCTTCTTGTTTGGATCGGATGAATGATTGCTATCATTCTGTCTGATAAATCGCAGAAAAGAATCGAGTCTGGAAGAAATTGATCTTCCATCTCTCTCCTATCGCTATGCGGCTCTCAAGGTACGCGGGTGCGACCCCGGGGACCGGGTGCTGCGGGGACTTACTCCGGGCGACATCCACCGGACGGGCTCCTGCCCTCTATTCGAGTTAAGTTGATCTCTCTAGAAGATTTATCTCCCTAGAAAGGAGGTGATCCAGCCGCACCTTCCGGTACGGCTACCTTGTTACGACTTCACCCCCC
>ENA-OPSW01001202-OPSW01001202.1-human-gut-metagenome-genome-assembly--contig:-NODE-1202-length-15993-cov-2.367612_pt1 | contig 15993 bp, 13 predicted proteins | sample MGYA00241463_ERZ501918 | MGnify/ENA primary metagenome ERZ501918 (study PRJEB25962, sample SAMEA2042443) | human gut metagenome | biome: human gut; feature: human-associated habitat; material: faeces... | reverse complement strand
CAGCAACAGCAGATCCGATGTCATCAACGTAACCATCGCCACATCCATGGCTATATCGGTGCCTTTCCCCATCGCTATGCTGACATCAGCCAAAGCCAACGCCTGTGAGTCATTAATTCCGTCACCCACCATAGCAACCGTTTTGCCCTGCATCTGGAGCTCACGCACAAACTCTTCTTTATCATCCGGCAAGGCATCTGCCACAAAGCGGTCGATGCCCAATTTGCCCGATACGGCAAGTGCCGTCCGTTGTCCGTCACCGGTCAGCATGCAAATGTCGATGCCCTGACGTTTCAGTTCCTTCACCGCCTCGGCAGAAGTCGGCTTTATCTGGTCGGCAATGGCGACAACGGCAAGTACCTCTGTTCCACGGCCAAAGTAAACGATACTGTTCCCGTCCGATTCGTATTGCACCATCATCTCGGCAAGTACGTCAGAAAGAGAAGCACTGAAATCTTTCAGCAATTTGTGGCTGCCCACCCAATAAGTGTCACCCTGATATACCACCTTGATACCTTTTCCGGTGATACTCTCAAAACTCTCCAACTGAGCAGGAACTATCTTCTCCACCTCTTGCAGAGAAGAGACAATGGCTCCAGCAAGCGGATGTTCGGATTTAAGCTCGGCTGCCAGCAGAACATTCTTGAAATGCTCTTCCTGTACTTGGGCCCAAAGCCATCCGGAGACAGTGGGATGTCCCTCGGTCAATGTCCCGGTTTTGTCGAGCACCACTACATCGACTTTACGCATCTGCTCGAGGGCAACAGCATCCTTTATCAGAATATGGTTGCTGGCTGCTTTGCCGATGCCCACCATCAGAGCGGTAGGAGTAGCAAGTCCCAAAGCACACGGACAGGCAATGACCAGTACGGATACAGCCGAAAGCAAGGCATGTGAGAAATAATCGGTTCCTCCCACCAACAGCCAGATGACAAATGTCAGCACGGCAATGCACAGCACCACCGGTACGAAGATACCCGTCACCCGGTCTACGATACGCTGTACGGGAGCTTTACTTCCCTGCGCTTCCTGAACCATGCGGATGATGCGCGCCAGCACCGTCTCACTTCCCACACCGGACGCCTTGATTACAAAAGCTCCCTTCTGGTTGATGGTTCCCGCCAGTACCCGGTCACCGACCTTCTTCTCTACAGGAATAGGCTCTCCGCTAATCATGCTTTCGTCTACATAAGACTCTCCTTCAGACAGACGTCCGTCCACGGGAATCTGTTCGCCCGGACGTACGACCACCAGATCGCCGGTTTGCAACTGGTCTATCAGGATGTCTTCTTCGATCCCTTCGCGAAGCACTCGGGCCACACGGGGCTGAAGTCCCATCAATTTACGAATGGCGGTAGAGGTGTTTCCCTTAGCACGCTCTTCCATTAACTTTCCGGTCAGTACAAAGGCAATGATGACTACTGCGGCTTCGTAATAGACGTGCGGCTCAAGTCCGCGGCTATACCAGAACTCAGGGAAAAATGTATTGAAGACACTGAACAGGAATGCGATGGAGGTACTCAGTGCCACCAGCGTATCCATGTTACTCCTCCCCAGACGTGCCTGCCGCCAGGCGTTGACGTAGAAAGATCCACCAAAAAAGATCATTACAGGGAGGGCCAGTATCAACTGGATCTCGTTAGAGAAAGGTACATGCATCAGAACCATAGAAAACAGCAACATGGGAACAACGAAGATCCATGCACCGATAACCTGCCGCTTCAGCAGCCGGTAGTGTTTCTCCTGTGCCTCCTCCTGACGTTCCTCTTTCAGGGCCTCTTCCACTATCAGGTCATAACCTGCGGCAAGTACAGCCGCACGGATCTCTCCGGGGGTCAGCTTGTCGGCCTCGTACGAAACGGACAGTGTGTTTGTGGCGAAGTTGACCGATGCGTCTACCACACCGGCCAGTTTCTTCACTGTTTTTTCCACATTATTAGCGCACCCTGCACAGTGCATGTTCAGTACAGGAAACGCTTTCTTTGTTATATTACTCATAATCTATTATTATATATACTATCTAATAAACAATGAGGTAAAGAACAATGTTCACTTCTTGTCCGTTTCCTTTGCCTCCTTTATGACTACAGCTTCGTATTTAAATTTCCGAAAGCCTTCTTTCAGCTTTTCAACATTTGTCTTCTCGGCATCATAGGTAATGGTAACAGTTCGTTCCTTAAGATCGGTTGTAAAGTTTTTAAGCCCTTTCTCGAACTTGATATTGTTCTTCACCTTTCGTTCGCAGTTGGCACATTCCATCTGTGCCACTTTGAAAACGACAGTACGGAAGTCTTTTGCCATAACGGCCGTCACCGAGAGCAAAGCCACCACCAGGGTAGCAATCATTTTTTTAGTCTTCATAAATGTAAGTATTAGTATTGATAAATTCTGTGATCTGTCACTTTTTATTCTTAATCTCTCGCCAGATTGAACCTGACTCCGATATATCCTTTCGCTCCATGAACCGGCCCCCATATCATGGTCGAGTCAAAACGGTCGCCCCAAGGATCGGCAGCGTCGATAATCGGATTCTTCTGTTTAAAATTAGTCAGGTTTTCGCCCCCGATGTATATCGACCAGCGGCGGAAGTAGCGTGTCACTTGGGCGCTGAGTTGGCTGAAGCCTTTGTAGCGTGCATCCCACGAAGAGGTTCCGTCGGCAAGTGTGTACGGATTGGGCATACGTCCTCCCCCGTTCATCTGCCATGTGGCATCAAACTGCCACAAACCCAGCGGAGTCTGATAAGAGGCAGTGACGAGGCCTTTATATTTTCCCGTCAGGGGCTTCTCCATCAATTGATGATTATAGGTAGTCTTGGCGTCTGTCCAGCGATATGCGGCAGTCAGCGAGAATCCCTGAAAGAAGGGATAAGTGGCCTCCACCTGAAATACCTGTGAGTACGAGCGTCCGTCGAGATTGTAAAAGGCCACCTCGTGCGGATTCGTATCCATATCGACAACGACCTGTTTCAGGAAGTCGGTGTAATAGTATTCCAGGTTCAGGTTCAGCGTCTTCCCGAAAAGCGGGATATATCCCGATATGCTTGCTCCATAATTCCAAGCCTCTTCCTGATCGAGATGATCGGCGATGCTCACCTTGCGGCTGCTTGCCATCAGATAATTATTCTCGGCAAGCACATGGTTGGTGCGATATCCCTTTCCGGCGGAAAGACGGAAATGAACAAAGTCATTGGGGTTGTACTTAATGTGCGCACGCGGAGTCACAAAGAATCCGTACTCACTGCTATGGTCGCCACGAAGTCCGGCCATCAACACGAACTTATTATCCAGGTTGAAGGTATACTGTGCGTAGGCTCCGCCCACCGATTCACGTGCAAAAGCTTTCGTCAACGGTGTTTCAGCGTTATTGGTCAGTCGGTAATGCTGGTCGTATCCGTCATAATTATAGCTGAAGCCTGCAGATAGATTGTGCTCTTTCGTAAATTTGGTTTCGAACATAAGTGAAGCATAGGCGTTGGATTGGTCGACGTTATAGATCTTCCGTCCATAAAGTGCATCCTGATTGTGCAACGTACCGGACAGAATCAGTGCAAGATTGGTATTCTTCTCCTTATTAAATATATAGGCATTCTTGGTAAAGGCCTCGTAGCGCCGGGTGTCGATGTCTATTTCATACCGATCGGCTGCCGGCACGCCGCTATGACTCACCTGACCGCCTTTTCTGCTTTCGTCCAATGCCTTGATGCCTGCCTGAAACACATAATGATCCCCCATATATGCCCAGCGATTCCAGAAGTTATACTGCTCTATCCGGGGAATATCGGCAAAGCCGTCATCATTGCCGTCGTGTGCCTTTGTTTCATTCTCGTAATGCGCCAGCAATGAAGTACTCCACCGCTTGGACAGTTTCACGGTGGCGTCTGCATTCGCTTCATAACGATTGGTAGTACTGGCAAAGAGGTTGGCCGAAACCCAATCGGCCTCAGGCAACTGTGGCTTCTTAAACTCAACATTGATCTGCCCCGTAAGGGCCTCGTAACCGTTTTTTACTGACGAGATTCCCTTTGAAACCTGTATGCTATGCATCCAGGGACCGGGCACATAACCCAACCCATAAGGAGAAGCAGCACCACGATAGTTCGGGATATTCTCGGTCAGCATCTGCACATAGGTTCCGGAAAGCCCGAGCAACTTGATCTGTTTCGCTCCCGTTGCAGCATCCGAATAGCTGACGTCTACCGACGGATTGGTAACAAAACTTTCACCGAGATTGCAACATGCCGCACGGCAGAGCTCGTCGCTGGTAATGATCTCTTCGTTCATCACACTGCTGCGCAACTTCAGCGTACTCAACTTACGGCTGACAATCTGCACTTCACTCAGTTCCATTCCTTCGCGCAGCACCACGTCCAGAACGGCTTTCTTATCGTTCACTTGTATGGTGTCGTTTTCGTAACCTATAAAACTTACGATCAGATGATTGGATTTGTCGGGTTTAGATATGGAAAAAGTACCGTCCTCACGAGTGGCTACCGGAAATGTTTTTCCAGAAAACGTTGGCGCCTATAATCGGTTCGCCTGCCTGATCTTTCACCGTACCGCTCACTTGCGCCTGTACGGTCAGACTGCCGAGAAGCAGTCCGGTCAATAACATGTATTTCATTAAATTTCTTCGTTTGTCTTTTTTATTCGGTTTATATTCAATAAGAAACAGATAGGATTCACCGCAGACTGCACAGGGTGACACAAGTTACCCGGCTCCAACAATCTACGGAATCAATCCTTAAACGGTGAAAGCCAGTGCAATCTGCGATGCAATCCAAACAATAAAAATCGAAGAAACTAAATAAGCAAAGTAGAATAAAGAGCCAGATAATGCCGGGAACTTGTCTTGGGTGGCGGTATCACATAAGGAGGATCCAACACCTTATCGCGGAAAAGAGCGCATAGCAAGTCCGATACCTGGTCACAAAGCAACAAGCTGACAGGAGCAGGAACAGAGGATTCGAATGCCTGCTTTACCAGATCAAGCTTATAGATGGTCGCCGTACATCCCTCGCCCCGGCATGATTTATGGAACTCAAAGTCAAACTTACCACAGAAGCCGCATTTGTCGGCACAGCAACAATTGGCCGTTTCACAACCACTGCAACAATATTGGGCAACAGAGACTCCCGCTCCTACATATACTATAAGGAGAGAAAGAATAACGGCAAGTATATAGCGGAATCTCTTCATAACGGTTGCAAAGATAAGCAGATTTAACCAGCCTGCCACATTCTTTTTTCTTTTTTTATGCTGTCGATTCACTAATATGAACTATATTTGTCGATAGTGAACGATTATATAAATGTTGAATTTAAAGAAGAACCCCTTATGAAAAAACAATATGTCAGCCTGCTTGCGATAATACTTGCTACAAGTGGCTTTTTATTTTCTTGCGGTGACAAGATGAACAAGAATACCGGTGCACTGGAATTCGACAGTATACAGGTAAACGAAACAGCACATCTCTTCGGAGATACCGCAAAACCGGCATGTAATCTGACCATCAATTTCGCCTATCCGGTGAAGTCGACGGACAATAAACTGAAAGACAGCCTGAACAGCTACTTTATAGCCGCCTGCTTCGGTGAAGGATATATCGGAGAGAAACCGGCGCAGGTGGTCAAGGAGTACACCGAACATTACGTAAAAGAATATCGCACAGACCTCGAACCGATGTATGCCGAAGACGAAAAGAACAAAGAGAGTGAAGGCTCCATCGGTGCATGGTACTCATACTATAAAGGGATAGAAAGCCACGTGCAACTTTATTATAAGAATCTGTTGGTCTATCGCATTAACTACAATGAATATACCGGAGGCGCACACGGCATTTACATGACAACTTTCCTGAATATGGACCTGATAAACCTGCGTCCGCTGAAGCTGGATGATATTTTCACTGGTGATTATAAGGAAGCACTGACGGACTTGCTGTGGAATCAGTTGATGGCGGACAAGAAAGTGACAACGCACGAAGCACTCGAGGATATGGGTTACGGCTCTACCGGAGATATTGCCCCGACGGAAAACTTCTATCTGGACAAAGACGGCATCACCTTTTATTATAATGTATATGATATCACCCCGTATGCCATGGGACCGGTAGAAATTAAGATTCCATACGAAATGATGGAACACATGCTGGGCAGCAACCCGATCATCGGAGAGATGAAATCAAAATAATCTAACTTTATTATTAAAATACAGATATATTACAACCTTATGAATACAACAGAACAAACTTCCTCCCTCCCCTCTGCCGGAGGGGAAAACGGAGTGAAGCTTCTTCTTAAATACTTTCCCGACTTGACGGAAGAGCAACGCAAACAATTCGCTGCGCTTTACGAACTTTACATTGACTGGAATTCTAAAATCAACGTAATCTCACGCAAGGATATCGAGAATCTGTACGAACACCATGTGCTTCATTCGCTGGGTATCGCCCGTGTCATCCGTTTCCGGGCCGGCAGCAGTGTCATGGACCTCGGCACCGGAGGGGGATTCCCCGGGATACCGTTGGCCATTCTTTTTCCGGACACGAAATTCCATCTGGTGGACAGCATCGGCAAGAAAGTACGTGTGGCAACCGAGGTAGCCAATGCCATCGGACTTAAAAATGTCACTTTCCGCCATGCACGGGCCGAAGAAGAGAAACAAACATTCGACTTCGTTGTCAGCCGTGCCGTGATGCCCCTGGCCGACCTGATAAAGATTATCCGGAAAAACATCTCGCCCAAACAGCAAAATGCTCTCCCCAACGGACTTATCTGCCTGAAAGGAGGCGAACTGGAACACGAGGCGATGCCGTTTAAGCATAAGACAAGTATGCATAACCTGAATGAAGATTTCGATGAGGAGTTCTTTCAAACCAAGAAAGTGGTATATGTAACGATTTAAACGATCAAACAACATAGTCATGAAAATTAAGAGATTTGAGTTCAATATGTTTCCCGTAAACTGCTACGTTTTATGGGACGAAACGAACGAGGCAGTCGTGATAGATCCGGGCTGCTTTTATGACGAAGAGAAACAAGCTTTAAAGAACTTCATCGTCACCAACAATCTGAACATAAAACATCTGCTGAACACTCACCTGCATCTGGATCACATTTTCGGAAATCCATTCATGCTTCGCGAGTTCGGGCTGTCTGCCGAAGCCAATCAGGCCGACGAGTACTGGATAGACGAAGCCCCCAAACAGAGTCGCATGTTCGGTTTCCAACTGAATGAAGCACCCGTCCCACTGGGAAAATATCTCCATGACGGAGACATCATCACCTTCGGAAACACAACACTGGAAGCAATCCATGTACCGGGACACTCTCCCGGAAGCCTTGTCTATTACTGCCGGGCTGACAACTGTATGTTTTCGGGCGATGTGCTGTTTCAGGGAAGCATCGGACGGGCCGACCTGGCCGGAGGCAACTTTGATGAACTGAAAGAGCATATCTGCAGCCGCCTGTTCGTCCTCCCCAACGAAACAATCGTATATCCGGGGCACGGAGCACCGACCACCATCGGAATAGAGAAGGCGGAAAATCCGTTCTTCAGGTAAGAGATTATCAACAAACCTTATTATAAATAAATCATTAATAACATGAAAACCGATTTATTAGCCTGCCGCCACATCGGCATCAACAAAGCGGATGCCGAAGTAATGCTCCGGAAAATTGGAGTTGCTTCGCTCGACGAACTGATCGATAAAACCATTCCGGCCGGCTCAAAGCACCTCTGGCACTGCCCGCACCGATGACCGAATACGAGTTTGCCCGCCACATCGCTGAACTGGCAGGCAAAAACAAACTGTTCACCACTTATATCGGTATGGGATGGTACAACACGATCACCCCTGCAGTCATCCAGCGAAATGTATTCGAAAATCCGGTCTGGTATACTTCTTATACTCCTTACCAGACAGAAGTTTCGCAAGGAAGACTGGAAGCCCTGATGAACTTCCAAACTGCCGTATGTGACCTGACCGCCATGCCCTTGGCCAACTGTTCACTGCTGGACGAAGCCACCGCTGCCGCCGAAGCTGTGACGATGATGTATGGCTTGCGTTCACGCAACCAGCAGAAGGCGGGAGCCAACGTGGTGTTTATCGACGAAAATATCTTCCCGCAGACCTTGGCGGTCATCACCACCCGTGCCATCCCGCAAGGCATTGAAATCCGTACCGGAAAGTTCCGGGATCTTGAATTTACAGATGACCTCTTTGCCTGCGTCCTGCAATATCCCAATGCAAACGGTAATGCGGAAGACTACCGCGAATTTACCGAAAAAGCACATACAGCCAACTGCAAGGTAGCTGTGGCTGCCGATATCCTGAGTCTTGCACTACTTACCCCTCCGGGCGAATGGGGAGCGGACATTGTATTCGGTACCACACAACGCTTGGGTACTCCCATGTTCTACGGTGGTCCTTCGGCCGGTTATTTCGCTACCCGTGACGAATACAAACGCAACATGCCGGGACGTATCATCGGATGGTCGAAAGATAAATATGGCAAACTCTGCTACCGCATGGCACTCCAGACACGCGAACAGCATATCAAACGGGAAAAAGCGACTTCCAATATCTGTACCGCTCAGGCACTGCTCGCTACCATGGCAGGATTCTATACCGTCTATCACGGACAGGAAGGTATCCGTAACATCGCTTCACGCATCCATAGCATTACAGTTTTCCTGGAAAAGAGTATCAGTAAACTGGGATTCAAGCAAGTGAACAGACAGTATTTCGATACCCTCCGGTTCATTTTGCCCGACAGCGTATCGGCACAGCAGATTCGCACCATCGCTCTGAGCAAAGAGGTGAACCTGCGCTATTTTGATAATGGAGACGTGGGACTGAGTATTGACGAAACAACCGACGTAGCAGCTGCCAACATTCTGCTGTCTATCTTTGCCATCGCTGCCGGAAAAGACTTCCAGAAAGTGGATGACATCCCCGAAGCAACTATCATCAGCGAGGAGTTGAAACGCCAGACCCCTTACCTCACACACGAAGTATTCTCTAAATATCATACCGAAACGGAAATGATGCGCTACATCAAGCGTCTCGACCGGAAGGATATTTCATTGGCACAATCGATGATTTCACTCGGTTCCTGCACCATGAAACTGAATGCAGCAGCCGAAATGTTACCTCTGAGCTGTGCTGAGTTTATGTGCATGCACCCGCTTGTTCCGGAGGATCAGGCGGCCGGATACCGCGAACTGATTCACAACCTGAGTGAAGAACTGAAAGTCATCACCGGATTTGCCGGAGTAAGCCTGCAACCCAATTCCGGTGCTGCCGGTGAGTATGCCGGTCTGCGCACCATCCGTGCCTATCTTGAAAGCATCGGACAAGGACACCGCAACAAAGTATTGATCCCCGCATCTGCACACGGCACCAATCCCGCATCAGCCATCCAGGCCGGATTCACCACTGTAACTTGTGCATGTGACGAACATGGAAACGTAGATATGGATGACCTCCGTGCCAAAGCTGAAGAAAATAAGGATGACCTGGCCGCACTGATGATCACCTATCCCTCGACACACGGTATCTTTGAAACGGAAATCGTAGAGATCTGCCAAATCATTCACGCCTGTGGAGCTCAGGTATATATGGATGGAGCCAACATGAATGCACAGGTAGGACTGACGAATCCGGGATTTATCGGAGCGGACGTCTGTCACCTGAATCTGCATAAAACCTTTGCATCTCCCCACGGAGGAGGCGGCCCCGGCGTAGGCCCGATCTGTGTAGCGGAACATCTGGTACCGTTCCTTCCGGGACACGGACTGTTTGGCAACTCACAGAACGAAGTATCCGCCGCACCGTTTGGCAGTGCCGGTATTCTGCCTATCACCTACGGCTATATCCGTATGATGGGTGCCGAAGGACTGACAATGGCAACCAAGACAGCCATTCTCAATGCAAACTATCTGGCTGCTTGCCTGAAAGATACGTATGGCATTGTATACCGGGGAGCCAACGGCTTTGTGGGACACGAGATGATTCTGGAATGTCGCAAGGTATACGAAGAAACCGGTATCAGCGAAAATGATATTGCCAAACGCCTGATGGACTACGGCTATCATGCTCCTACCCTCTCCTTCCCCGTGCACGGCACACTGATGATCGAGCCCACTGAAAGCGAAAGCCTCTCCGAACTGGATAACTTCGTCCTTACGATGTTGACCATCTGGAACGAAATTCAGGAAGTGAAAAACGGTGAAGCCGATAAGGAAGACAATGTACTGATAAATGCTCCGCACCCTGAATATGAAGTAGTAAGCGATCAGTGGGAACACTGCTATACGCGTGAAAAAGCCGCATATCCGATAGAGAGTGTGCGTGAGAATAAGTTCTGGGTAAATGTAGCCCGTGTAGATAATACGCTGGGCGACCGCAAACTGCTGCCCACATGCTACGGCTGCTTCGACTGAAGTAAGCTAAGCAACAACTGATTCACGATTCACCACAGAGTAGCACGGAGTATCACAGAGTAGAAATCATAAAAGATAAACTCTGTGAGACTCTGTGGTCAATTTAAACTCTGTGAAACTCTCTGTGGTGAATCTTAATATCCTATTCCACGATGGTTATCGTACCGGCTTTAACTGTCTTTTCTTTCAACAATGCGCCTTCCGCTTTATATCCCAAAGCTACGCAACCATAAACTTTGTGATTTTCGGGCACTCCGAGAGAAGTCAGATAGGCCCGTACCTCCGGATCATCACAAGTCGTACCGAGCTGATTGATCCAACAGGAAGCGATGCCCAGTGAAGTGGCTGCCAGAAACATATTCTCGATAGCACAGGCACAATCCATCCCGGCCCACCATTGCTTGGGTTCATTGGACACGATGACCAAGGTTGGGGCATGATAGTAACAGCAATACGTCTCACTGTGCCCCCGTTCCCGAAGATGCTTGTCATCACTTTTGGCAAATGCCCCTTTGATCCGTTCATTCAGTTCCTCCAGTTTCACCGTATTACGGACGGCAGTAAAGTGCCACGTTTCATAATGCATGCCGCTCGGCGCGTAAGCACCCGCTTCAAGGATGGCGTTCAAGTCATCCGCCGGAATCTGCTTTCGATCATACGCACGTACACTACGCCGTGCCTTAATGGTCTCTAAAACTTCATTTGTCTTCATTATCTATTCTCCTGCCAATCGGATTTATCTTTTAATCAACCCAATCTTTACATTCAGTTTGAAATAATACACTCCGTTCTCTCTCTCGAGGAAGCCATACTTGTCTTTATCAACCGATCCCTTTTCGAGACGCGAATTCAGATAAAGAAAGTCCTCAAATGTTTTCTTTTCCGATTTATGATAGCACAGTACCTCACCTTTGCCATCGACCAGCAATATACCCTCAACTGCCGAATCGGTCCCATTGTATATTTTGGCCGGACGCATACCCAAGGCAAGTGCCAGCAGAAACTGCTTCATTTTAAACTCGTAAAAGCCATGCTTGCTGATCAGTTCCTCTTTTATCTTGAGAGGATTTATGATCTTCATCTGTTCGGTCAGTTCACTGACGCGTGTGATGCCGTCCAGGTGCATCATACGCACCATCTCTGCCAGCACACGGGGGAAGTGCAGATCGATCATCAGCAGATTGCAACGGAACACACGGTCCGCTACGTCCGAATACTTCAGCACACCTCCCAGACGCTCGATCATCATCATACGCTCGGCCACCTCCGTGGGTGATTCAGGGAGGGCATTAATCTTATTGACGGTCGGAGTGGCAAACTTGATACCGGACTGCTCCAACTTCAGGTTCGCCGCACGTCCACCATCCAGCAGCGGATTCATCGTACTGAGACGCGAACGGACATTGAAACCCGCCAACGGAGCCTCAGGATGCCAGAAAGCAATCGAGAAGTCGGTACGGTCCTCCGTCCGGGCTTCCAGATCAAAGATACCTGCCTCGTCCAGGAACTCCTCCACCCCGTCGGGTGACGTAACTTCATCCGCCGAAGAATTTTTAAGCGCGTCCAGAATCAGGTCCGCCACTGTTGCAAAGTCCTCACGGGGAATACTTTTCTCCACCTTCTCACCTTCCATCCGGATGACCTCTTCTTCAATATAGTAACGCCGGGTGCCATCATGCTCTTCACGCTGGATCATTGCAATGGGCCGGTACTTTTCATCTTCTTTCTTTGCCTGCGGAGTTCCAAGCGATACTTTTCCATCCGCCAGCAGACGGAAAAAGGCGTACAACTCGCTCCACTCTCTTTTTGTTGCTTCAAATGCCATTCTATCTATCTTTTTTTTATTATTTCGGAGAGGTGTGTCATCATTCATCACAGATTTCCGACGCCCCCCTATCTCTACTATCCATTTCCTTCCTGTTCATCTGTAATGCGGGCAGTCTCCACTTTCTCCAGCCGGGACCTTAAACGGGGCATTGCCGACTGCCGGATACGAAGCGTCATGCTGCAATCCATATCATACGACTGAGACAGAATCTCCGGTTCCTCCTCCTTTACAATCCGCATGACATCGTTCATAAAAGGATACTCGAAAAGTACGGTTACTTCCTCGTCCACAGTTTTCTCTACAATGGTGCAGGCAGCGATGGCCTCGGCGGCGGCGGCCTTATAGGCCACAATCAGTCCACTAGTGCCCAACTTGATCCCTCCGAAATAACGGACCACAATAATCAGTATATCCGTCAGTTCGTTCGAGTTGATCTGTCCCAGAATCGGTTTGCCGGCAGTACCCGACGGCTCTCCGTTATCGTTGGCACGAAAATTCTTCCGCTCGTGTCCCAGCATATAGGCATAGCAGACGTGGCGGGCATCATAGTATTTCTTCTGGTACGCCTCCAGATGCACTTTAATCTCTTCCAAGGTACGAACCGGGAGAGCGATGGCAATAAATTTGCTTCGTTTCTCGGTATATGTTCCCTCCGAGACTTCAGTGATGGTCTTATAGGTGTCTTCTGTCATGATATCCGGAATCTTTTTTTGATGGTTCAAGCTATACCCAGTAATTGTACCTCAAAAATCAAAGTTGAAAAAGCCGGAATCGGGCCACTGGTACGTGTGCCATAGCCCATATTATAAGGGATGTAGACGATCCAGTGATCTCCCACCCGCATCTTTTGCAGAGCAATCTGCCATCCTTCGATAACCTCGTTCAGACGAAAAGCTTCGGGACAGTTCCGCTTCCAGGAATTATCAAATTCACGTCCATTGATAAGAGTGCCCTTGTAATGAACCGACACCACACTGTTGGAACGGGGCGTGGCTGCGCCGGTACCTTCCTCCAAAACCTTATATAATATGCCGCATGGCAATTCGTGTACATCCGCTTCGGTGCGTAATGTCTGCATGAATTGTTCGTTCTGCAATTTGTATTCTTCTTTTCGTCCCATATCTGTTTCCTGATAATAATTACTTCGGCGGCAAAGATACGGAAAAACGTACATATTTGAATAGTCCGGAACACAAAACGAGTTCACCACAAATTACACGGATTAACACAGAACGGCATCAATTTACTGACAACCAACACTTTATCTGTATAATTCCATGCAATTTGTGGTGAATAACGAGTTTGGGTACATCCCCTCCTCTGTTTTCCATACCCAAACACTCCTCAATCCGGTATCGGATCTCTTTTTATTCGAGCTCGTGTATCACCAGCCCGGAACGCAGTTTCGGTTCGAACCAGGTAGTCTTCGGAGGCATAATGTTTCCTGTATCGGCAATATCCATCAATTGCTTCATCGAAACAGGATAAAGTGCCAAAGCCACTTTCATTTCGCCGCTGTCAACCCGTCTGCTCAATTCGCCCAAGCCGCGGATTCCCCCTACAAAGTCAATCCGGCGATCCGAACGCAGATCCTTGATTCCCAGAATTTCGTCCAGAATCAGGTTGGAAGAGATGGTCACATCCAATACACCTATAGGATCATTGTCGTCATAAGTACCCGGTTTGGCTGTCAGGCTATACCATTTGCCATCCAGATAGAGCGCAAAGTTATGCAACGCATTGGGTTTATAAATCTCTTTACCTTTCTCTTCGATCTCAAAATTCTTTCCAAGGGCGGTCAGAAATTCGGCAGGCGTCAAGCCATTGAGATCTTTCACCACCCGGTTGTAGTCGATAATAGTCAACTGGTTGGCGGGGAAACATACGGCCATGAAATAGTTGTATTCTTCGTCTCCGCGATGATTAGGATTCTGCTTTGCCTTTTCGGCCCCTACCAGAGCAGCGGCAGCCGAACGATGATGCCCGTCGGCGATATAAAGTGCCGGCATGGCAGCAAACTCCTTGGTGATGACAGCAATGTCTTCGCTGTTGTCGATCACCCAGAAAGTGTGTCCGAATCCGTCACCGGGAGCAATAAAATCGTATACCGGCTTTTGAGCCGTATACTTGCGGATAATGGCATCGAGCACCGCATTGTCGGGATAAGCAAAGAACACCGGTTCGATGTTGGCATTGTTCACACGGACATGCTTCATGCGGTCTTCTTCCTTGTCACGCCGGGTGAGTTCGTGCTTTTTGATGACACCGTTCATATAATCGGGCACGTAAGCACCCACCACCAGCCCATACTGTGTCTTGCCATTCATGGTCTGGGCATAGATATAATAATTCTCTTTGTCATCCTGCACCAGCCATCCTTTGTCACGGAACAGACGGAAATTCTCTGCCGCTTTCGCATACACCTTCTCATCATGTTCATCTGTCCCGACGGGAAAGTCTATTTCCGGTTTAATGATGTGGTACAATGATTTATCGTTCCCGGCAGCTTCTGCACGAGCCTCTTCTGAATTCAGCACGTCATACGGACGTGAAGCGACCTGTTCTACCAAGTCCTGCGGAGGACGGATGCCTTTAAATGGTTTTATTGTTGCCATAAGAACTGCAGATTACTTATTCACTCTAAACTTTTCACAACCCTCTTTCAGGAAACCCACAATCTGCCGTGCAGCTGCAATACCGGCATTGATATTCGCCTCGGCCGTCTGCGCTCCCATCTTCTTCGGAGTCGAGAAATAACGTCCGGCAAAGAGTTCGGCGAACTTCGTATTGGCCGCAGGCATGATGTCTGTGATGTATTTAAAGTCCGGCCGTTCCTCCATCAACTGGATCAATTCGTCTTCATTGATCACTTCTTTGCGGGCCGTATTAACCAGGATAGCCCCTTTCGGCATATTGGCCAGCAGATCATGATTGATGGAATTTTTCGTTTCGGCTGTAGCGGGAATGTGCAGTGAGACGATGTTACAGGTCTTATAAAGCTCTTCGGCAGAGTCTACGGCTTTCACCCCATCTTTCTCTATCACATCTTTCGGGCAGAAAGCGTCATAAGCATAGAGTTCCATACCGAACCCCTTGGCAATACGCGCCACATTGCGTCCTACATTACCGTATGCGTGGATACCCAGTTTCTTTCCCATCAACTCCGTACCCGATGTTCCGTTATAGAAGTTACGGACAGCATAAACAAGCAGGCCAAACACCAACTCGGCTACAGCATTCGAGTTCTGTCCCGGAGTATTCATCACACATACACCGTGTGCAGTAGCTGCATTCAGGTCTACATTATCGTATCCGGCACCGGCACGAACTACTATTTTCAATTCTTTCGCTGCATCGAGCACCTCGGCGTCGATGATGTCACTACGGATAATAATGGCATTCGCATCTTTCACTGCGTCAAGCAGTTGGGCTTTATCTGTATATTTCTCAAGCAGAGCCAATTCAAATCCGGCTCCTTCTATTTCTTTCTTGATGCCATCCACCGCAATCTTGGCAAATGGCTTTTCGGTTGCAACAAGTACTTTCATTTCTCTTATTCTATTTTGGGAGAATTCACCACAGAGGATACCGCAGACACCAAATGCCGTCATTCAAGAGAGCCCTGTATCCTTTCCGTATGCTCTGTGGTGAAATCACATTATTAATGAAGTTTCTCAAATTCCTGCATGCAGTCAATCAATGCCTGTACGCTCTCTT
>ENA-OPSW01001173-OPSW01001173.1-human-gut-metagenome-genome-assembly--contig:-NODE-1173-length-16428-cov-4.569780_pt1 | contig 16428 bp, 13 predicted proteins | sample MGYA00241463_ERZ501918 | MGnify/ENA primary metagenome ERZ501918 (study PRJEB25962, sample SAMEA2042443) | human gut metagenome | biome: human gut; feature: human-associated habitat; material: faeces... | reverse complement strand
TGCCCGCAAGGGCCGCTGCCATCCGCCCGCCGTCAGAGAAGCCGCAGAGGGTGATGTTGTCGGCATCGCCGCCGAAGCGGTGGATATTTTCCTTCACCCAGTCCAGCGCCCGGGCGATGTCCAGCAGGGCGAAATTGCCGGCGGCGTCGGAGCCGGAAGTAAGAGCGGGCAGACAGTTCCACCCGAACAGCCCCAGCCGGTAGTTGAGCGCGACAAAGACGCAGCCCGCGTCCCGCACGAGTTCGCTGCCGGGCAGCTCGAGAGATGAGCCTGTGGCGGCGCTGCCGTGCAGATAGACGAGGACGGGCCGCTTTTTGGCCTCGGCGGAAGAATAAACGTCCAGTGTCAGGCAGTCCTCGGTGCCGAGGGGGAAAGTGGTGTACTGGTACGCCGCCGGGGCGGGGCTGGTGCAGTCCCGCACAGTGAGCCAGCGGGCGGGCTCCTGCGGCGCTGTCCAGCGGCTTTCGCCCGTGGGCGCGGCACCGTAGGGGATGCCGTACCAGCAGAGCTGACCGTTTTCGCCCTCTCTGCCCTTCACCGGGCCGTACTGGGTCTGGCAGAGAGCAGAGACAGGGGAGAACAGGCCGTTTTCGGTTTCAGAAAAAGCTGCATCAGCCGGGAGGAGCGGGCTGGTGAGGGCCGCTGCGGCGGCTGCGCTTCCTTTGAGGAAGCTGCGGCGGGAAAAGCAATGTGTCATTTGATCTACCTCTTTATTACAATAGACAGATTATAACATGATTTGACAGGAAAACAACATCCTCATTTTTGCGGATCTGTAAAAATTTTTCTTGCTTTTTACGTTGGTTTCTGTTATACTAGCCCTGTTACCGCGATACGGGGCTGGGAGTATGCCCACTCGGGAGTACCGTTTTCCCGCTGCTGTGTCGCTGGCAAATAAAAATTTTATAAAGAGGTACTGTTACTATGAACAAGCAGGAAGTTATGGCCAAAGTCGCTCTGACCGAGAAGGACACTGGCTCTCCCGAAGTCCAGGTCGCTCTGCTGACCGCTCACATCAACGAGCTGAACGAGCACCTGAAGAAGAACCCTAACGATCACCACAGCCGCCGTGGTCTGATGAAGATGGTTGGCCGCCGCCGCAATCTGCTGGCCTACCTCCAGAAGAAGGACATCGAGCGTTACCGTGCTCTGATTGCAACTCTGGGTCTGCGTAAGTAATAGAAAACAGAGGGCAGGTACCGCAAATGGTGCCTGCCCTTTGCTCTTTTATGTTGGATTTTCCCTTGTATCCCAGGCACTGGAACAAATAGGCCGCTGCTGCGTGTTGCAGCAGTAAATCGAACGCCTGTGTGAAGCGGCACGGACGCTGGATTTATTGCTATGATGCGCGGCGGGCAGCCTTTTGGAATATCAAACGGACATAAGGAGGCAAACCAAATGGCAATCGAATTTGGTTCCCGCAAAGAAAACTTTGACAACTTCAAAGTTTACGAGACTACGCTGGCAGGCCGCCCCTTCAAGGTGGAGATGGGCAAGATGTGCGGCTTGTCCAACGCAAGCGCCCTCATCCGCTACGGCGAGACCTGCGTGATGTGCAACGTGGTCATGAGCCCCAAGCCCCGCGAGGGCGTCGATTTCTTCCCCCTGAACGTGGAGTACGAGGAAAAGCTCTACGCCGCAGGCCGCATCCCCGGCAGCTTCATGCGCCGTGAGGGCCGCCCCGGCGAGCGCGCCATCCTGACCAGCCGCGTCGTGGACCGTCCCATGCGCCCGCTGTTCCCGAAGGAGATGCGCAACGACGTCTGCATCACCATGACCGTCATGAGCCTTGACCCCGACTGCAGCCCTGAGATCGCCGGCATGATCGGCGCTTCTCTGGTCACCGCTGTGTCCGAGATCCCCTGGAACGGCCCCATCGGCGGCGTGCAGGTGGGTCTGGTGGACGGCGAGATCGTCCTGAACCCCACTCAGGAGCAGCGCAAGAAGAGCGACCTGGCCCTGACCGTCGCCGCCACCATGGACAAGATCGTCATGATCGAGGCCGGTGCCAATGAGGTCGATGAGGACACCATGCTGAACGCCATCAAGGCCGCTCACGTGGAGATCAAGAAGATCATCACCTTCATCAACGGCATCGTGGCCGAGCGCGGCAAGCCGAAGATCGACTTCCAGGTCGTGGGCCTCGATATGGATGTGTTCCACGCCATCAAGGAGAAGTATCTCGACGACTTCAAGGCCGCTATGGATACCGACGACAAGAATGTGCGTGATGCCGCTCTGCTGCCCATCATGGACAAGATCGCTGAGGAGTACCCCGACCTGACCGAGGCCGACCTCGACCTCGTCAGCTACAAGATGCAGAAGTACGTCGTCCGCCGCTGGTTGCTGGACGAGGGCAAGCGCGTGGATGGCCGCGGCATCAACGAGATCCGCCCGCTGGCTGCAGAAGTCGGCATCCTGCCCCGTGTGCATGGCTCCGGTATGTTCACCCGCGGCCAGACTCAGGTGCTCACCACCTGCACCCTCGGCGGCACCAAGGACAACCAGCTCATGGATGACCTGACCGACGAGCAGACCAAGCGCTACATCCATCACTACAATTTCCCGCCGTACTCCGTCGGCGAGGCCCGCGCACCCCGCAGCCCCGGCCGCCGCGAGATCGGCCACGGCGCTCTGGCCGAGCGTGCTCTTGTGCCCGTGCTGCCCTCTCTGGAGGAGTTCCCCTACACCATCCGCTGCGTGTCGGAGGTGCTGAGCTCCAACGGCTCCACCTCGCAGGCTTCCATCTGCGGCTCTACGCTGGCTCTGATGGATGCCGGTGTGCCCATCAAGGCCCCTGTGGCCGGCATTTCCTGCGGCCTGATCACCGAGGGTGACCGCTGGATGACCATGCTGGACATTCAGGGCGTGGAGGACTTCCACGGCGATATGGACTTTAAGGTGGGCGGTACCCGCAAGGGCATCACCGCCATCCAGATGGATATCAAGATCGACGGCCTGACCTACGACATCATTGCTGAGGCTTTCGAGAAGTGCCGCAAGGGCCGCCTGTATATCCTGGATGAGATCATCAAGCCCGTCATCGCTGAGCCGCGCCACGAGCTGAGCCGCTACGCTCCCAAGATGTTCAGCATGATGATCCCCACCGATAAGATCAAGGACGTCATTGGCAAGGGCGGCAAGGTCATCCAGGACATCTGCGCTACCTGCAACTGCAAGATCGACGTGCAGGAAGACGGCCATGTGTTCGTCTCTGCCGTGGATCAGGAGGACGCAAAGCGCGCCATCTTTACCATCAAGACCATTGTGGAGGACCCCGAGATCGGTGCCATCTACAAGGGCAAGGTCACCCGCCTGATGAACTTTGGCGCGTTTGTTGAGATCGCACCGGGTAAGGAAGGTCTGGTGCACATCTCCAAGCTGGACACCAAGCGTGTGGAGCGCGTGGAGGATGTGGTCGCCGTGGGCGACGCCATCGTGGTCAAGGTGACCGACATCGACCAGCAGGGCCGCATCAATCTGAGCCGCCGCGACGCCATCCTGGCTCTGGAAGCCAAGCGCGTAGAGCAGGCCCAGCAGTGATCTGATGGGGACCCCGTCAGGCAGACCGTAAGAATATGATGAAAGATCCGCTGTTTCTCCAAAGGAACGGCGGATTTTTTGTGCTGGACGCACTGCGTCTGTGCGCGGTATAATCAGAAAAAAGCGGACAGCATGAAAGGAAGAAAACCCATGGAAGAACATCACATTCCGCAGGCGGTGCAGATCCGCAATGCCCATGTCCACAACCTCAAGAACATTGATGTGGATATCCCACTGCACCAGATCGTGGGCATTGCGGGCGTGTCCGGCTCCGGCAAATCCTCGCTGGCACTGGGCGTGCTGTATGCGGAGGGCTCCCGGCGCTACCTGGATGCCCTGTCCACCTACACCCGCCGCCGGATGACTCAGGCCGCCCGGGCGGGCGTGGACGAGGTGCTGTACGTTCCGGCTGCGCTAGCCCTGCACCAGCGGCCCGGCGTCCCGGGCATCCGCAGCACCTTTGGCACCGGGACCGAGCTGCTCAACAGCCTGCGGCTCATGTACTCCCGTCTGGCCAGCCACCGCTGCCCCAATGGGCATTATCTGGCCCCGTCGCTGCGGGTGGCGGCCGGGAAAGAGCTGCTCTGCCCGGAATGCGGGGCGCAGTTTCTGGCCCCGTCGGCCGAAGAGCTGGCCTTCAACTCGCAGGGGGCCTGCCCGCAGTGCGGCGGCATCGGCACGGTGCGCACGGTGGACCCCGCTACGCTGGTGCCGGATGATTCCCTGACCATCGACGAGGGTGCCGTGGCCCCGTGGAACAGCCTGATGTGGTCGCTGATGACCGACATCTGCCGGGAGATGGGCGTGCGCACCGATGTGCCCTTCCGGGACCTGACCGCGCAGGAAAAGGAGATCGTGTTCCACGGTCCGGCAGAGAAAAAGCACATTTTCTATCACAACAAGAATTCCAATCAGGCAGGGGAACTGGACTTTACCTATTTCAATGCGACCTACACCGTGGAAAACGCGCTGGCCAAGGTCAAGGACGAAAAAGGCATGAAGCGGGTAGAAAAGTTCCTGAAAGAGGACATTTGCCCTGCGTGCCATGGCACCCGCCTTTCGGCAGCGGCCCGCGCCCCCAAGCTGCGGGGCCTCTCGCTGGATGAGGCCTGCCGGATGCCCCTTTCGGAGCTGGTCGGCTGGGTGCAGGGCGTGCCGGACAGCCTGCCCGCAGAGATGCGCCCGATGGCGGAAAACATTGTGGAATCCTTCACCGGCCCGGCAAAACGGCTGATGGATCTGGGGCTGGGCTACCTCACGCTGGACCGTGCGGCCTCGACCCTTTCCACCGGAGAGCGCCAGCGCATGCAGCTGGCCCGCGCCGTGCGCAACCGCACCACCGGGGTGCTCTATGTGCTGGACGAACCCAGCATCGGCCTGCATCCCTCCAACATCGTGGGCCTGACCGGCGTGATGCATGACCTGATCGCGGACGGCAATTCGGTGATCCTGGTGGATCACGACACGCAGATTTTAAAGGAAGCAGACTGGATCGTGGAAATGGGGCCGGAAGCCGGGGCAAAGGGCGGCCATGTGATCGCACAGGGCACCATCCCGGCCATCGAGGCGGACCCGGCGTCCCAGATCGGGCCCTTCCTCTCCGGAAAGGCGGACACCCTGCGGCGAAAGCGCGCATTGGCGGACGCCCTGTTTGCACAGGGAACACTCCATCTTTCCACCGCGCAGCTCCACACGGTGAAGCCGCTGGAAGTAGACCTGCCCAAGGGGCGGCTGACCGTCGTGACCGGCGTGTCCGGCTCCGGCAAGACCACGTTGGTGCTGGAGAGCCTTGTTCCGGCACTGGAAGCCCGCATCGACGGCAAGACACTGCCGCCGCATGTCCGCGCCCTTGACGCGGAGGGCATCGCCCACGTCAAGCTCATTGATGCGACCCCCATCGGGATCAACGTCCGCTCCACCGTTGCCACCTACGCAGGCGTCCACGATGACCTGCGCAGGCTCTTTGCGCGGTCGCCGGACGCAAAGGCACACGGCTACAAAGCCGGAGATTTTTCCTACAACACCGGGTCCCTGCGCTGTCCCGGCTGCGACGGCACCGGCGAGGTGAGCCTGGACGTGCAGTTCCTGCCGGATGTGAACATCCCCTGCCCGGACTGCCGTGGTTCCCGCTATGCCCGGGCGGCCGGACTGGTAAAACTGACCGGCCTGGCGGGGCAGACGGCCTCGCTGCCGGAGCTGATGGACATGGACGTGAACACGGCCATCAATTTTTGCCGGAACATGAAAACGGTCTGCCAGAAGCTGAAGGTCCTGCAGCAGCTGGGCCTTGGCTACCTGACTCTGGGCGAGGAAACGCCCAGCCTTTCCGGCGGCGAAGCCCAGCGTCTGAAGCTGGCCAGCGAGATCGGCCGGACCCAGACCGATTCCGTGTTCGTGTTCGACGAGCCGTCCATCGGCCTGCACCCGCTGGATGTGCAGGTGCTGCTGGGGGTGTTCCAGGCCCTGCTGGACAATGGTGCGACTGTGGTGGTCATCGAGCATGATCTGGACGTCATCCGCAATGCGGACTACATCATCGACATGGGCCCCGGCGGCGGAGATGCCGGCGGGCGGATCGTGGCCTGCGGCACCCCGGAGCAGATCTGTAACGACCCGGCCAGCATCACCGGGCGGTATCTGCGCCGCTGACGGCTGCAGTTTGCTGTTGTGTTTTGCGCCCGGATATGCTATCATCGGGCCAGAAGCAATGCGAGGAGGAGTTTTCTATGATCCAATTTGGCCTGCGTCTGCACGACGCCGAAAAGCTGCCCCTGGAGCAGGTGCTCCCGCTGGTACGCCAGCGGGGGTTTACCTGCGCTCACCTGGCCCTGAGCAAATCCCTCAAGGAGGTTCCCAACACGCCGAGCGCCCTCACCCCCGGTTACGCCGCCTATCTGCGCCGCCTGTTTGCCCAGAACGGCATTGACATTGCCGTGCTGGGCAACTACCTCAATCTGGCCCACCCGGACGAGGACGCTCTGCACGCCATCCAGGAAAAATATTACGCCCACATCCGCTTTGCCAGCCTGCTGGGCTGCGGTATGGTGGGCACCGAGACGGGCGCGCCTAACGCGGAGTACAAGTTCTGCCCGGAGTGCCGCAGCGACGCGGCCCTTGCCACCTTTATCAAGAACTTCAAGCCGGTGGTGCGCTGCGCCGAGCAGTACGGTGTGACCATTGCCATCGAGCCGGTGGTCAAGCACATCGTGTACGATGCCAAGCGTGCCCGCACCGTGCTGGACGAGATCGGCAGCCCCAACCTGCAGATCCTGCTGGACCCGGTGAACCTGCTGAATATGGAAAACGTGGACGCCCGCGAGGACGTGTTCGCCGAGGCCATCGAGCTGCTGGGCAAGGATGTGGCCATGATCCACTTCAAGGACTTCCTGCGCAAGGACGCCGGCGGGCAGCTGGCCGCCACCGGTGCCGGGCAGGGCGGCATGGGCGATTACCGCACCATCCTGCGCTTTGCCAAGCAGGAAAAGCCCTGGGTGTTCGCCACACTGGAAAACACCACGCCGGAGAATTCGGTCCAGTGCCTGCAATACCTGCAAAAGCAGTACGACGCGTGCTGAATCTGCCCCAATCACAAAAGGGTCTGCTGCCGGAAACGGCAGCAGACCCTTTTGTGATAGAGAAATCAATCCAGATCCAGTTTGTTCTTCATCAGCCAGTTGGTGGCGGCAAAGTAGACACCGCACAGCACCGCATCGGCCAGCAGGGAAACCAGCACGGCGCGGAGATAGAACCGATTGGTCGTGACCTGCCAGGTATCACCGGAAGCGCTGACTACCATATCCAGCCCGACGGTGTTGTTGGTGTAAGGCAGCAGAGCCACAAGGCGGTTCTGCACAATGTTCAGGATCACAAAGGCCGCGATGCCCACCAGCGCAAAATGCTGCTTGAACTGATGCCCGATCATGCAGGCGGTGTACAGGCACAGGATGGAGCAGACCAGCGTGGCCAGCCATTCGATGGCCGTGAGCAGCAGCATAAAGCCGCTGACATTCAGAACGCGCTGCAGAATATCTGCCAGCTGCCGGAAGTCGCGCACGGCACTGGCCCAGTCCGAGAAGATGCCGTTGACGTTCAGCATCCCGCACAGGAAGAATACACCGAGGGAAAGCGCGATGACCAGGATGCTGCACAGCAGCCACACCATGCTGGAGATGAGCTTGGACAGGATGAGCTGCGCCGGGGTGACCGGCAGGGTGTGCATCAGATAACCCTCGCGCCCCAGCAGGTTGCGGGTGAACCGCTGGATGATGGTGAGCGCAGTGATGACTGCAATGGCGACACACAGCATCAGGTAAACGGTCGTGACGACGACGATGGGAAAATCAGAAACCAGTGCCGGAAAGCGGAAGAACGCCCCCAGCAGTGCAGCAGCAGCCAGAATGGCCAGATACAGTCCGCCGTAAATGCGGCAGGTGGCCTTGAACTCATACTTTAAAAGTTTGCTCAGCATTTGAATACCTCCCGGAAATATGCATCCACGCTCATGCCCTCAGTCTCGCGGAGCTCCTCCACGCTGCGATGGGCGAACACCCGGCCGTCCTTCAGGAAGATGGCCTCGTCCAGCACCGGCTCGATGTCCCCGATGAGGTGGGTGGACAGGATGACCGTTGCGTCCTTGCTGTAGTTGCTGATGATGGTGTGCAGGATGTAGCGGGCGGCGGGTTCCACGCCGCCGATGGGCTCATCCAGCAGGTAAAGCCGGGCCGCGCGGCTCATGGCCAGGATGAGCTGCACTTTTTCCTTGTTGCCCTTGGAGAGGGTCCTGAGCTTTGCGGTGCGGGCAATGTGCAGGGCGTCCAGCATCTCAAAGGCCTTGGCGGGGTCAAAGTCGGCGTAAAAATCCGTGAACATGCCCACCAGCTGCTCTACCTGCATCCAGTCGGGCAGCCAGTCGGCGTCCGGCAGGTAGGAAACAAGGGCCTTGGTGTCCGGGCCGGGGGCCATGCCGGCTACCTTGATGCTGCCGGACGTGGGCTGCAGCAGGCCGTTGGCCAGCTTGATGAGGGTGGTCTTGCCGCTGCCGTTGGGGCCCAGCAGGCCCACGATGCGGCCAAAATTCACATGCAGATCCACGCCGTCCAGCGCGGTCTTGTCTTTGTCGTAGCACTTGGTCAGTGCTTCACAGGTCAGAATCTCACTCATTGTGCATCCTCCTTGGTGGTGTCCAGCTGCTCCAGCAGAGCAGCCGCGCGTGCAGGGCTGTAGCCGATGCCGCGCATCTTAACCAGAAATTCTTCCGCCAGTTTCCGGGCGGCTTCGGTCCGAAGCTGTTCGATCAATTCGGTGTCCTCCGTAACATAGCGGCCTGAGGTGCGTTCGGTGCGCACCAGACCTTCGGTTTCCAGCTGGGCCAGGGCCCGCTGCATGGTGTTGGGATTGACCCCGGCGGCTGCGGCAAGGTCCCGCACCGAGTCCAGGTGCCCGCCGGGCGGGTAGGTGCCTGCCAGGATGCGGGCCTTGAGCCGTTCCACCAGCTGTGCATAGATCGGGCGGCTGGAATCAAACTGTTCCGACATACTGTTGTCTCCTTGTATTGCTGTATTAAGCGCTTGATACAATAATACACGATCTGCCCCGCTTGTCAAGCCCTTTTGGCAAAAAAAGAAGAGCTTCTGCGAAAAAAATACGCAGCAGCTCTGAAAATCAGAACAAATTTACTCCAGCACCAGCAGCAGGCTCATCTTGAACTTGCCCTGTGCGGTCACACTGTGCAGGCCGTTCTTGTCAAAACGGAAGCTCTGGCCTGCAGTCAGCTCGTAGTCCTGGCCCTCGTAGCCGATGATGGCCTTGCCCTCCAGTGCGGTCAGGATGGCGTTGCCGGGAGCACGGTGCGGGGTCAGGCCGGTGCCCTCGTCAAAGGCCATCAGCACGAATTTCATGTTGTCGGTGTGAGCCAGGTCCAGATTGGCGATGCTGCCCTCTTCGTAAGAGATCAGGTCCTTCAAAACGATGCAATCTGTCCAGAAAAAATGAGGATAATATCAAAATTTACAGAGATTTCATACAATTCTGCATTGCAAATTTTTTGACGATATGCTATTCTGAAAGGCAGAGAACCGCCGCCGGAACCGGCGGCGCAAATGAGTTTGGAGGATTTGACTTATGGCTGATCGCATCGTTCTGAATACCATTTCCTACCATGGCCATGGTGCCATCGAGAACATTGTGCCGGAGCTCACCGCCCGCGGCTACAAAAAGGCTTTCGTCTGCTCGGACCCCGACCTGATCAAGTTCGGCGTCACCAAGAAGGTCACCGACCTGCTGGACGCCGCAAACTTTGCCTACAGCGTGTACAGTGAGATCAAGCCCAACCCCACCATTGCCAATGTGCAGGACGGTGTGGCCGCTTTCAAGGCTGCCGAGGCAGACTGCATCGTGACCATCGGCGGCGGCTCCTCCATGGACACGGCCAAGGCCATCGGCATCATCATCAACAACCCGGAGTTTGCGGACGTCCGCTCTCTGGAGGGTGTGGCTCCCACCAAGAAGCACGCCGTGTTCACCATCGCGGTGCCCACCACTGCCGGTACGGCTGCTGAGGTCACCATCAACTACGTCATCACCGATGTGGAGAAGAAGCGCAAGTTCGTCTGCGTGGACACCAACGACATCCCGGAGATCGCCGTGGTGGACCCCGATATGATGTCCTCCATGCCCAAGGGCCTGACCGCTGCCACCGGTATGGACGCACTGACCCATGCCATCGAGGGTTATATCACCAAGGGCCACTGCACGATCTCCGACATGTTCCATCTGGAAGCCATCAAGCTCATCAGCGAGAACCTGCGCGGTGCCGTGCAGAACACCCCGGAAGGCCGTGAGGGCATGGCTCTGGGCCAGTACATCGCCGGTATGGGCTTCTCCAATGTGGGCCTGGGCATCGTGCACTCCATGGCACACGGCCTGTCCGCCCTGTATGATACCCCTCACGGCGTGGCCTGCGCCATCCTGCTGCCGGTGGGCCTGGAATACAACAAGACCGTCGCCGGTGAGCGCTACCGTGCCGTCGGCAAGGCCATGGGCGTGAAGGGCATCGACGAGATGAACGACGCCGAGGCAGCCGATGCCACCATCGCCGCCGTCAAGCAGCTGAGCGCCGATGTGGGCATCCCCGCAAACCTGCACGGCATCCTGAAGGAAGAGGACATCCAGTTCCTGGCCGAGTCCGCTTATGCCGACGCCTGCCGCCCTGGCAACCCGCGTGACACCAGCGTGGAAGAGATCGTGGAGCTGTACAAGAGCCAGCTGTAACCCTACAGCCTGAACCATCCGCGTAAACCAAAGGCCCCGCACCGTTCCGTTCGGAACCGGTGCGGGGCCTTTTGGATGATGCACTGCCGCAAAACTTATTCGGCTGCGCGGGACTGCTCCACAAAAGCGGCGATCTTGTCCACCTGGATCTCGGCCACGGCACGGCCGGTGTCGTACACGCGGCGCAGCTGGGCGGGGTCACGCTCCATGGAGCCGATCTCCAGCGGGATCGGCGGCCGGATGACAAAGGCCTGGCCGGTCTGCTCCAGCATGGCCACATGTTCCAGTGTCTCGTTGTAGCGCTCGTGGCGGTCGGCCACGGCCTCCACAAAGGCGGGGTAGCGCAGGTAGCGCGCCCGGATGGCGGGCAGCATCTTGTTTTTCTTTTTCACAAAGTCCTTGGGCTGGGTCAGCACGATGAGGTTGCGCTTGTAGCCGATAGACTCAAAGAAGCGCACCGGGATGGAATCTGCAATGCCGCCGTCCAGCAGCTGGTAGTGGCCGATCTTCACGATCTTTGCGGCCAGCGGCATGGAGGCCGACGCCTGCATCCACTGGATGTCCTCGGCGTCGCCGGTGCGGCACTTGTGGTAGATGGGGTCACCGGTGCGCACATCGGTGCACACCACAAAAAAGTCCATGGGATCTTCCCGAAAGGTTTTGGCGTCAAACGGATCCAGCTTTTCCGGCACGGTGTGGTAGCAGAACTGCTCGCTGTACAGGTTGCCGGTGCGCAGCAGGTTGCCAAAGCTGGCGTAGCGCTTATCTTTGCAGTATTCGGTGTTGTAGCGGATGGTGCGCCCGATCTGGTGCGACTTATAGTTGCAGCCGAACACGGCCCCCGCCGAAACACCGATGGCACCGTCCACCGCGATGCCGTGCTCCATCAGCACATCCAGAACACCGGCGGTGAACATGCCGCGCATAGCCCCGCCTTCCAGTACAAGTCCCGTTTTCATAACCGTTCTCCCTCTCCTCCGATCGGCGTACAGGCACCGGTCTTTCTTCCAAGTATACTCAAAAATCAGCAAAGCACAAGAGCGCCGAAAGCCAAAAATTACAGGACTGTTTTGCGGAGTTTCGGTGCTTTTTGCCATAGGCATGCTTTTGGAAAAAGCCCACGCAGATGCAGCCCGGATTTTTTCAAATTTGGGCACAAAGCCACTTGCCAAAGGCAGGCACTTCCGTTATACTAGGTAAAATACATACAGGTTGCGGGCACAGCTTTGTGCCCCGGAATGGAAAAAGGCTGGAGGACAAAGACTGCTTATGAAGATGCTGGAAGATCGTATCCGCGCAGACGGCATTGTGCGCGAAGGGGATGTGCTCAAGGTTGACAGCTTTATCAACCATCAGATGGATATCCCGCTGTTCCGCGAGATGGCCCGGGAGTGGAAGCGCCTGTTTGCGGGCAAGCCCATCAACAAGGTGCTCACCATCGAGGCCAGCGGCATCGGCATTGCCGCCATTGTGGCCAGTGAGTTCAACGTGCCGGTGGTGTTTGCCAAAAAGTCCATGAGCATCAATCTGGACTACAACAACTACGAGACCAAGATCCAGTCCTTCACCCACAAAAAGATCTACAACGTCATCGTGTCCAAAAAGTTCCTCACTGCAGAGGATCATGTGCTGATCATCGACGATTTCCTGGCCAACGGCTGTGCCCTGATGGGCCTGCTGGAGCTGGCACAGGAGGCCGGTGCCACTGTGGAAGGCATCGGCATCGCCGTGGAAAAGGGCTTCCAGCAGGGCGGTGAGCTCATCCGCAGCAAGGGCATCCAGCTGGAGAGCCTTGCCATCGTGGAATCCATGAACAGCGAGACCGGCGAGATCGTGTTCCGCGAGCAGCCGCATCAGAACTGAAACTCTTTCCGTCATCGCGGAAGCGATGCCACCTCCCTCAATGAGGGAGGTTTTTTGCTGTTTTAGGTGGCTCGCCCTCTCAGGCGCTATCGCGCCAGCTCCCCCAGAGGGGGAGCCAAGAATCTGACCGTAACGCTTCTTGCCTCTCCCTTTGGGAGAGGTGACATTGCGTGAGCAATGGCGGAGAGGGCGAGGCAGTGAACCCTTTTTATGTCCCATCCGTACTGTCCCCGTCTGCTGGCAGGGCAGTGGTCTGCTCGGCGGGGACGTCTGCGGCGGCGCGGGGCACGCCTTTGTACACCAGCGTCTGTTCCAACACCTCGGCACACACCGGGGCCGAAAGGCTGCCGCCGGCGGTGGTCCAGCTGTGGGGCTCATCCAGGCAGACCAGACACAGAAACTGAGGGTCGTCGATGGGCGCCACGGCCACAAAGCTGGCAATGCGGGCTTTTTCGTCGGCGCTGTCCAGCTTCTGGCTGGTGCCGCTCTTGCCGCCCACCCGGTAACCGGAGATCTGCGCGTTGCGTCCGCCGCCGTACAGAACAACGGCTTCCATCATCTCCCGCATGACGGCGGAAGTCTCCGGCTGGATCACCTGTTGTTTGCACACGGGGTCCCGGTGTTCCAGCACCGTGCCGTCCGGGGCCAGAATGTCCGATACGAGGTAGGGCTGCATCAGTTTTCCGCCGTTGACCACTGCGCACACGGCGGCGGCCATTTCCAGATAGGAGATCTTGCTGCTTTGCCCGAAGGCGCAGGAGGCCAGCTCCACCGGCCCCATACGGTCGGCGGTGTAGTACAGGCTCTTTTTCGGCTCGGCGGGCAGGTCGATGCCGGTGGGCTCCCGCAGGCCGAAGGCGGCAAAGTAATCGCAGAAGGCCTCCTTGCCAAGCCGCGCTCCGATCTGGATAAAGCTCTGGTTGCAGGAATTTTCCAGCGCCTGCGTCACGGTCTGGGTCCCGTGGCGCTTGTGGTTGGCGCAGTGGAACCGGGTGCCCGCCACCGAGATGGACTCCCCGCAATAAAAGCTGGAGTTCCGGGTGATGGCTCCGGCGTCCAGCGCGGCCGCGCAGGTGATGAGCTTGAACACGCTGCCCGGTTCGTACAGGTCGCTCACGGCCTTGTTGCGCCACTGGGTCTGCTGGGCCAGCTGCAGGGCGGCCGCCCGCTGCTCCCCAGAGAGGGCATCTACGGCGGCGCGGGCAGCTTCGTCGTAGAGGACCCGCGGCTGGTTGGGGTCGTAGGCCGGGGTGGTGGACATGGCCAGCACGGCCCCGGTGTTCACGTCCAGCACGATGCCCACGGCACGGGCGGCCACATGGTGTTCCTGTACGGCATAATTCAACGCATTTTCGAGATAATGTTGAATGTTGGCGTCGATGGTCAGCCACAGGCTGCTGCCCTCCACCGGGAACTGCTCGGTCTCGTAGCTCTGCTCCAGCGTGTAGCCCCAGGCGTTCACGGCGGTGAGCACCACGCCGTTCTGCCCGGTGAGCTGCTCGTTGTATTCCAGCTCCAGCCCGCTCACTCCGGCGTTGTCCACATTGGTAAAGCCCAGCACCGACGCCAGAAACTCCCCCTGCGGGTACCAGCGCTTGCTGTCCTGATTGATACGGATGCCGGTGATGCCGTTTTCCTCGCAGAAATCCCGCACGGCATCCGCCATGGAACGCTCCACCCGGTAGCGCAGCAGACAGTCGTTGGAGGCGCGGTCCCGGAACTTTTCCAGCAGGGCGGCTTCGTCCAGCTCCAAAATCTGCGCAAGACCGTGGGCGGCCAGCTCCAGTTTGTCGGCAGGCATCTCCCGCGGGCTGGCCCGCAGGGTCCAGCAGCTGCTGTTGGCCGCCAGCAACACGCCGTCGGCACTGTAGATGCGGCCCCGGTCGGCGGGCACCACGGTGTCCCGCAGCTGCTGCCCCAGTGCCCGCCGGGTGTACCAGTCCCCGGCGGCCAGCTGCAGCCAGTAGAGCCGGGCAATAAGCCCTGCAAAGCAGATGCCGCATAAAAGCAGCGCCACCAGCCGGGCACGGGCGCGGAACGCCTGCTCCGGCAGGGTACGCAGGGGTTCGGGCCGGGACATGGCAGCACCTCCTTTTCCGGCTCAGTTTATGCGGGCAGGGCCTGCGGCTATGACTAACAGCCCGGCGGCCTGCGTACAATAGACCAAAAGGACTGCCGGAGGTGATGAGGATGCACAGGGCCGCTGTGCCTGCCCGGGCCCGGCGCGGACTGCTGCGTCCGCTGCCCGCCATGGACCTGCCGTTTCTGATCCTGGTGCTCACGCTGGTGGGCTTTGGGCTGGTAATGCTGTACAGTGCCAGCAGCGCGGTGGCGCTGTACCGGCGGGGCGATGCCTGGGCCTATGTGCGGCCGCAGCTGCTGTATGCGGCCATGGGCATCGGGGCCATGTGGGCGGCCAGCCGGGTGGATTACCACATCTATCACAAACTGGCCTGGCCGCTGCTGGCCCTCTCGCTGGTGCTGCTGGTCGTGGTGCTGTTCATGCCGGAATACAACGGCTGCAAGCGCTGGCTGGTGCTGCCCGGGCTGGGCCCTCTGCAGCCCAGCGAGATCGCCAAATTTGCGGTGGTGCTGGTGTTTGCCCACATCATCTCCCTCAACCACAGCCGGATGGAGAGCTTTGCGGTGGGGGTGGTGCCCTTTGCGCTGGTACTGGGCGCGGTGGCGGTGCTCATGCTGCTGGAGCCGCACCTGTCCGGCACGGTGCTGATCCTGGGCATCGGGGCAGTGCTCATGTTCGTGGGCGGCACCGGGCTGCGGTGGTTCGTGCTGGCTGGTGTGGGCGGAGCGGGTGCCATCGGGGCGGCCATCGTCATCATGCCGGATCTGGTGCCTTATGCGGCCAGCCGCCTGAACTCCTGGCTGGACCCCTTTGCCGACCCGCTGGGCGACGGCCACCAGACCATCCAGAGCCTGTACGCCATCGGCTCCGGCGGGGCCGTGGGGCTGGGGCTGGGCAACAGCCGCCAGAAGCACCTGTTCGTGCCGGAACCCCAGAACGACTTCATCTTTTCCATCCTGTGCGAGGAGCTGGGGTTTGTGGGGGCCTGCGCGGTGATCCTGCTGTTCAGTCTGCTGCTGCTGCGGGGCGTCACGCTGGCGGCCCACGCGCCGGACCGCTTCGGGGCACTGCTGGTGGTGGGGTTCGTGGTGCAGGTGGCCTTGCAGGCGGTGCTGAACATCGCCGTGGTCACCAACACCATCCCGAACACCGGCATCAGCCTGCCCTTCTTTTCCTCCGGCGGCACCAGCCTGATGATGCTGCTGGGCGAGATGGGCATCGTGCTGTCCGTCTCCCGCGGGGAAACATAAAGGCGGCCATTTCTGCCGCAAAATGGGATGTTTGCCCCGCAAAAGACGCAAAAAACAGACAAACGACCGGACAAATGCGTTTTGCGGTGTCCGGGTACAAAACAGGGAACCGACGGCCCTCGTTCTGCATACCATGGGGTATCTTTGGCAGAACGGGGGTCTTTGCATGGCAGGGGATTACATCATCACGGGCGGGCGGCCGCTGAATGGAACGGTACGGGTCCCGGCGGCCAAGAACAGTGTGCTGCCGCTGCTGGCAGCGGCCCTTTTGTGCAATGGCACGGTGCGTTTTCTGCAGGTGCCGCATCTTGCGGATGTGGACACCAGCGTGGAGCTTTTGCAGGGTGCGGGCTGCACGGCCCGCTGGCAGGGCAGCGACATCACGGTGCAGGGCGTGCCTTCCACCTGCCGCCTTGCGCC
>ENA-OPSW01001168-OPSW01001168.1-human-gut-metagenome-genome-assembly--contig:-NODE-1168-length-16523-cov-4.386750_pt1 | contig 16523 bp, 10 predicted proteins | sample MGYA00241463_ERZ501918 | MGnify/ENA primary metagenome ERZ501918 (study PRJEB25962, sample SAMEA2042443) | human gut metagenome | biome: human gut; feature: human-associated habitat; material: faeces... | reverse complement strand
CCGGCGGCGGCGACAACGCCATGGCATCGCTGGGACTGGGCATGGCCGTCGGCGACGTGTCCATTTCCCTGGGCACCTCCGGCGTGGCCGCAGCCATCTCCGAGAACCCAACCTACGACCTGACCGGCGCCGTATCCGGCTTCGCCGACTGCACCGGGCACTACCTGCCGCTGGCCTGCACCATCAACGGTTCGCGCATCCTCGACGCCGGCCGCGCCGCCCTCGGCGTGGATTACGACGAACTGGCCAAGCTGGCCTTCGCCTCCAAGCCCGGCGCCAACGGCATCACCCTGGTGCCGTACTTCGACGGCGAACGCACGCCGAACCGCCCGAATGCCACCGCCACCTTCTCCGGCATGACTCTGGCCAACACCACACGCGAGAACCTGGCCCGCGCCTTCGTCGAAGGTCTGCTGTGTTCCCAGCGCGACTGCCTGGAACTGATCCGATCGCTCGGCGCAAGCATCACGCGCATTCTGCTCATCGGCGGCGGCGCGAAGTCCGAAGCTATCCGCACGCTGGCACCAAGCATTCTGGGCATGGACGTGACCCGACCCGCCACCGACGAATACGTGGCCATCGGCGCGGCCCGCCAGGCCGCCTGGGTGCTGTCCGGCGAAACCGAGCCTCCGGCATGGCAACTCACCATCGACGGCGTGGAGACCGGCGAACCGACCGAAGCCGTATACGAAGCCTACGCCAAGGCCCGCGGCTGATCCATCACCGCAGGAATTCAGGCATAGGGCCGGGAAGCTTCCCAACAATGGGGCTTCCCGGCCCTATGCTGATTCATGAACCATACTCATAGAAACGACAATATGAACGACAGCTTCCGTATAAGGCTTTACGCGCTCACCTGCATCGCATGGCTGGAGAAATCGATTTGCCGTCAACACCCCCTATGAAACGTTTGCAAAACTACAGCAAACCTTCCACATCGGCGAAGGCAGGGTCATGTTCGGGAATCTCACGAATCACATGCGCTGGATTGCCCACGGCTATGACGTTCTCCGGAATGTCACGTGTCACCACGGACCCGGCGCCGATGATGGAATTCGACCCGATGGTCACCCCCGGCGTGACCGTCACATTGGCGCCGAACCACACGTTATCACCGATGGTCACGGCACTGGCATGCTCCCAGCCCGCCAGGCGGGTGGCAGCGTCCTTGGCATGGTTGGGTGTGGCGATGGTGCAGCGCGGACCGATCAGACAATCCTCACCGAGCGTCACATATCCGCCGCCGCACACCATGAAATCCTTGTTGAGGAACGTGCCGCGGCCAATGGTCAATCCGATACCATAATCGACATTGAACGGCGGCGTGAACTGCACGCCCTCCCCCGCGTCCGGGACCAGCTCGTGAAACAAACGGTACGCCTCGTCCGGATCATCGAAGAAGATGCGGTTGATCTTCGCGCAGGCGCGCATGGCCTCGCCTGTGAATTTCGGCAGCGACTTCGATTTGCGATATTGCGTCGGCTTGCCGGCGAACAGTTTGGTCAGATCCTCGTCGGACGCGATCAGCGCCTCCGTCTCCTGCGTCATATCCGTCTCCTTCATCACATTCCACCGCACTATAGTGAACGCTCACACCATACTATATTCACTTACTTGACCATGACGCATGAAACGTTACCCGGCGTATCGTGGCATCCACCGAACAGCATATATCGTTGACCATCAGGTCCGCATGCCGTCCACTCAGGCAATCCGGAACCGTTCGGATCACCTGTCGCCGCGAAATTCGTCCAATACCGGTTCATCGCATGGGACAAATCGTAATGCCAGCCTCGAAACGGCCGCCAGCTCGCAGGGAGCGTCCCGAACGAAAACCATAAATCGGACGAATGAAACGCACCGGCATCATCCCCCGGCATATCCACGTCGAATCGATACCTGTATGGTTCCGAGCCGCCGCCTGACACCCATGCATCGATCATATCCAGATTGCCGCACTCACCCTCCGGATACGGAGTGCCGTCAGGGCCCGGAACCATGAACTCGCCGGTCGTGTTCCCCACCAACAAATCACACGGAACGCGATGTCCCGCAATAAGCGCATCACGGTATTGCTCGACAAGGAATGTCCCATCGACGCAGGGAATCCAATTAGTCATCGGAGCCCATACGACATCATCACCCTGCCCAGACCAATCGCAAGCAGGAAAAGCCACCGCCGCCTCCAGCAGATCGGTCGCAGGAACAGAACGCGCCTCGGCAATCGATTCAACTTCCAGATACTTCAAAAAACGCGCTCCATTTCGCTGCGCATCCTCAAGAGACCACAGATGGCGATTGAACAGACCAGTTCCACCTCCAGACTGCATGATGACGCGTTGGAACAGACCATCGTTCATCGGCGAGACACTTTGCGCCAACGCGCTTGCGGCCCCTGCGGACTGGCCGAACACGGTAATGTTCGCAGGATCGCCACCAAACAAGGCAATATTGTCCTTTACCCACTGAATGCCCATCCGCTGGTCGAGAAATCCGAAATTCGCACAAGGCCGTCCATCAACCGCTTCCTTTTCCAACATGGCATGCGCGAAAAAACCAAACACATTCAACCGATAAGCAATGGAGACCACCACCACGCCCTGACGGGCCAGCTGCTCTCCATTGAACTCCTTCTCACAGGTAGATCCAGTCTGAAACGCTCCACCGTAAAGCCATACCATCACAGGCAGCCCATGACCACCGCAACGGGAATCCGTACGAATCTCGGAACCACTGCCGCATCCACGCAAGGCCGGCGTCCAGATATTCAGATACAGACAATCCTCAGCCATCGGAGTGTCAGCGTCAATCTGCCATTCCCTGCCGTAGAACTCATCCGAGCCGGGCAGCGGCTGCATCGGCATCGGTGCGAAATCACCGGCTTCGAGCACGCCATCCCACGCTTCAGCAGGTTGTGGCTCACGCCAGCGTAACTCATCAACAGGCGGCTTGGCATATGGAATGCCCCGAAACACGGTGATCACAGGATCCGCATCGGAGAATCCGTCGACACGTCCTTGACGAATCATGACTTGTCTGCGCATGACTGCTCCTAATCAACCATGGGCAACGGCAGATGAAACGGCGGAAGCAGAACACCGTCCCCGTCGCAGATGAGACCGGATTCCGGGCTGTTGCTCCACGCATACCGCACCTCGTCCGGCATGCGCGACGGTATGCGCGCCACAATATCGCAACCATCCAGCCATGCCTCAGCCCGCACCGAAGTGGCGCAGTCGTGCCACAGGAAATCAATTTCTCGCGGAACGTCACCATCCAACGTCATCAGATGGCGATTCTGCGATTGCATCTGTTCGCCCATGGAATTCCGCCACACGCAGTGCATCCTCAACAATCCATCGTCCGCCTCTGCGGTTTCAACAACCGGCTGAGGCTGAGCCTGCTGGCCATACACAAGATCCATCGCGACATTGAATGCACGATCCGCGATGGTTTTCTTATCATGAGGATGCAAATCATTGCTTTCACCGGCATCAAGCGTCACCACCGCAGCCACGTGTTCAAGTTCGTCCGCCACTCTCCATTCCTGTTCTCGAATAAGCGGCCAACCACCATCCTCGATGGCGTCGATGCCGAATTTCGGAAGCTGGACGATCAGGAACGGCATATCCGGCTGATGCCACTTGCCACGCCACAATTCAATCATGGCTTTCAGCTCATCGCCATAACGCATGGCGTAGTCGCCGGTATTCGATTCGCCCTGATACCACAGCACGGCTCGCACCGCGTATGGGAAGCACGGCGCAAGCATGGCATTGTACAAGCCGGTCGGCTTCCATCTGACGAAATCCTCGAATGGACAATCGCGGTCGGCTTCGGCGGTCACGGCATACTGCCAGATGCCGGATAGATCGAAGACATCGTCTCCGACGGTCAATGTCATCCGTTTGCCGGGCGTCACACGTCCGCCAGGTCGTTCAACGACCAGACGCACGCGGATTTCGTTCGCGCCGGCGCGCAGCACGCCCGCTGCGACCGGATAGTCCCGTGGTTCATACACATTGCTTCGCCCACCGACCAACACACCGTTGACCCACGTATGGTCGGCATCATTCATGGTGCCCAGACGCAGTAGGGCGGGCTTCCCCGCATCCGACGGAGGCAGGAACACGGTTTTTCTCATGGTAATCTCGCCGCGGAAACCGGCAAGTCCGCGATCCTTGTACCATCCAGGCAGGCGTATGTCATGCCATGCCACGTCGCGCGGCTCGATGTTCTTGGATTCCGGACAGTCCCACGCGATCAATGGCAGCCATTCATGGTGGGCATCGGCCACGGCCTCGTATCCAAGCGCCTGGTACCACCGGTCCCGCTCGGCAACGGAATCGAAGCTTCTTTTCGACGCCACACCATCGCCAAGGTACGGTTCAAGACTGGCGAGCGCTTCGGGGAACGCTCGTAATGTGTCAATGTCCATCCAGGATTCGATCGGAGAGCCGCCCAATGAAATGTTCAACAGACCAACGGGCACACCGAGCCACTGGCGGATCCTGCGACCGAAAAAATATGCGAGCGCTGAGAAATCATCAAGCGTATCCGCATCGCAGCCCTGCCAGAACGCACGGTCGTGATCGTCGCGAGGACCTTTGAAATCGTAATCGGGAATCACTTTGTACTGCCGCAGCAATGGATCGGGATCACGGTCCCACTCCTGTGGATAGTCGGCGCGCACCCAAGCCATAGGCAGTTCCATATTCGACTGCCCGGAGCACAGGAACACCTCTCCCGCATAGCACTGCCGTGAGATACGCTCCGCTCCGTCCTCGTAGCATATGGTCAGCTCGTACGGCCCTCCAGCTTCGATCGGACCATACGGCGCGTTCCAAGTTCCGTCGTCTTTCACCTGCACCATATGCCGCTCGTCAGCAAGCCGTGTCAATACGATGCGTCCGGGATCGCCGGTGCCCCAAATATGCATGTCCACACCGGCTTGCAGCACGCAGCCGTCGTCAAGTAGTTTCGGCAATCGCAAAGTCATCTCAGCATTCTCCCCATTGAGTCTGCGTTCATTTCACCAAATAACCGACGGGCGGCAGGAATGCGGCGAATCGCCGCCCGTCGGCATCGACTACCGGTTGTCGGGAAGCTCCCGATAATCGAAATAGTCGAATTCGGCTTTCGCGTCATAGCCAGACAGATCAACACAGGCGAGACCCACGAACGCGCCGGTGAAGAAGCCGCCGTAACGTTGGTTCACGTAATCGTCGGACAGGATCTTCGCATCGAGCTTGACCGGAATCTCGGTGAAATGTTCTCCGTCAAAGGAATATTCGTAGGAATAGTATTCCGTGCGGACCTTGGTGCGCAGCCATACCGCTTCGGCGTCTTCGGGCACTACGATGGCGTCATCCTTGAGGAACGACGTATATTGGTTGAAATCGTTCTGAGCCACTTCGATGACCCTTGCATGTCGTTTCTCATCCCAAGTGACAAACGCCCATGACCAGCATAGGTCATCGTAATAGTTGGTCAGGCCTGCCATCTGCATGTAGTTCTTCGGATCGAAACGCACCTTGGTCTCAGCGTCGAAATCGAATGCCTGCCAGCGACGAGCCACAAGGGACAGGTCAAACAGGTTGCACAGCGAGCCCTGACCACGCAATGCCAGTTTGCCACCGCCCACCGTGCCCATGGCGTCGGTGAACGGGACGCGCAGGGTGTTCCAATTCAATCCGAGTTCGTCGGATTCGAACTCGTCGCGCTCGTCGCGCGTCGCTGGGGCAACGGTCTCGATGGCGTCTTTCGGAGCGTCGACGTAACGCTGTCCGCCATGGCCTCCGACCACGCGCGGCCAACCGTCCTCATCCCATTCGACTTTCTGGATGGAGGTCTCGCGTCCGAGTGTGCACCATCCGCGGGTGCCATGGGCCGGTTCGGTATCATGACGCCACGGACGACCGCATAGGGAGGCGTAATACCACTCGCCGGACGGGGTGTCCACCAACGCTCCATGGCCCTGCTTCTGCAAATAGGTGTCAGGAGTGTCGAAGTTACCGATGAACGGGCCATTCGGCATAACTTCGAAGGAACATTCGTCAAGGGTACGGGAACGCGCCACAGATTCCTGATGCTCATACACCGTGCCGCCTTCTGCGGCAAACAGGTAGTACCAACCATCCTTCTTGTATAGGTGGGGACCTTCGGTGATCTTCACCGAGGTGCCATCCCAGATGGTGCGGGCCGTTTCTGGCTTGAGCTTCATGGTGTCGACGTCGAATTCCGTCAACGTGATGCCGTCGAACTGGTGGTGGTATTCACGGAAATCCCATGTCTGCTGCACCAAGTATTTGCGGCCGTCGTCGTCATGGAACAGGCTGGCGTCAAAACCGACCCCGTTGATGCGAACCGGCTCGCTCCATGGCCCGTGGATGTCCTCGGCGGTGACCAAATAATTAGTGCAATCCTTGAATGCACCATTGACCACCTTGACATCAGTGTAGATCAACCAGAATTTGTTATCCGCATAGCTTAGGTCAGGAGCCCAGATGCCGCCCGAAGAGGGGTTTCCTCTCATATCAAGCTGGCTGGACCGGCTCAACGGGCTTGGAAGAATGTTCCAATGCACCAGGTCCTTGGACTCATGCAGGCGAACGCCTGGGAACCATTCGAAAGTGGAATTGGCAATGTAATAAGTGTCACCGACGCGAATCATTGAAGGATCGGCATGAAAACCGGTGAGCACCGGGTTGGAAATCTTCATAATGTACCTCTTGCATAAGAGATGAAGCCCGGAAGACGGAAAGGAACATCTTCCGGGCGTGGATTGTCACATTTCGTCAGCCCTTGACCGCACCTGTCAGGCCGCCGACGATCTTCTTCTGGAAGATGGTGAAACAGATCAGGGCCGGAATCATAGCCAGAGAGGTGAAGGCCAACACCTGTGCGGTGTCAACGGAGTGTTCGGAGCTGAACATCTGTACGCCAAGTGGCAATGTGTACTTGTTGGCATCACTGAGCACGAACAGCGGCAGCATGTAGGCATTCCAGCTTCCCACGAAGGTGAGGATTCCAGTGGTGGCCACGCCAGGCATGGACAGCGGAATGACCATGCGCCAGAAGAAGCCAAGGCGGGAGCATCCATCGAGAAGACAGGCCTCCTCAAGCTCATTAGGAATCGACTGTAGGAACGGCACCAAGATGATGATGGTCTGAGGAAGTCCGAAGGCAATTTGCGGAAGGATCAGACCCCACAGGGAGTTGGCCAGACCCAGATTGCGAATCAGCAGATACAAAGGTGTAATGCCAACGGTCATCGGGAACATGAGACCAGCAGAGAACAACGCGTACATAAGCGGCGCATAGCGGAATTTGTATCGGGCGATGACAAAGCTCACCATGATGCTAAGCACCACGACGCCTACCATGGTGGCGATACCCACGATGGTAGAATTCTTCAGTTCCGTCCAGAAAATATCACTTTCGAAGACCGTCTTGTAGTTGTCGGGGACCCATGGGTTCGGCATCCCGGACGGATGGTTGGTGATCTGCGAATTGGTACGGAAACCGCCGAAGATAATGTACAGCACCGGAGTGATGCAGATGGCCACAAGCACCAGGGAGAAGAAGTAGACGATTGGGTTGCCCCATGGCGTCTTGGACGACTTACGGTAACCATTCTTCTTGCTGTACTCGCTTTTGTTGGAATGTCCTGCGATTGTTGCGGCAGTCATCACTTCACCTCACTTGCCAGGGCAGCAACCTCACGATGCTGCACTTCTTTTGCGCGCTTCCTGGCACGCTTCTCGGCTTCTTTCTGTTCAGTAACAGCACCGTCCAAGTCACGGTTCAGCACGAACTTCTGATAGACGAGTGCGATGATCAAAGAGATCACGAAGATGATCAGAGCAACGGCGGAACCATAGCCATAGTTGCCGGCTCCACGACCTTCACGCACCATGTAGGTGGCCATGGTGGACACACCAGCGGTGGTCGACACATACTTGCCCCACACGATATAGACCAGATCGAAAAGCTGCAGAGAGCCAATCATGGAAAGGAACACCCAGATCCGCAACGTCGGAGCAAGCAACGGCAACGTGATGCTTTTCTGCATCTGCCAGAAACTCGCCCCATCCACCTTGGCTGCTTCATACAGTTCCTCGGGAATGGATTGCATGCCGGCGAGCATCAGAATTACGGCGAAACCGACGTATTTCCAGCTGATCAGCAACAGCAGCGTCCAAATAGCGATTTTCGGGTCGGCCAGCCAATCGGGACCATTGATGCCGAAGTTGGCCAGAATCTCATTGATGGCGCCCTTCTTCTGTAGCAACAGGCTCCATCCTGTGCCGACGATGACCTCGGAAACGACATACGGCACGAAGATGAGGGTGCGGATGAGACCACGCCCCTTGAACTTCTGGTTCAGCAGCAATGCGAACAGGATGGCGAGCGGAGCCTGGATGACCAACGAGCCGATCACGACCTCGAAGGTATGCAGAATTGCCGCCTGGAACGCGGGATCCTTAAGCGCTGTGATGTAGTTCTGGAGACCAACGAATTTACCTGTCTTGGAGGGAAGTCCGTAGCCCTTCCACTGATAGAAGCCGTAATAAGCACCCAAGACGATAGGCAGAATCACAAAGCAGACGAACAGAAGAATCGCAGGTGCGGACAGTACGAAAATCTCAACATTACGACGCATTTTGCCATCGGACGGTTTCTTGGACCGCTTAGCGCGCAGCGTCACCGCGTCTTTGCTTGTACTTGACATGGTTTTCTCCACTACCAGATACGTTTCTCGAATAGGAAGGAGGGTGGATGAATATCTGTCTATCCACCCTCCTTTGGCCTTCAACCAGCCATGTTCACTGTCAGCCCTTGGCCGCTGCGTCCTTCATCGCCTTGACGATGTCAGCCGAAGTCCCCTGTCCGGAAAGCAGATTCACCACTCCGGAATTAAGAGCGTTGCCAATATTTCCGCCGAGAGCGGTATCCATCCACAGCTGCATGCCATCGGACTTTTTCATAGCTTCGATGATGGCTTTAAGATTTTCATCGGTAACCGCATCGTAAGCTTCGGCGGAAGCCGGAATGGTGCTGAACGCAGTGGCGTATTTCTCCTGATTTGATTTCTCAGCCATGAAATTGACGAAATCAACAGCAGCGTCCGGAGCCTCGGGATTGACAGCGAAACCGGTCACAGCGCCCATCAAAGCACCTTCCTCGCCTTTTCCTCCGTTCACGGTCGGGAAGGCGAAGAAGCCAAGGTCAGCCATTGGCTTCTTGTCCGGAGTCAGGTCCTTGAGAACTCCAGGCTCCCATGTGCCCATGAGCTCCATCGCAGCCTTATGATTGGCCAGCAGACCTGCGGACGAGCTGGCGCCCTGCTGGGCCGTCGTGGTGAGGAATCCTTCGTTAAAAGCATTCGCATCCAACAAATCCTTCAGATCATCTCCGGCCTTGGTCCAGCAGGAGTCGGAGAAGTCCTTGTCATTGACGCCCTTGGCGTAGGCCTTCGGAGAGCATTCGCGCATGGACAACCAGTAGTACCAGTGACCGACCGGCCAAGCATCCTTGCCGCCGAGTGCGATCGGATCGATGCCAGCGCTGCGAAGCTTCTGCACATCGGTCTTCAGCTCGCTGAAGGTGGTCGGCGCGGCATCGATGCCAGCCTGCTTGAACAGATCCTTGGAATACCAGATGCCACCAGGCTGCACAGTGACTGGAACACCATAGACCTTGCCGTCATAGGACATGGACTCCAGCGCAGAAGACATCTGCTTCTTGACGGTGTCACTGATCTTATCAGTGAGGTCCATGGTCTGTCCGGCGTCAATCATGTCCTTGGTCTTGGCTCCACCAAGGGTCATGTACACATCCGGACCGGAGGCGGGATCCTGCATAGCGGTGGTCAGCTTGCCTTCGAAATCCTCGTTTTGGATGGCCTGAATCTGAACCTTGACACCAGTCTTCTTCTCGAACGCTTTGGCCATATCCTCCCAATACTGCTTGCCGTCACCAGCTGTTGCGTTATGCCAGAACGTAATGGTCTTATCGTCTTTGGCACCAGTGCTGGAGCCGCAGGCACCCATGCCCAACATGGTCGCCACCGCAAGAGTGGCAGCTGCAATGGTTTTGAACTTCATTGTCTTCTCCTTATTGACCAAATCATCATCGACAAAATGATGGCAACGACAGGAATTTCTCTCGAATGGGTCGAATCGGGAAGCATGACCGCAACGAATGCTGCTGCAGCTCCCCTGGCAGACAGAGAATCAGCCTTTGACTCCCTTCGAAAATTTCCATTTCGTTTTCGTTGTACCTATAGACTACCGAAACAAATCACACAAAGTCAAGTTTTTTGTAAAATCAGAAAACTAATTATTTTTCGTTGATTTTACAACGTTTTTAAGTATTGCCAACATATCGAAAGTTTCGAAAAACGCAAACCGAAACTTTCGTTCGCATTTTCGGATATGATGAAAATGAAGAAGGAGTGACTCATGCGCAATACGGCAAAAAAAGCTACGGTACGACTCTCTGACATAGCTAAAGAGACCGGTTATTCCCTTTCCACCGTATCCAAGGCGCTCAACGGCAGAGCCGACGTTTCCGAAGAGACGCGGCAAACCATCAACGCGGTGTTGAAACGGTATGGGTATTCCCGTAAAGCGACAAGCACGAAAAGCCAACGAATTATCGAAATCGTGTTCCAAGATTTCGATAATGTTTGGGCCCTTGAAGTACTCCGTGGCGCCATTCGCGAAGCCAAGTTGCATGATTTGAACGTCATCACCACCGAAGGCGGCAATCGCCAGCACCCGGACTCATCCTGGATTGACAACATGCTGCGTCGGCAGACAGATGGCGCCATTCTTGTCTTCTCCAGTCTGACACGTATCGAACGGAACAAGCTGCATTCCAGAGGTATTCCCTTCGTCTTGTTCGATCCATTCGGTAATCCAGATCCAGACACGCTGTCGGTGCAAGCGGACAACTGGACCGGAGGCGTAATCGCCACCAGGCATCTGCTCGCACTCGGACATACCCGCATAGGCATCATCACCGGACCGGAGGAAATGATGTGTTCCAAAGCACGTCTGGACGGATATACATCAGCGCTTGCAGAACATGGAATCGAAACCGATCCCGAACTTATCACCGAAGGCGATTTCACCACTTCCGGCGGTTACGCACAGTCCATCTCCCTGTTGAAACGACCAAATCGTCCGACCGCAATCTTCGCCGGCAGCGATCTGCAGGCCATGGGCGTCTACGAGGCGGCAAGGCAATTGGGGTTACGTATTCCGGAGGATCTATCCGTGGTCGGATTCGACGATGTGCAGACTGCCGCATTCCTTGGCCCGGCGCTGACCACCGTACGGCAGCCGCTCCAAGACATGGCAAGGGCCGCCGTACGCATGCTGATCGAGGCGCTGTCCACCGACGACGTGATCCAACCGCACATCATCATGCCGACATCGCTAGTGGTACGCAACAGCACACAGCAACTTGAAGGGTGACCAGCAAGACAAACCGCGCATGTGCAACCGGAGGAAGAAACGCCACACGCCCCTAGCCTTCCGGTTCCGACCCGTCCCAAGGATGGTCCTCCGAAGTACCAGTAACGAACCATCCTTTCAAACTCCTCAGATTCTATGCCATGAAACCAGCCATGCAACCGACGAATCCACCGGCCCATTCGGTGCTAAGGAAACGAGCGTCAATACTGAGCAATACCTGCCCTCGACTCACGAAAGCCGAGGAATCAGCCGGATCAAGCCCTTCAGCCACGATGACCAACAAGCGGTTGTCATCGAAAAGCACCGCCGGACGTGTGCCATCAGCCCGCAGGGCGGCAACGGAACCGGCTTGCGAATCATCTCCATTCACCGTCTCGTAGCGCACATCCGTGCCATGCATCGAAAACACCGCGTAATGCGTGGAATTCTGCCGGATCACTAAAGAACCGGACATGGGAATCGGCATGAGCGTCGGCAGTTTCGCTATTCTGCGGTAGCTGACATCACGCTCGTCGCGCACCACCACATCGTTCGTCGAGCCATCAGCCACATCCACCAGCGCAGGTTCCACGTCACCGGCGAGCGAGGATTTCACCCTAGGCTCGATGGTGATGCCATCGTCTTCAGTAGTAACCGTGATCTCGTCGGCCAAGCGGCCAAGACCAGCGCAAGTCACTGGCCATCCGGGGTCACCCTCATGCGTATATGATGCACCGTTGCCGTCCAGCTTCCAATCGGCCGGATTATGTTCCCAGGATACCGGAGCGACAAAGCTCTCCCTTCCCAAGTAGCTCAATAATTCGCCGTCATGCTTTCCCCGTGTCTCTCTCACGCCGAGACACACCAGCCACCATCCCAGTTCCGGATGAAGCAACAGGTCCGCATGTCCCACGCATTGCAGCGGTTCCGACAAACCCAGATGTCGGTGGGTGAGAATCGGATTCTTCTTATCCGCGTGGAAGGCACGGATTGCAGTGCCAAGATAGCAGCGTTCCCCGTCACGAACCTGCGGAATGCACTCACCCAATTCGGATACTTCCCGTTCGTAAGCTTCGAACGCCCGAAGCAGTCCATGCGGCGCATAGATGCGCATGGCCATTTCGCCATGTTCGAAACTGGTGCCCCCCTCAGCGGTCATCAGATACACATAATCACCCACGCGATAGAGATGCGGCGCCTCAGCCCACACCGATTCCATACCGTATCCGCGCCATATTACCGTCTTGCCCGATCCCGCAGGAAGACCGTCATCGACAAAAGTCCAAGTCTCCGGATTAATGCGTTGGGTCCAGACCTCGGTCTGGCCTTCCCATTGCGGATTGACCGCAGGACGGGTCTGGGTCCAGTACACATTGCCGTCCCCGTCCTCGAATATGTCTGGATCGATGCCTTCGGCGCCCTCGATCCAGAACGGCCCACGCCAAGGTCCGTCGATCGAGTCCGACTCAAGAACGAAGTTGCCTTCCGCCGCCTGGGCCGCATCCAATTCGGCCTGGGAGCATCCTTCCGCGATGGCTTTGCGTCCATTGATGCGAGCGATGGTGCAGGCAATCACGTATTTGCCACGAATCCTACGCAGCGTCGGCGCATAGACGCCACCCGAGTCATCCACGAAAGGAATGAGCAAACGTCTTGCCAACTCCTCATCTATGGCATCCGACACGTGTTTCCAGTGGGCCATATCCCTGGAAACGTAAATAGGCAAGCCTGGAACCAGTTCGAAGGTGGAGGTCACAAGCACGATTTGCCGAAGATCATCATCCCAAATCCAACTCGGATCAGGATGCATTCCGTGAAGAATGGGATTGGCGATGGTAATCGTTGTGGTCATAAGTACGCCTCATTCGGGAACGTTTGGATACATCACATCATTGCGAATAATCGAAATTTTCGCTTGGTCTAGCAACGCAAACAAGCCGCTCACCGGCGATCTAGCCGGCAAACGACTTGCGTGCGAAGGAAATTTGAGGAAGGAGGAAGGAAAGAAAAGCGAGTGGTGTGCCGGAACACCGACGCTTCGGCACACCACATCCGGCTCTGTCACAGTCGAGCCCCACTGTTTGATCCAGCGATGAATCAGGAGTCCTAACGGAAACTCCTTACTGCGCCCATGCCTCGGTCCTGCAATTCCGGAACGCTACGCGCGCCCAGTCATTGCTCGCCCTCGACTACCGTCTCGGACTTCGCCCGAGGCTACCTAAAACCCTAGTGAGTTTTCGGCTCACGCCTCGGCCAGGGCGTCGATCATGTAGTTGTTGATCGTGGCCTTGACGGACTCGAGGTGATCGGACTTGGTGGCCTCGATGAGCTTGGACTGCGGGATATCCAGAGCGTACTCCTCGAGGGAAGCCAGGGAGGCGGTGCCGTTCTCGACGGTCGCGCCGATGCCGGAATCGAAGGAGCTGTAGCGCTCGGCCTGAAGATTCTGGATGAAGCCGTCCTGGTTCATCTTGTCGGCAACCAGCAGGCCGGCGGCGTAGGTGTCCATGCCGGCGATGTGGGAGCGGAACAGGTCCTCCTCGTAGAAGGAGGTACGGCGCGGCTTGGCGTCGAAGTTCAGACCACCGTGAGGTCCGATGGAGCCGGCCTGCAGGACTTCCCACATGACGGCGACGGTCTCGTACAGGTCGGTCGGGAACTCATCCATATCCCAGCCGATGAGCTTGTCGCCCTGGTTGGCGTCCAGGGAGCCGAGCACGCCGGCCTCGCGGGCGGTGCGGATCTCGTGCTGGTAGGTGTGGCCGGCCAGGTTGGCGTGGTTGCCTTCCAGGTTCAGCTTGAAGACGTCCATCAGATCATAGGTGCGCAGGAAGTTGATGGCGGTGGCGGCATCGAAGTCGTACTGGAACATCGTCGGTTCCTTGGCCTTCGGCTCGATCAGGAACTGGGCGTCCAGGCCGATTTCCTTCGCGTAGTCATGGCACATGTGGAAGAACTTGGCCATGTGCTCCTGCTCGCGCTTCATCTGGGTGTTCCACAGGTTCTCGTAGCCTTCACGGCCGCCCCAGAACACATAGTTCTCGGCACCAAGGCGCTTGGCGATCTCCAGGGAGTGCTTCAGCTGGCCGCCGGCGTACGCGTAGATGTCGGCGAACGGGGAGGTGGAGGCGCCGGAGACGAAGCGCGGGTTGGTGAACAGGGAGGAGGTGTTCCACAGCAGCTTGATGCCGGTGGACTTCATGTTCTCTTCGATCTTGTCGACGACCTTGTCCAGGTTCTTGTCGGTCTCGCGCAGGGTGTCGCCTTCCGGAGCGATGTCGCGATCATGGAAGCAGAAGTACTCGACGCCGAGCTTCTGGAAGAACTCGAAGGCGTAGTCGACCTTGGCCAGAGCCTCGTCCTCCGGATCGGAATACTTGCCGTACCACGGGCGCTGGGCGGTGCCGGTGCCGAACGGGTCGACCAGCTCCTGGTCGAAGGTGTGCCACCATGCGACGCCGAAGCGCAGCCAGTCCTTCATCTTCTTGCCGGCAACAACCTTGTCGGCGTCGTAGTAATGGAAAGCAAGACCCTCCTGCGGCCCCTTTTCGCGACCGACGTACGGAATCTTATCGATATCCCACAGACCCATGGAATGCTCCTTTGCTTGGTTTACTTACGTAAAGCTTTATTTCGCAGCGGGCTTTCCGCCCGTCTTGGTCTACATAATAAATTGAATTACCTAAGTTTGTCAATTCGTTAAACTATACGGCGTTTCCATTGGAATCAAGCCATTTATCAATGCAGTGATACAGTGTGTTTGTTTGTTCGCATCGCGGCGCAACACCTGCGCGGCACACGGAAGCGCGGAATCGAAAGAAGGAACATATGAGCGAAAACGTCGACACCATCTGCGTGCAGGGAGGCTATCAGCCGGGCAATGGAGAATCCCGCACTCCCCCAATCATCCAGGCCACGACCTTCAAATACCAGTCGAGCGAACAGATGAGCCGACTGTTCGACCTGTCCGAATCCGGCTACTTCTACACCCGCCTGCAGAATCCGACCAACGACACCGTCGCCGCGAAGATCTGCGAGCTGGAAGGCGGCGCGGCCGCGATGCTCACCTCGTCCGGCCAGGCGGCGAACTTCTTCGCGCTGTTCAACATCTGCAACAACGGCGACCACATCGTCGCCTCCTCCGCCATCTACGGCGGCACGTTCAACCTTATCAACGTGACCATGCGCAAGATGGGCGTCGAATGCACCTTCGTCAGCCCGGACTGCACCGAAGAGGAACTTGAGGCCGCGTTCCAGCCGAACACCAAGGCCGTGTTCGGCGAGTCCATCTCCAATCCGGCGCTTATCGTGCTCGACTTCGAGAAGTTCGCGAACGCAGCGCATCGTCACGGCGTGCCACTGATCGTCGACAACACCTTCCCGACGCCGATCAACTGCCGTCCGTTCCAGTACGGCGTGGACATCGTCACGCACGCCACCACCAAGTACATGGACGGCCACGGATCCTGCGTGGGCGGCGCGATCGTCGATTCCGGCAATTTCGACTGGATGGCCCATGCGGAGAAATTCCCGGGCCTCACCACTCCGGACGACTCCTACCATGGCGTCACCTACGCGAAGGAATTCGGCAAGGCCGCATACATCACCAAGGCCACCGCGCAGCTCATGCGCGACTTCGGCTCCACTCCGGCGCCAATCAATTCGTGGATCATGGGCATGCATCTGGAATCCCTCGGCGTGCGCATGGAGCGCCACTGCGCGAACGCACTGGCCGTGGCCAAGTGGCTCGACGCCGATCCGCGCGTCAGCTGGGTGAGCTTCCCGGGCCTCGAAACGGACAAGTACCATGCGCTGGCGGAGAAGTACATGCCGAACGGCACCTGCGGTGTGATCTCCTTCGGCGTGCCGGGCGGCCGCGAGAAGGTCTCCGCGTTCCTCGACCATCTGAAGATGGTGTCCATCGCCACGCATGTGGCCGATGCGCGCAGCTGCACGCTGTATCCGGCCGGCACCACGCATCGCCAGCTCACCGAGGAGCAGCTTGAGGAAGCCGGCGTCGGCATCGACCTGGTACGCCTGAGCTGCGGCATCGAAAAC
>ENA-OPSW01001160-OPSW01001160.1-human-gut-metagenome-genome-assembly--contig:-NODE-1160-length-16637-cov-2.691955_pt1 | contig 16637 bp, 10 predicted proteins | sample MGYA00241463_ERZ501918 | MGnify/ENA primary metagenome ERZ501918 (study PRJEB25962, sample SAMEA2042443) | human gut metagenome | biome: human gut; feature: human-associated habitat; material: faeces... | reverse complement strand
TACAAGCCATGCAAAAAAGCAAACTCACGCTGCTTCGTCGGGAGCTCGCTCACGTAAGAAGCAGTGGGAGATTGTTTTTTTATAGGGCGACAGCCCGTGACCGAGCAGGCTCTGCCTGCGAGGTTGCATGGCTTGTGTAGTATAACGCGACAGCCCGTGACCGAGTGAGCTTTGCTCGCGAGGTTGCATAGCGCAGCTTGTGAGACGACGGATTGGGAGATTCCTTGGCGCACCAGCGAGCCGGCAACTTGCTTCATGCAACGCAAATTGTCTCCAAAGTCCAAAAGCGTTGCATACGCACAAAAATCTTCCATTCCCAATGCAACGCAATCTCTCAAATCAGCAAAAAAGAGTTGTTTTTGTGTCGTGATTCGCCTAAAAACGTCGCAAAACAAGAAAAATATGCAACCCTTTACCTCATATCAAGACAAAAACGTTGTTTTAGACACCCCAGACAAAATCCTCCGGCTAAACCGCCCCATCTTCCCTCATACAGTAGAGATTTTATATCTTTTTGGTATCCTGCGTATAAACACGCGGGTATCTGGCATGCTTGCATGCCGATACCCCTGCGCGTTTATCAGCGGGAGCGGCGCAGGAATACCAAAAAGATATAAAATCTCCACTTGAAACCATCCCCCCTTTCATTGTAAAATAAACTCAACCCCGCAAAAAGGAGACCGTTATGAAACACATTTTATGCTATGGCGATTCGAACACACACGGATACATTCCCGGTGGCGGACGCTATGATGACGATATACGCTATACCGGTATTCTCGCCAAATTACTCGGCAGCGACTACCGGATTATCGAGGAAGGACTAAACAGCAGAACCTCTTCCTTTGATGACCCTTTTGAGCCATACAAAAACGGAATGGACTGTCTGGTTCCCTGCTTAGACTCGCATAAGCCATTGGATTTAACCATTCTTATGTTAGGAAGCAATGACATGAAAATTTATTTCTCGCCTTCCGTCGAAAAAATTGCAGGAAGTCTCGCCAAAGTATGCCAGACAATCCTAATGGTAAGCGAGGCACCGGTTCTGTTAGTAAGCCCGATTTATCTGGGCGATAGCATGGCAGATTCCGACTTTGCAGCAAGTTTTCCACCATCTTCCATTGCAATTTCGCATGAACTTGGCGGTGCACTTGAAGAAGTTGCAAGACAACTGGACATTCCTTTTTTAGATGCCGCAAAAGTCACCCTGCCATCCAAAGAAGACAGTCTTCACTTAACAAAAGAAGGACATTTGGCACTAGCCAAAGCACTTGCCAAAAAAGTAAAAGAAATCTTAGAATAAGCGAGGCGATCATATGAATGTAGTAGGAATTATAGCAGAATACAATCCCTTTCACGAAGGGCATGCCTATCAAATTCAAAAAGCAAAGGAACAATGTGGTGCAGAATTCGCCGTTGTCGTAATGAACGGTGATTTTGTCCAGCGTGGCGAACCTGCCATTTTTGATAAATATACCCGCACAAAAGAAGCACTTTTAGGCGGTGCCGACCTCATTTTTGAACTGCCGGTTCGGTTCGGTCTATCAAGCGCCGGTGATTTTGCCATGGGCGGCGTTCTTGCATTGAACGCTCTTCCATTTGTCACACATTTATGTTTTGGCACGGAAACCGGCGACCTCACCCCTCTTTTGCAGGCCGCCACCTTTCTTTGCGATGAACCCGATTCCTACCGCACGCGCGTGAAACACTTTGTGAAACAGGGTATTCTCTATCCCAAAGCCCGCTCACTTGCCTTGGCTGCTGAATCCGGGCTGCCAACACAAACCTGGGACTCGCCAAACAACATTCTTGGCTTAGAATACTGCGTCGCCCTGCAAAAGCTTCATTCTAAAATTAAACCTTTTACCATACGACGCGAGGGGCAGGGATACCATGACAATGACACACCGGCACTCTCCGATTTTCCTTCTGCTACTTTTCTGCGCGAAAAAATTCGCAAAGCCGGGGAAAAGGAAAACCTTTCGCTAAGCGATTTTTCATCCCTGATTGGCTACTCTCTTTTAACCGCAAAAGATTTGTGCCGGATAAAAGATATTACGCCGGATTTGTCTGACCGCATCCGGAATGAATTGCCAAAATATCGGGAGATAAACGAATTCGTAAAGACAATTAAAAATCCGTCCCTCACAACCGGACGAATCAAGCGCAGCTTCTTTCAGTGCCTGTTTGACATCGAAAAAGAAGAACCGGTTATGCCGTATCTGCGTGTTTTAGGCATGAAAAAAGAAGCATCTTCCCTGCTTTCACAAAAAGAAAATGCTTCTTGTCAGATTCTCACAAAACTTGCCTTTGATGTGCCAAAAATGGACGATACTGCAAAAAAACTCTTCGCAAAGGACTTACTCGCTTCCGATTTATACCGGCAAGTCTTTTGTCATAAATACAATCAGACACTGCCTAATGAATATCAGCACTCGCCGATTGTCCTTTGAGCCTGCCATATAATTTCGTCATTTTTCTGATTTTTTCACAAAGTTTATCATCAAACACGCCACCGGCCATCCGCCATTTCCAGTTGCCGCCAAGTGTCGATGGTGTATTTATTCTTGCCGAATTTGGCAGACACAGATAATCCTGTGCAGGAATAATGCAAAGATCCGAAACACTTCCCATCGCCAGCGCAATCAAATCCCATGTCAATTTTTTCTTCGAGGTAAACCGGCTGCGGTTCATATAGCGAAGCGCCACATCCTTATCCTCTTTTTTTAACTCATCAAAAAAACTATATGTTGTCGCATTATCATGCGTTCCGGTATAAACGACCGAATTTCTGTCATAATGATACGGCAGATAATCGCTGTCCTCTCTGGAAGCAAATGCAAACTGTAACACTTTCATCCCAGGGAAACCGGAATCCGCCAAAAGTTTGCGGACCGAATCAGTCAAAAATCCCAAATCCTCAGCAAGAATCGGAAGTTTTCCCATTTGATTCTCCAAAGTCTCAAACAACTCAATGCCCGGACCTTTTTCCCACTCACCAAATTCTGCGGTTGCATCTCCGTACGGAATCGCATAATATTCATCAAAGCCTCGAAAATGGTCAATGCGGAGCATATCATACAACTCGTAACACGTTTTAATTCTTGAAATCCACCACGAATACCCCTGATTCTTGTGAACATCCCAGCGGTACAATGGATTTCCCCAGAGCTGCCCGGTTGCAGAAAATGCATCCGGCGGACATCCCGCAACAGCTTTCGGATTATAGTCTTCATCAAACTGGAGCATCTCTGGATTTGCCCATGCATCTGAACTGTCCAAAGCTACATAGATTGGCACATCTCCAATGATCTGGATTCCTTTTGAATTTGCATAGGATTTCAGTTTCATCCACTGCTCATAGAACTTAAACTGCATATACTGCTGGAATTCAATATCAAAATAGAGTTCTTCACGATAATAATCCATGGCATTGTTCCAGCGGAGTCTGATATCCTCAGCCCATTTGGTCCATTCTACACCTTCGAAACGGTCTTTTACTGCCATAAACAGAGCATAATCTGACAGCCACCAGCTGTTCTCTGCTACGAATTTCTGATAGTCAGGATTCTTGCTGATATCACTGTTCTCGTATGCTTTTCTCAGAAGCGGATATCGGCCCTTGTAGATTTTTTCATAATCTACCTCGTCAGGCTTCTTTCCCCAGTTAACTTTCTCGCAGTCTTTCTTATCAAGAACTCCTTCTTCCACAAGTGTATCCAGATCAATAAAATATGGATTACCTGCAAATGTAGAGAAAGACTGATATGGAGAATCTCCATAGCTGGTCGGTCCCAATGGCAGAATCTGCCAGTAAGTCTGTCCGGCTTCCTTTAACCAGTCTACAAATTCATATGCACTTTTGGAAAAACATCCGATGCCATAGTCTGATGGAAGGCTGCTGATCGGCATTAATATTCCTGCTGCTCTTTTTCCCATGATTCTTGTCTCCTTCGCCATTTTTCACTTTTACCGCCTATACTTTATCTAGTACATATAAGCAGTTTTTCTATACCTTATGCGCAATTGTTTTTTTTATTATATCTATTTTTTGTGCAAATTGCAACACAAGTTTCATGTTATCCATTTTTTCGTGAAAATCACTAATCATCGCTTAGTTCTTTTCATCATCTTTCATATTCTTTATTGCGTTTTTTTGCACAATACAATATAATAATTTCAGAATTTATTTATGCAAAAAGACGAAAGGATGTACATATGAAGCACAAAAAAGACTGGTATAAAGATCTGGTGATCTACCAGATTTACCCAAGAAGTTTTAAAGATGGCAACAATGATGGAATCGGTGATCTGAAGGGAATGATTGAGAAGCTGGATTATCTGAAGGAGCTTGGCATCAATGCAGTATGGATGTCTCCTGTCTATGCTTCTCCGAATGTGGATAACGGTTACGATATTTCTGATTACTTCGCGATCATGGAAGAATTCGGAACTATGGAAGACTGGGATGCTTTCCGCGATGGTGCGCATGAACGAGGTATCGCCATTATCATGGATCTGGTCCTGAACCATTCTTCAGATAAACATAAATGGTTCCTAGAATCAAAGAAATCCCGCAATAATCCTTACAGTGATTACTATATCTGGCGTGATCCTGCACCGGGCGGAGGCGCACCCAACTGCTGGATGTCCGTATTTGGCGGAAGTGCCTGGGAATATGTTCCTGAACGTGGACAATACTATCTCCATTTCTTTGCTAAAGAACAACCGGATCTGAACTGGGATAATCCGGAAACTAAAGAGAAAATTTTTGATATTATCCGTTTCTGGAATGAGAAAGGTGTTGACGGATATCGCATTGATGCCATCAGTTATCTTGACAAAGGACTGGACGGACGTGCAGATATGAATGAACCCATTGGTACTGTAGCGTGTGTAAATCTGGAGGGAACCCACCGCTACATCCGTGAAATGGTTGCAGAAACAATGACTCCCGACAATCTGATGAGTGTAGGAGAAGTTAATATCAACAATGAACAGGATGCCATCAACTATTCCAGCGCAGCAAGCAAAGAATTTAACATGGCTATTCCATTTGTCCCTCCGATTGTTGAAATCCAGACATGGTCACCAGAAAAAATGAAACGTGATCTTAAGAAAGATTATGAAATCCTGAAAAAAGACGGATGGTGGGCAAGATTTTTAAGTAATCACGACAAACCGCGTCAGGTTTCCCTTTACGGAAATGACAGAGAATTCTGGTCAGAATCTGCAAAAATGCTGGCATGTTATCTGCACACACTTCCCGGTACCCCCTTTGTTTTCCAGGGCGAAGAATTGGGAATGACCAATGTTGCCTTCCCATCTATCGATGATTACAATGACATTGATACCCGCAATTATTATAAAACCATGATCGAACAGGGAGCTTCTCCTGAAGAAGCACTGGCAGAATCCAGAAGTATCAGCCGTGATAATGCAAGAACTCCTATGCAGTGGAACGACAGTCCAAACGGCGGATTTTCTGAGCATACTCCATGGCTTGGTGTCAATCCGAACTATAAGCTCATTAACGCAGAAAGCCAAATGAATGATGACGCTTCCGTTTTCAGATTCTACCAGAACCTTATCGCACTACGTAAGAAACACCCAATAATGGCTCATGGAGATTTCAAACTCTGCTGCCCGGAAGAGGGACCGGTTATCGCCTACACCAGAAGCTGGCAGAACGAGACATGGCTGGCAGTGCATAATTTCTCTGCATCCATGCAGAAATTCCATTATGGCGCTGAAGATATTGAATTACCATGCAACATTCCCGTAATCATTTCCAATTACGGAGAAAATGAAGTTGAATACGGAATTGGAACACTTGTACTCAAACCTTACGAAACCGTAGTATTCCAGTTACATTAAGCAACTTCATCAATACAGACAGTAAAAAGCAGAACCATTGAATCACTATCCCTCAATGGTTCTGCTGCTTTTTTGTATTTGTTTTTCATTTATTTGACTGCCATTACTTTGCATTTCTTTTTGTAAAATGCAATACCGTACTTCAAAATATGCTCTACTCCCTCTTCCAGCAGTTGATCCTCGTATCGTCTGTCTTCTATCTGTTTTAATGCGTCTTCACTGACAGCTTCCAGATTCCCTGTTTCGGCATATTTTATTTCTATAATGATTCCAGTTTCCTGATCTTCTGTTTCTATCAAAATATCACTGTATCCATCACCCGATTCTTTATTTGATGACACACTCCAGTTCTGCTGAAATCCAAGAATTCCAAGTAAAATCCCATGATAAAAATTCTCTTTCATCTGTTTTTTTACAAAGGTATCCCGAATACTGATGGTCCTTTTCAGATAATTGTTCAAACTTTGTTCTACCACTTCGGAATTTCCATCTTTTAATGCATTACAGAATTTTTCAAGTGCTTCTCCATTCTCAGAAACAGTTTTCTTAAAATATTCCATAATCTGTGTCAGAAAAATATTACGTATTTCCATATTAGGAATGGTAAGCATGAACGTATTTGCATCTTTTCTTCCGGTCTGTGTGAGATATCCCGTAGTAAAAAGAACACTCCACAGGTTTTCAATCGAAGCATACATATCCTGATATGTCAGTTCCTGATGAATCTCCTTTACAATTGTTTCTCCTGCTATCAGTTTCTCAATTTCCTTTCTGACCGTTCCCTTATCAGTCTCCTGAATAAAGCGTTTCACCGCTTCATTACTGCTAGTATTAGACCAGTAATTCTGTGGCTGCGCCATATTGTTTATACGCAATTCATCACAATAATTTATCACATCCCAGGGACAGTAAACCTCTACATTTCCAAACCGATATCCGTCATACCACATTTTTATTTCATCATAATGCTCAGAAAGTTCATAATATTCCAATATATTCTTTTTGAAAGTTTCTTTTTAATTTGTTTCAATAGACACACTTCCCTTTATATTTTGATATATTAAATTCTAACTTTTATAAAGTGTAACATATTGCTATTGAATTCGTCTATCAAAATTTCTTTACATCCCATAATGTTTCTATTAATATCCCATCGTCTATTCATCCTTACAATACAACTGTAATTGTACTATTTTCTGCATTTAATAATAGTACCATATTGGAGCAAAATAGAGATTGCCAGCTATTTAATAACCACTGACAATCTCTATTTTTTATTTTATCAATCAGATCACTCTGAAATCTCAACAATTATTCATATGACAGAATGTCACTCTTTAGTAGTTTAACAAGAGAAATCTTTCATCCAATCGGTTCGAAGTCTACAGCACCATGTTTACACAGTGGGCAGATATAATCTTCCGGAAGTTCATCACCTTCGTAGATATATCCGCAGACTTTACATACAAATCCTTTCTTACCTTCTGTTTCAGGTTTCGGTTTTACATTTTTCTGATAATAGGTGTAGCTCATTGTCTCCTGGTCACTTACCACGCGGGCTTCTGTCACACTGCAGATGAACATTCCGTGAGTTCCCAGATCTACATACTGCTCTACTTTCAGGGACATAAATGCGTTGATATATTTGTCCAGGAATATCAGTCCGTTATCAGAACGATTCACCTTCTGTCCCGCAAATTTATCCACGCTTCTTCCACTCTGGAAACCAAACTGTTCAAATACAGAGAACGGAGCTTCTACAGAGAGACAGTTTACATTCATCACCCCTGTCTGCTTGATAACATGGTGAGAATAATTTGTCTTATTGATATTAACTGCAACGCGGAACGGAGAGTCTGTCAGCTGGGTAACTGTATTAACGATCAGTCCGTTATCCTTTTTACCGTCATTTGATGTCACTACATAGAGACCATAACCAATGCGGAATAATGCTGTCATATCATTTTTATTTGCCAGTTCATCATTCTTTGCAATATATTCCTTACAAAGCTCGGAAGCCATCGCTTCCATCTGATCTCTGTTTTCCTGATTTACTGCGGACATAATCTTCACTGTAGTGTCCAGCCAGTTGATCTTCTTACATTCAGAAAGCATATTTTTCATTACTTTTGCTGCCAGAGGTGCCCAGGAACCGTTTTCAATAAGGCCCACTGTGCGGTTCTGGAAATTATGTTCTGCCAGACGGGTAATAAAGTCATTCATAAACGGATAGATTCCTGCATTATAAGTAGTTGTTGCCAGTACCAGCTTACTGTAGCGGAATGCATCGCTGAGTGCCTGAGACATATCATCTCTTGCCAGATCATAAACAACTACTTTCGGACATCCCTTGCTCTTTAATTTCTCCACAAACTGATTGACTGCTTCTTTGGTATGTCCATATACAGAAGTATATGCAACTACGATTCCTTCTTCCTCCGGTGTGTAAGAGGACCAGGTATCATAGAGGCTGATATAATGTCCCAGATTTTCTGTAAGTACCGGACCATGTAACGGACAGATGATCTGAATATCCAGAGTAGCTGCTACTTTCAGAAGTCTCTGTACCTGTGCGCCATATTTACCAACAATACCGATAAAGTATCTTCTTGCTTCATCATCCCAGTTTTCTTCCACATCCAGAGCACCGAACTTACCAAATCCATCTGCTGAAAAAAGAACTTTATCTGTGCTGTCATAAGTCACCATAACCTCCGGCCAATGTACCATTGGCGCAAATACAAAAGTAAGATTGTGATTTCCCAGACTCAGTGTAGAACCATTCTCTACTTCCAGTTTCTGCCCTTCCAGATCCAGTCCGAAGAAATTCTTGATCATTACAAATGTCTTCGCATTAGCTACTACTGTAGTGCCGGGATATACTTCCAGAAAGTTCGCTACATTTGCTGCATGGTCAGGCTCCATATGCTGAACGATCAGATAGTCCGGCTTACGTCCGCCCAGTGCCTGTTCAAGATTATCCAGCCATTCATGTTTGAAATTGGCATCTACAGTATCCATAACTGCAACCTTGTCATCCAGAATCACATAGGAATTATATGCCATTCCGTTTGGCACTGCATACTGTCCCTCAAACAAATCTACCTGATGGTCATTAACTCCGACATATTTAATGGTATCTGTAATCTTCATATTTCTGCCCTCAATTCTTTCTTTATAGTATATCGTCTGTCCGTTACTATTCAGCAATCTGCTGTCACTCAACGTTAATAAGTTATAGTTGCTATGCATTCTTAATTTGTTTATGTTTTTATATTATACTATTTTAATCCAATTTTCAAGTCCTTTTGGTAATTTTTTTCATAATGTAGTTATAATCTTATACAATGTCTCCACGCTGTACGGCAGTATCCTCTCATCTAATTGAAATTTCGGATGATGCAGAGGATGATTCTCTCCTGGTATTCCCGCAAGAAATACTGTGAAAAGTCCTCTGGTTTCTCTAAAATATCTGTATGCGTTGTCACCGGAAAGAAACAACTCATCTTCTCCTTCCAGAACAAATTTATCTCCGAATACTTCTGCACCCACTACCTTTGCTGTCTCTGTAAGTTCCTCATCATTGGCAAACGCATATACCGGATCTTTTGGAAATTCCATACGGATCTGTGTGCCAGTCTGCTTTTCAATTTCCTGCAGATTTCTCTCCAGCTCGTGCTCAAGTGCCATGTAAGTTTCTTCATGAACTGCGCGTATATTTCCGTTTAATACCACATGGTCTGCAATAATATTCGTATATTCACCGCCATGGATCGTACCCGTACCCACAATATATTTTCCTGCATCCGGATGCTGTTTTCCAAAACTTTCATTCAGATCATGAATGGCACTTATCACTTGAGCAGCTGCATAAATTGCATCAATCCCCTTATCCGCTTCACACCAGTGACTGGATTTTCCATGAACATGAATCTGCATACTGTTGATCATGGAAGATGCCTGTCCCTGATGCACTGCCATTCCAAATGTCATGTCCGCTGCGTAATGAAACATCAGAAATGCATCTGCTTTCGGATTCTCTAATGCTCCGGCCTGAAGCATTCTTTTTGCACCTTCACCAATCTCCTCTGCAGGTTCAAAAAGGAACCGGAGCCTGACCGGAAAATTTTCCTGCATTCTTTGCTCTTCTGCCACAATTTTTGCAAGGATCAGTGCTGCTGCCAGGATCATATCGTGACCGCAGGCATGCATACATCCCTGATTTACTGATGCATATGGTAGATTTGTCTGCTCCTGTATGGGCAATGCATCCATCTCCGCCCTGAGTACAACCAGTTTCTCCCTGTTTCTCAGAGATGGAAGTTCCGCGATCAATCCTGTAGGTTCTATCGGCACAATCTCATATCCCAGTTTCTCCAGATATTTCCGGATATATGCAGACGTCTCCACTTCCTGAAGTGCCAGCTCCGGATGTTGATGAAAGTAATGTCTCAATGTGATTAATTCTTCCGTATATTTTTCTATATTCATCTGTTTTCCAACCTTTGTTCTCAGGGATTACCATTTTCATCTTCCGACATACTCAAAACCGCATTCGGACGTTCCAGGCAGAACTTCTGTATCTCTTCCAGAAATCTCTGACCGTATTTCTTTAACTTATTCTCGCCCACACCGGAAACCTCCAGCATTTCTTCTTCATTTGATGGACATTTGATGCACATATCTATCAGCGTCTTATCACTGAACACGATATATGGAGGCATGGCTTCCTCTTTTGCAATTTCCAGACGAAGTTTCCGCAGGGCTTCAAATAAATCGTAACCTGCTGCCGTAAGCGCATCTGTACTGCGTTTTCTGACAGATTTCTGGGGCTTTTTCTTTTTATCCGGTTCTTTTTCCTCGTAAGTACGCATGATCACGTGAGTATTTTCATCTCTTAGCGGAGAAATATCGCCCAGTTTCAGCACACTGTAACGTTCCTGTGTCTGATAGAGATATCCCATCTCAGTCATCTGGCTGATCAGTGCCCTGAGTTCTGCCTCACTGTGATCATTCAATGCTCCATAAGATTTATACTTATCTGCTCCAAGCTCCCTCAACCGGGCTCTCTTAGCCCCCAGCAGAGTACCAAGCACAATTGTCAGTCCATCCCTTCCTCTCGTCTCAGCCACACAGTTCACTACCCACTTCGCCTCTCTGGTCATATCTGTCTCATGGTATTCTCTGTGACAATTTCCACAATTATCACAGGGACCGAAGGTCTTTTCACCGAAATACTCCAGAATATAATTTCGCAGACATCCTGTTGTTTTACAATATCCTTCCATGATCTGAAGCCTTCGTATATCCCGCTGACGAATGAGAAATTCATCCTCTTCATCCACATCGGAAAAATCTTTGTTATCCAGAAGCATTCGGTCGATCATAACATCCTGTGCAGAAAACAATAGAACGCACTGGGAATTCTCTCCGTCACGCCCTGCACGTCCTGCCTCCTGATAATAATTCTCCATACTCTGCGGCATATTGTAATGGATCACATATCTCACATTGGATTTATCAATCCCCATTCCAAATGCATTTGTTGCAATAATAACGGGGGTTCTGTCGTAAATGAAATCATCCTGATTCTTTTTTCTGGTTTCATTATTCAGTCCTGCATGATATCTGGTAACAGCAACTCCTTTTTGGAAAAGCAGTTCAAAAAGATTGTCCACATTTTTTCTTGTAGAGCAGTAAATAATCCCGCTCTCTGTTGGATGTCTGTCTATGTAATCCATCACAAAATCGTCTTTTCGCCGGATATTTTCCACGCTGTAATATAAATTCTTTCTATCAAACCCGGTAATCACTACTTTCGGATCTTCCAGATTTAAAGTACAGAGAATGTCGTTCTTTACTTCCTCTGTTGCAGTTGCGGTAAAAGCACTGACGATCGGACGACCGGGAAGATTTTTTACAAAGTCTACGATTTTGACATAGCTTGGTCTGAAATCCTGGCCCCACTGTGAAATACAATGTGCCTCATCCACTGTCACCATGGAAATCTCCACCTGTCTGGCAAATTCCAGAAACTCATAATTTTCCAGACGTTCCGGTGCAACATAAATAATTTTGTATCTTCCTCCTGCTGCCAGGTACAACGCCTTGCTAATCTGACTTTCCGACAGTGAAGAATTGATAAATGCGGCATGTATTCCCGCTTCATTCAAAGCCTTTACCTGATCCTGCATCAGTGAGATCAGAGGAGAAATTACAATCGTAATTCCTGACAGCATCAGTGCCGGTACCTGATAACAGATGGATTTTCCGGCTCCTGTCGGCATGATTGCAAGCACATCCCGGTGTTCCAGAATGGACTCCACAACACTCTCCTGCCCTTCTCTGAATGTATCATATCCAAAATAAGTCTTTAAGGTCTGTACTGCCTGTCTGTTCACCTGAAGCCTCCCTCTGCATTTTAATCTATTTTAATCTCTTTTTCAGCTCCTGAATCAGTTCGGAATAGTCTCTGTGCTGCATCTTCGGAAATGCCTTGATGATACGCCCCTGACCGACAACGGTATGATTGGTAATAGAGCTGGACAGTTCCTCAAACTGAGCCTGAAGCTCCGCTCTTTTTATACGAAGCATTTCGATAGATTTTTCTCGCTGTGCGGCAGTTGCATCACGCAGTTCTGCTGCTGCAAGAGTTGCCTGAACCTTTCCTTCTCCCACTTTCTGCGCTGTGCCAATCGTAGTCGTAGCCAGTGTATCACTCAGTTTATCACTTACAATTCTCAAATCTGAGCGAACCTTATCCAGTCTGGTAAGCTTTTTATTCAGTCCCTGGATCACTGCTACCGTCACAATAAAATCTGTCAGATACACAGCATACAAAACTGCTATCACAATCCACTCCCAGGTTGCAGGTGTATGTAACGCATGTGCCTCTACATACTTCTGGAAAACTTTTACTACCATAACGATAGCCAGTCCCCAGATCAGAGAAAACTCCAGGCAAATGTAGCCATGAAAATTAAAGGGTTTATCTGAATAATCCCACCATCTTGCGTGGAAACACACATCCAGCAGCCAGCCTGCAACCAACTCCACCGCAGTTGCCAGAACAATTCCAAACACAAAAATCATTCCATCACTCATCTGACGCCCGCTGCCCTGAATTGTATTGAGCAAAGCAAAAACAGAAAGCACCCCAAATCCATATACCGGGCAGACCGGTCCATTCAGGAAACCTCTGTTTATAACTTTTCCCAACGCTACTGCATGAAAAATAACTTCAACAACCCAGCCGCCAAAAGAATAAATAAGAAAATACAGACATATCTGAAAATACGTCATTCCACAAATCATTCGTTGCTCCTCCTTGCTTTCATCAAACCACTTTTCATATCCCATTATCACAGTTCAAACAGAAAACTTACCCCAAACTGTTTTGTAATGTACTGATCAATTCCTCTATAACAATTGGTTTGGATAGAAATCCATCCATACCACATGCCAGTGCTTTCTTTCTGTCTTCGTCAAAAGCATTGGCAGTCATGGCAAGGATCGTGATTCCCGCCAGTGAAGGATCATCCAGTGAACGGATCTGCTCAGTAGCCTCATATCCGTTCATTACAGGCATCTGCACATCCATAAGCACCAGATCATAATCACCTGGTCTTGAATTCTTAACCTTCTCCACAGCCTCTGCTCCATCTTCCGCTGTATCAACCTGAAAACCATATTCACTAAGGAGTGCTACTGCAATTTCTCTGTTCAGTTCATTATCTTCCACAAGCAGTATACATCTGCCTCTGAAATCTGAGCATGCCGCCGGAAGAACAGGCTTCTCCTGCTCAGCCTGATTCTGGCCGATAGCAGCCATCAGGGTATCTCTGATATCTGACATAAAAAGAGGCTTCGCACAGAATGCAGTCACCCCTGCAGCCCTGGCTTCCACTTCGATGTCTGACCAGTCATAAGCAGTCAGAATAATGATCGGTGTATCGTCACCAAGACTGCGGATCTGTCTGGTGACCTCAATACCATTCATATCCGGCAGTCGCCAGTCGATGATATAAGCATGGAAGGCATCCCCAAGCTCCATAGACTGTCGTGCACGGAGAACAGCCTCCTTACCGGAAAGTGTCCATTCCGAACGCATTCCAACCTTCACAAGCATCTTAGTCACACTGTCACAGGTATTGAAATCATCGTCTACTACCAATGCCTTCAGACCTTCCAGTTCTGCGATTTTCTCTATACGGTGGTTCTCAGGCTGAATCCGCAATGGCAGACGGATAATAAATTCAGTACCTTTGCCCTGTTCTGTCTGAACCTCAATGGTTCCGCCCATCATATCCACGATGTTCTTGGTGATAGCCATGCCCAGTCCTGTACCCTGAGTCCTGCTTACAGTGGAAGTCCGCTCTCTCTCAAAAGGAGAAAATATCTTCTGTACAAATTTTTGACTCATGCCGATTCCGTTATCCTTTACCCGGATTTCGTACAGTTCACAGCCTCTCTGTATACCCGGATACTCTCTCAGCCGGACAGAAACGGTTCCGCCTGCAGGAGTAAACTTGATCGCATTGGACAAAAGATTCAGCAGTACCTGATTCAGCCTGGTCTTGTCACAATAAACATCCTCATTGATAACATCCATGACATCCATGTAAAGCTCTAACTGTTTCGCATGGATCTGTCCGCTGATAATGGTTTTCAGATCATGAAGAACCTCTGACAGACTGACTTCCGTCTCTTCCAGATGGATTTTCCCGCTCTCAATACGGCTCATATCCAGGATATCATTGATCAGTGAGAGCAGATGATTACTGGAGGAAAGAATCTTACCCAGATAATCCCGAACCCTTTCTTTATCATCAATGTTGCTTACAGCCAGTGTGGTAAAACCAATGATCGCATTCATTGGTGTCCGGATATCGTGAGACATATTGGAAAGGAAGGTGCTCTTTGCCTTGTTTGCAGTCTCCGCAGCGCGGACCGCCTCAGAAAGGGCCTGATTCATTTTTCTGTCAGAGGTACGATCTGACAGAACCAGGATATATTTCTTTTTCCCGTTTACCTCGCTGCCCATTGCAACGTTATGAAACCAGCGGTGTTCTCCTGTTTTCTGATGAACATATTCAAAATCCCATTCCTGCTGCTCATGAACCTGGATTTCTTCCAGATACTTCTTCTCCGGATCTTCAACGTCCCCGGGATGCAGTTTTCCAAGGACACAAATATCTTTACGAATCTGTTCTACTGTAATTCCCAGCAGTTTTTCCACATTGGGACTGACGTAATCTGCCTGATATGTTTTTGCATCCAGCATCAGGAAAACGTCATCTACATTCATTGACAGCTTTTGAAACAATTCGTCCCTGTACAGGATCTCCGTATCCTTTCTCTTCAGGTTTACCCTGTTTTTCCGGAGAATAATTCCAATAAAAAGACCGGCAATACACACCGCTACTGCACTTACAAGCAGCACAGTGCTACGCTGCAGAACATTCATACTTGCATTGACGATATCAGCCTGGACAAGTCCCAGAAAGATCCAGTCCTGAGGTTTGGATTTCTCATAGACCAGATAGTAATCCTCTCCATCCAGATTTATCAGCATTGCATCTGTATGTCCTTCCTTAAACTCTTCTGAAAGTTTAAGGATCTCTTTTTCAGACATATTGGAATGTTCTCTCAGAATCCCAAAGAAATTATACACCTCTCCCCATGCCTCAGAAGAATGATCCACAACAACACGGCCATCCGGATGAACCACATAACTCTGGGCATTTCCATTGAAAGCAGAAATATTCAGCACATTTACGATATCAGAGTTTTCATAGGCAATGGCAATGGCATCATATTCAAAGCCCTGATAACTTCCATGAGGCCTGGGAGTGGCAAAAACAAGGAGCTGGGATTTTCCGGGAACTGTTGCATTGGTTATCACATCATTTCCCTGCCGGATCTCATCTTCAATATTTTCCTGTAATCCCAGATAGCCGGTTTCACCTGTTACCATCTTATAGTTCCCGTCCGCTGACAGGAAATAAAAATCTAAAAAGCCTGCATCTTCCTGTGCTTTCTCTATATACTCACGAATTTCACTTTCATCGGAAGTGTTCTGCAGATATTCCCCCCATATATGGAGATAAGTCAGATTCTTATTTGTCAGCTCACTCAGCATATTATCAGACTGATGAAAAATTTCTGTCAGGTGAGAAACACTTTCCTCATAAACAGTCTTCGATACAAACCCCAAATATTGGAAAACAGTCAAAAGGATTCCAACAAATAGGGCAATAAGAACTGCTGCATTCCATCGTTTTCTCACAACCCGTTTCTTTCTGTTTGTATTATGATTCTTAACATCCATTCTTCTCACCTCAGAGTAATGTAGTCTTCAGGCTCTGCAAGAATGGCATTACCATCTGAAACATATGTTGTCCAGGTATCTTCCACAGAGGTATCCCCTCCATCAAATACAATATTTTCCTCTGCCGGATAAGCTTCCATATATTGTGGTGCTGCAAGGCAGGTCACAGTAAAAGTATCCTTGTCCTGAATCTGTTTTCCATTCTTTGAAACTTTACTCAATGTATAACCATTATCCGTTTCCCTGATTTCTACAGAAATACCACTGAACACAGGCAGAGAGCCGCGGTTAAAGGGGATAAAGCCTCCCTGATAGCCTTCTACGAAGTTTCTGACCGTTTCCTTCAGTTCTGCCCCGCTCATCTCACTGCTGTAAGCGGAAAGCTCGTTTGGCATAATCATGTTGCCTGCCATTTTTTCTGTATAACCGG
>ENA-OPSW01001142-OPSW01001142.1-human-gut-metagenome-genome-assembly--contig:-NODE-1142-length-16836-cov-7.263274_pt1 | contig 16836 bp, 16 predicted proteins | sample MGYA00241463_ERZ501918 | MGnify/ENA primary metagenome ERZ501918 (study PRJEB25962, sample SAMEA2042443) | human gut metagenome | biome: human gut; feature: human-associated habitat; material: faeces... | reverse complement strand
GATCTGTCGGGCAGCCTCGAGCTGACCGCCAAGGCTGGCAGTCCCAGCGGCAGGGCCCTCTCTCAGAACGGCGATGAGCTTGACCTCAACACCATCAAGGACAAGCTGGGCCCGGGCGCAAAAGTCACTGCCACTGATGCCAACGGCAAGGTCAATCAGGTCTCCATCCCCCGCCCTGTGGAGTCTTCTTCCTCTTCTTCCTCTTCTTCCTCTTCTGACGGCGGCTCTGCCGCCCCGTCCGCACCCGCCTCTCCCCTCCCCGGTCTGACTGTCACCGACAGGGACGGCCAGCGCATCTCCTACACCAGCACCCAGAGCGGCAATACCCTCACCGTCTGCGTCGGACGGCTCACAGCCTCCTTCCGCATCTCGCTGGCCGCGCTGCGTCAGCTGCGGGCTGAGGGCATCGAGACCATCGCCTTCCAGACCGTCCTCTGCTCCACCACCCTCTCGGTGGACGAGCTGCTGGCGATGGGCGGCGAGAACGCCGAGGCTGTCCTGACCCACCGGTTCACCGATTCCAGCCTCACCGTGGGCTGAAGCACCACTCTCCCCTTCCCACAGGCATAGAAAGGCCCCGCTGCCCTGCACATTTCATGCAGAGCGGCGGGGCCTTTTCCTGTTTTACTGCACCCCGGCAGAAGCCGGGACTCGTTTTTCCTGCTTTTCGAGCTTTCTGCGCTGCTCTGCGGCGGCAGCGCGGGAGCGGTCGTAGCAGTAGCGGATGATGGCCTGACGGCGGACGATGCCGATGAACATTCCCCGGTCATCCACGACGGGGACGAAGTTCTGGTTCATGGCCGCCTCGATGAGCTGGTCCATGCTCGTGGTGACCGTGACGGCCTTGTAGTCCCGCTTGTGGGCAAAGTCCCGGATCGGGATGTCCTCTGCCGCCTCAAGGTCGAGGCCGTGGAACTTTTTCAGCCCCCAGAGGATGTCCCCTTCCGTCAGGGTCCCCACATACTCTCCCTTGCGGTTGAGCACCGGGATGGAAGCGTAGCGGTTGTTCTCCCATTTTTCCAGCGTCTGGCGAAGGGTGAAGTCATCGTACACATACATCAGGTCCTGCTTGGGGGAAAGGAAAAACAGAATATTCATGAAAACAACTCCTATTGTGAACTTTTCCGCCGCCGGGCCGCAGCTCCTGTGCAGCCGCAGCAAATTCCTGTCTTCAGCACCTTGGCAGCCGAATGCCCCGGCATCCTGTGCCGGATACAGTCTTACTCTTGCCACCTTAGATTTTAGCACTTTTTCATAGTAAGATAAAGATGTCTGCGCCATCTTTTATATTTTATTCACAATCACCTTTTGTTTTGTCGGATAAATATTCACGAAATGGATGCACTGCGAAGGATTTTGTGCTATACTAACAGCAGGAACGCGGCCCTTTGCGGCTCTGTCTGTCTTTCAGTATACCGGCTTTGTGGTGTCGAAACAGACCGAGACGGGTAAGCCGTGCCTGACTTTTTTCTTTCTGTCAGCAATTATGTGCTGTACAGCTTCCTCATAAAGTTGTATAATAAGAGTGGTACGCCGCCTTCTCAGGCCCGCGCACCGCCCCGCCGCCGTGCGGACCGGGGTATCATAATGAATAAAAGGAGCAGAGCGACTATGATCACTTCCCGTTTCCCGCTGGGAGATGTCAGCTTCTCAGCCGAGTATTTTTCCACGCTCGTGGGCGAAGCAACCAAACAATGCTACGGCGTGGCCGCAATGGCCCCCCGTGATTTGACCGACCGTGTCCGCAGCGCCGTGCGCGGCGTGGACGATTCTGCCAAGGGCGTCCGTGTCACACAGGAAGAGGGCCGTCTCGTGATCGAGCTGCACATTGCCGTCAGCTACGGGCTGAACATCTCCACCGCCGCGCGATCCATCTCGCACCGCGTGAAGGACGAGGTTGAGCAGGCCACCGGCCTGAAAGTCGCCCGCGTGGTCGTATCGGTCGATGACGTGGTTGCCTGATGAGACAAAGCCCGCCCGGGGGTACCGGGAAGATATAAGGAGTAAAAAGCAATGATTTCTGGTAAGATCCTGCGCGACGCCATTATTTCCGGCGCAAACAACATCAACAACCAGCGTTCCCGCGTGGACGAGCTGAACGTGTTCCCCGTCCCCGACGGCGACACCGGCACCAACATGGGCATGACCGTCGGCGCAGCCGTCCGTGAGCTGCAGGCCATGGACGACAGCTGCACCGTGGGCGAGGCCGCAAAGACCGCCGCCTCCGCCATGCTGCGCGGCGCCCGCGGCAACTCCGGCGTTATCACCAGCCTGCTGTTCCGCGGCTTCTCCAAAGCTCTGGAGGGCAAAAAGGAGGCTGACGCTTCCGACATCGTGGCTGCGCTGAAGAAGGGCGTCGAGGGCGCTTACAAGGCTGTCATGAAGCCCACCGAAGGCACCATCCTGACCGTTGCCCGCATCGCTTCCGAGGAAGCTGCTGCCTGCGGCAAAGAGGACGTGGCCGAGCTGTGGGACGTCGTGATGACCGCCGGTCAGAAGGCTCTGGAGGACACCCCCAACCTGCTGCCCGTCCTGAAGAAGGCCGGCGTCGTGGACGCCGGTGGTCAGGGCATCATGATCATCTTTGAGGGCATGGGCAAGGTCTTCCACGGCGAGGACATGGTGGCCGGCGGCGAGGCTGTCCCCAACAAGGCCAAGCTCTCCACCGAAAACGCCGGCAAGGGCGTCTTCACCGACGACCTGATGAAGGTCGAGGACATCAAGAACGGCTACTGCACCCAGTTCCTCATCAATAAGAACGAGGGCGCAAGCGCCGCAAAGATGCGCGCCTTCGCCGAGTCCAACGGCGACAGCGTCGTCTGCATCGAGGACGATGACGTCATCAACCTCCATGTCCACACCGCCGACCCCGGCAAGATCCTGAGCGAGGCCATCAAGTACGGCTACCTCACCAACTTCAAGATCGAGAATATGCACGAGCAGTTCCTGGCCCGCCAGAAGCAGGGCAAGAGCCTCGAGAAGCAGGCTTCCGCCGAGAAGAAGCCCGACCCCGCCAGCGAGTTCATCTACGCTGCTGTTGACCCCAGCCGCGACTATGGCTTCGTTGCTGTCGCCGCCGGTGAGGGCCTGAAGTCTGTCTTCACCGACCTGGCCGCTGACGCTGTCGTCTCCGGCGGTCAGACCATGAACCCCGCCACCGAGGACATCCTTGCCGCCATCCAGAGTGTCCCGGCCAAGACCGTCTTTGTTCTGCCCAACAACAAGAACATCATCATGGCTGCTGAGCAGGCCCAGAAGCTGGCTGACCGTCAGGTGGTCGTCCTGCCCACCCGTACCGTCCCCATGGGCATCACCGCTCTGCTGAACTTCGACCCCTCTGCTACCGTGGAGGCCAACACCATCAACATGATGTCTGCTGCCGATAAGGTCTCCACCGGCCTCATCACCTACGCCGCCCGCGACAGCGAGTACGACGGCAAGCGCATCAGGAAGGGCGAGATCATGGCCCTGGAGAACGGCAAGATCGTCTCCACCTCCAACGACATCACCAAGGCCACCTATCGTCTGGCCCGCGGTATGTGCAAGAAGGATTCCAGCTTCGTCACCATCATCTCCGGCTGCGACGTCTCCGACGAGGATGCCGAGAAGGTGACCGAGATCGTCAAGGCAAAATGCCCCAGCCATGTTGAGGTCAGCCACATCCGCGGCGGTCAGCCGGTCTACTACTATATGATCAGCGTGGAGTAAGCCTCTCCCCTGTTCAGAAACTCAATCGTATAACAAAACGACCCCTGCTTCCGGTCCATCCGGCTGCAGAGGTCGTTTTTTGCTGCAATTTTAGAAGAAGCTCACCTGACTGCTTTCCGGCAGCTCACCCAGAGCGCCCACCTGACGCAGGCGGTCGATGATGCTGCTGCCAACGCCGGAGGCCTGCTGCAGTTCCTCGATGGAGAGATACTCTTCGCCGTGGATGGTCACATTTTCCAGCGCATCGGCGGCGGCACCGCCCAGACCCTTCAAGGAGCAGAAGGGCAGGCGTACCTTGCCGTCCTCCACCACATACTTGGAGCCCCGGCTCTTGCCCAGTTCGATGGGCAGGAACTCGTAGCCGCGCACCAGCATCTCGTTGACCAGCTGGAGCGAGACGAGCACATCTTCATCCTTGGCGTTCTTCTCTTCCTTGAGGCGGCGCTTCACCTCGTTCATGTGGGCGCGGGCCACCGCCGCACCGCCCACAGCGGCTTCATAGTCGATGTCATCGCCGCGGACGGTGAAGTACACCGCATAGAACGCCTGCGGGTGGTAGAGCTTAAACCACATGAGGCGGATGGCCGACATCAGGTAGGCCACCGCATGGGCTTTCGGGAACATATATTTTATCTTGCGGCAGCTCTCGATGTACCAGTCCGGCACATCGTGCTCTCGCATGGCCTCTTCCCAGCCGGGCGCAAAGCCGCCCTTGGCCACCTTGCCCTTACGGACGGCCTCCATAATATCGAAGGCCATCTTCGGCTCGAGGCCCTTGCGCAGCAGATAGAGCATGATACTGTCACGGCAGCCGATGACCTCCGCGATGGTACAGGTGCCGCTGCGGATGAGCTCGTCGGCGTTGCCGGTCCAGACGTCGGTACCGTGGGACAGGCCCGAGATCTGGATAAGCTCGGAGAAATTCTTGGGACGGGCCTCCACCAGCATTCCGCGCACGAAGTTGGTGCCCATCTCGGGGATGCCGAAGGTGCCGGTCTGGCTGTCGATCTGCTCCGGCGTCACACCCAGCTCTTCCGGGCTGGTGAGCAGGCTGTAGACCTTGGGGTCGTTCATGGGGATGCTGTCCACGGGGATGCCGGTGTACTCCTCGAAATACTTGTAGAAGGTGGGCATATCGTGGCCCAGCTCGTCCAGCTTGAGCAGGGTGTCGTGGAGGTACTTGAACTCGAAGTGGGTAGTCAGCAGGCCGCCCGCCACATCGTCCGCCGGGTGCTGGATGGGGCAGAAGTCGTAGATCTCGTAGGTATCCGGCACGACGACCATGCCGCCGGGATGCTGGCCGGTGGTACGCTTGACGCCGGTGCATCCCAGCGTCAGGCGGTTCTCTTCCGCGTGGTTGACCGTTCTCCCCCGCTCATCCAGATACTTTTTGACGTAACCGTAGGCCGTCTTGTCCTGAATACCGGAGACGGTGCCGGCCTTGAACACGTTGGCCTTGCCGAACAGCTCTTCCGTGTAGCGGTGGACGTTGGACTGGTACTCGCCCGAGAAGTTCAGGTCAATATCAGGCTCCTTGTCGCCGTAGAAACCAAGGAAGGTCTCGAAAGGGATGTCGTGGCCGTCCACCAGCATCCGGGTGCCGCAGTGGGGGCAGTTCTTGTCGGGCAGGTCGAAGCCGTCGTCCACGCTGCCATCGGTGATGAACTCGCTGTACTTGCACTTGGGGCAGCGGTAGTGGGGCGGCAGACTGTTGACCTCCGAGATTCCGGAGAAGTGGGCCACAGCTGACGAGCCGACCGAACCACGACTGCCCACCTGATAGCCGCCCGCGTTGGAGTAGGCCACCAGTTTGACCGCGATGACGTACAGGACGGCGTAGCCGTGGCCGCAGATGGAATCCAGCTCTTTTTGCAGGCGCTTCTCCACAATCTCGGGCAGAGGGTCGCCATAGTCCCGCTTGGCGTGTTCCCAGGTCGCATCCCGGAGCTGCTGTTCTGCGCCCTCGATGCTGGGCGGGTAGGTGCCGCGCGGGATGGCGCGGACGTTGCCGTCGATGCTGGCCGCTATCTTGCGGGGATTGGTCACGACGATCTCGTAGGCCTTTTCCTTGGGCAGGTAGCTGAACTGGTCCAGCATATCCTCGGTGGTGCGGTAGAACAGGGGCGGCTGGTTGTCCGCGTCCTTGAAGCCGTTGCCCGCCTGCAGGACAGAACGGTAGATGGCGTCCTCCGGCTCGGTGAAATGGACGTCGCCGGTGGCGATGACAGGCTTGTGCAGGTCTTCGCCCAGCTTGATGACGGTGCGGTTGAAGTCCTTGATGACCTCTTCGCTCTCCACCTTGCCCTCCCGCACCATATAGGCGTTGTTGCCCAGGGGCTGGACCTCCAAAACATCGTAGTACGATGCAATTTTCTTCAATTCTTCGTAAGAGCGGCCCTCTACGACAGCCCTGTAAAGTTCTCCTGCTTCACAGGCAGAAGTGAGGATAAGGCCGTCCCGATACTTGTTCAGAAGGCTGCGGGGGACGCGGGGCTTCTTGAAGAAGTAGTTGACATGGGCCTCGCTGACGATTTTATAGAGGTTTTTCAGGCCCATCTGGTTGCGCACGAGGATGATGAGGTGGAAGTACTTCTTTTTCAGCACCTCGCGGTTTCCGCCGAGGCCGGTGTTGATGCCGCTGACGGCAGTCACCTGCTTTTCCTCCAGATCTTTCAGCATGACGCAGAAGATGCGGCCCAGTGCGGCAGAGTCCTCGCAGGCGCGGTGGGCCTCGTAGGCGGGCAGCTCCAGATGCTTGTTGATGGTCCCCTGCTTGTAGTTGTGGAGGCCGGGGTACATGGCCTGGGCCATGGTCAGGGTGTCGATATAGGTCGGCTCAAACTCGATGCCGCTCCGCTTGGCGGCGGCGCGAAGGAACCGGATGTCGAAGGAGTGGGCATTGTGAGCCACAAGGATGCGGCCATCTACAAAGTCGAGGAAGGCTCTCAGCGCCTCGGCCTCGCTGGGGGCGTCAGCCACCATCTCGTTGGTGATGCCGGTCAGCTCGGTGATCTTGGAGGTGATGGCCTTTCCGGGTTTTACGAAGGTGTCGAATTCTTCTACCACCTCCCCGTTCCGCACGATGACCGCGCCGATCTCTGTCAGGTACTCCACGCCGGGGTCGAGGCCCGTCGTCTCAGTGTCGAAGACGCAGAACTCACCGTTCAGCGGCTCGTCTTTCACGCCGTAGACGCAGGGTATCATGTCATCGACAAAGTAGGCCTCACAGCCGTAGATGAGCTTGAAGTCCGGGTCTGTCTTGTGGATGGCGTCTGCAGCCAGCATAGCCTCGGGGTAGCCCTGACAGACACCGTGGTCGGTGATGGCAATGGCCGGGTGGCCCATCCGGTGGGCCAGCTTGACGATGCCGCCGGGGTCGCAGAAGGCGTCCATGCTGGACAGCTTGGTATGCAGATGCAGCTCCACCCGCTTGACGGGGGCGTTGTCCTCCCGCTTTTTGCGCTCGACAAAGAGGACGTCGTAGGGCCAGACGATATAGTCGTGCTCGTACTTATCGTAGGAGCAGTCGCCGCGCACCACGACCGTCGTACCCTTGGGGATGGACTCCCACTTGGAGCAGTCCTCCCCTTCCTGCGCACGGATCTTCAGGTTGATGGAGCCGGTGTAATCGGTGATGGAGACAGTGTATATCTTGCGGAAGTTGCCCTTCACTTCGGTGAAGAAGACGTCGCCCCAAATCATACACTTGCCGCCCTCGCCGCCCAAATCCTTGAGGGGGGTGAGGTTTTTCGGGGTGAACATCTTGCCGTGGAAGATGGTGACGGGCTTGTCCGTGAGGTCGAGGCCCTCCACCTTGATGGAGGGGGCAGTGTTCTTTTTCTCGAACTTGACGACAGGCGGCGCAATTTTGCGCTCGAGCTTTTCTTCCATCTGGCGCTGTTCGGCTTCGCCCACGCTGCTTTCCAGCGTCACTTTGGGCTTTACGCCGGTGTGGGCAGCGATGCGCTCCGCCAGCAGGCGCTCGAACTGCATCTCCTGCAAAAACTTCGTGCCGTGGCAGACGCCGATGGTGATGTTCTGGCCGGTGATGGTGATGCGGCAGCGGTCGAGGAAACCGTTGATGGGGACACCGTCCCGTTTCATCTCCTCCATCATTTCCCGCAGACCGGCTTCATCCAGCGTCGCATAGCCGAAAAGATTGTTGATACGGAGCTCGAAGCCCTCGTAATCCGGTGCCAGCGAGGCCAGCAGCCGGGCGCACAGCCCCTTGTCCAGCGGGGCAGAGCTGCGCAGCGTAAAGATGACCTGCCGCTCCTGCCGCAGCATCTGGGCGTGCTCGACGACCACGCGGCCAAAACAGGCTGCAAAGTCCGGGTCCGCCATAAACTGCGGCCATAGCTGGGAAACAAGTGGTGTCACAGTGGTACTCCTTTTCTATCAGATAACAGCACAAACTGCCGCGCCCTGGAAAAGGGCGTGGCAGCAGGTTGTTCTTGAGCTTACAGCTTATAGATCTCCTCCATGAACTGGTCGAGGATATTATCCCCCGTCAGCTTCTTGACGGGGTTTCCGTGGACGAACAGCACTGCCTCGCCCTTTCCGCCGGCAATGCCGATGTCAGCCTCACGGGCCTCACCGGGACCGTTGACGACACAGCCCATGACGGCCACCTTGATGGACTTTTTGCAACCCTGAAGCCGCCGCTCCACCTCATTTGCGATTTCAGTGCAGGGGTACTGGGTGCGGCCGCAGGTCGGGCAGGTGATGACCTCCGGGCCGGCCACCGGGAAGCCGACAGCGCGCAGGATATTGTAGCCTGCTTCCACTTCCTTCTCAGGGTCAGCAGCCAGCGAGACACGAATGGTGTCGCCGATCCCCTCCAGCAGCATCCCACCGATGCCCATGCCGCTCTTGAGCAGACCCATCTGGTAAGTGCCGGCCTCAGTGACGCCCACATGGAGCGGGTAGTCGGTCACAGCGCTGAGCTGGCGGTATGCCTCCATCATGCGGGGGACGTTGGAATTTTTGATGGAGATGACGATGTTGTTGAAGTCGAACTTTTCCAGCAGGCGGACATGGTACAGAGCGCTCTCCACCATCGCTTCCGGCACAGGTGCGCCATACTTGGCGAGGATGTGCTTTTCCAGACTGCCGCCGTTGACGCCGATGCGGATGGGGATATTTTTCTGCTGGCAGGCATCCACGACCGCCTTCACGCGGTCATCGTCGCCGATGTTGCCCGGGTTGATGCGGATCTTATCCACGCCCACATCGGCGCAGGCAATGGCAGCCTTGTAGTCGAAGTGGATGTCTGCCACGATGGGGATATTCACGGCGTTCTTGACAGCCTCGATGCACTTGGCGTCTGCCGCGCTGGGACAGGTCACGCGCAAAATCTGACAGCCTGCCGCTTCACAGCGCTTTGCCTGCGCCACATTGCCCTCGATGTCCTCCACCGGGACGTTCAGCATGGTCTGCACGGCAATGGGATTCTTGCCGCCGATGGTCACATTTCCGATCTTCACTTCACGTTTCAGCTGCCGCATGGTTTTACCCCTTTCAAATTGCTCCGGTCACGAGCCGGACGATGTCATTGTACGTTGCAAAGAGCATCAGGCCGAACAGCAGCGCAAAGGCTGCGACGGTCAGACTGCTCTGGATTTTTTCCGGCACTGCATGGCCGGTGACTGCCTCGATGAGCAGGAATACGATCTTGCCGCCGTCCAGCGCCGGGAACGGCAGCAGATTGAGGACGCCGAGGTTGATGGTGATGAGCGCCAGCAGCTCAGCCACATCCTCCCAGCCGTAGCTTGCGGCCTGACCGATGGCGGTCACGATGCCCACCGGGCCGGACAGGTCGTTGATGCTCTCGCGGCCCCGCAGAAGGTCGGCCAGCGAAGTATAGATGATGCGTCCATAGTAGATGACGCTGTTGGCCGACTCTTTCAGGACGTTCTGCGGTGTTTTTTTGAGGCCGTAGACTGTGAAGCCCAGTGTCATGTGGGTCTGGCCCTGCTCATCCTGCCAGGTGTCGAACTGGACGTCCGGCAGCTCCACGAGCTTGTCGTCCCGGCGGACGGTGAAGTCTGCGCGGTAGCTCTCGGTGCGCATAAGCTCGTAGAGCATATCGTTGGCCACGAAGCAGTGCCTCCCGTTGACGGCCACGATCTCGTCGCCGGCCTGCAGGCCGGTCTGGCCACAGAGGGCGTTGTCCTCCACGGCATAGATGACCTTGCTGGTGATCGGCTCACTGCGCAGTGAGATGAGGAGCAGCAGCACCACGAAGCCCAGCACGAAGTTCATTACCGCGCCTGCCGCCATCACCAGCATCCGCTGCCAGACAGCCGCCTCGTTCAGCGGCTTGCCTGTCCGCTGCGCCAGCACCTCCGGCGGGATGTCCGGGCCGTCATCGTCCCCGCTTCCACCCTCGGCCTGTTCGCTCTCAGGGCTTTCCTCCCCTTCCAGCGCCACAAAGCCGCCTACGGGCAGGAGCCGCAGGGTATACTGCGTGCCTTTGCGATAGGTCTTGATGAGGGTCGGACCCATGCCAATGGAAAACTCGTTGACCTGGACCCCGCAGAGCTTTGCCACTGCAAAATGGCCGAACTCGTGGATAGCGATGACCGCGCCGAAGATGAGCAGCGCAGCAACAAAGGTGATGAAAACTGACATTATTTCTCCTATATTACAGGTGTGCTCTCACGAATGCACGGGCCATACGGTCACACTCATACACATCCGCGAGGCTGTAGTCGCCGCCGAAGCTGTCGCTGTCCACGACAGCCTCCACCAGACGGCCGATGTCGAGGAAGCCGATCTTATCCTCAAGGAAGAGCTTGACGGCCTCCTCGTTGGCACCGTTGGCGGCGCAGGGGCCGAGACCGCCCTTCTTGATGGCCTTCTTGCAGGCGGCGAGGCAGCGGAAAGTCTCCTCGTCGGCCACATCGAAGGTCAGCAGTTTGAGGGTGGTGAAGTCCAGCTCCGGCACGACGCCTGGCACACGGGCCGGATAAGTCAGCGCATACTGGATGGGGATGCGCATATCCGGCACACCCAGCTGGGCGATGATGGAGTTGTCGCTGTACTGCACCGCCGAGTGGACGATGCTCTGGCGCTGGACAACGATTTGAATTTTCTCCGGAGGCAGACCGAACAGCCACACAGCCTCGATGAGCTCGAGGCCCTTGTTCATCAGAGTGGCACTGTCGATGGTGATCTTTGCACCCATGTTCCAGTTGGGATGCTTGAGGGCATCGGCCTTGGTCTTGCCCCGCAGCTCTTCGGTCTTCATGCCGAAGAAGGGGCCGCCGGAGGCCGTCAGCAGAATTTTGGTCAGGCTCTTGGCGCTCTCCTTATCTTGCAGGCACTGGAAGATGGCCGAGTGCTCACTGTCCACAGGCAGCAGCTTGACGCCGTGCTTCGCCACGGCCTGAGTGACAAGATGGCCGCCGGTGACAAGGCTTTCCTTGTTGGCGAGGGCGAGGTCATGGCTGCTCTCGATGGCGGCAAGGCTTGCGCCGAGGCCCGCGATGCCCACCACGCTGTTCAGCACCACGTCCGGGCCGTCCATCGCGGCGAGGGTCTTCAGGCCCTCTGGGCCGGTCAGGAGCTTGGGTGCATCGGCGCGGCCTGCCAGCGCAGCCGAAAGCTTTTCGGCACCGGCCTCACTGGTCATGCAAACATATTTCGGGTGGAATTCTTCTATCTGCTGCAAAATTTTATCCGTCTGGCTGTGGGCCGACAGGCCGAACACCTCATACCCTTGAGCACGGATGACGTCAAGGCTCTGGGTGCCGATGGAGCCGGTAGAACCCAGCAGCGTGATTTTCTTAGCCATAAAGAATCTACCTCCTGCTGATTTTAATCGTAGAATGCTGCGATGACCACCATCGTGACGAAGGGCGCGATGAACATCACGCTGTCAAAGCGGTCAAGGATGCCGCCGTGGCCCGGGAAGATGGTGCCGTAGTCCTTGATGCCACACTGGCGCTTGACCACGCTGGCGAACAGGTCGCCGTAGATGCCCAGCACCGCAGCCACACAGGCCAGCAGCGCAATGATGACATACATGGATACGCCAATATTGGAGCGGGTGAACTCTTCCATCCGGTCTGCTGCGATGGAGTAGATGACCGTGACCAGCACACCGAATACCATAGTACCCAGCACGCCGCCTACAGCGCCCTCCACCGTCTTTTTGGGGCTGACCACCGGGCAGAGCTTATGCTTGCCAAAGGCGCGGCCCGCGAAGTAGGCGCAGGTATCGCCGCCCCAGGCGAAGCAGAGGATGAGCAGGATGAAGAAGATGGCGTCGTAGCCATATTCCTCCACCGGCAGCATCTCCTTGAGCCGGATGAACGAGTAGAAGCAGAAGATCACGATGCCCGAAAACATGGCGAGGCCGCTGGCTTTCTGGTAGCTGATGACGCCGTTGCGCACTACAAGGTAGATGGCATAGAACAGCACCACGAGGAAGGAAGCGGGCATCACCATCGCCCGGCAGACGCTGTAGCTCGACAGCATGATGAGCAGTGTGTAGGGTACCAGAACGGCCAGCAGCGGCCAGTCCTGCTTTTCAAAACCCAGCGCAGAGTAAATTTCATGCAGGGCGATGAGGGTGATGGCCGCGATGACCAGATTGAACACCAGCGTATCGAAGGTGAACAGGACGCCTGCCAGAACGATCAGGCCCACCACGGCTGTGATGATTCGTGTTTTCATAGTTTCATGTTCTCCTTTGTTTCGTCCGGGAGCCGCTCCCCTGCTCTGGCAGGGTCTGCAGCGTCAGCGCCCGAGGAAATACCGGACGCTCTCCGGGGGCCGCGCACGCCGCGCGGCATCTTGCGTATCGTTTGCCGCGCTCAAAGTCCGCCGAAGCGGCGGGAACGCCGGTTGAACTCCATGATGGCGGCATCGAGGTCATCACGGGTGAAATCAGGCCACAGAACGTCCATCTCCACCAGCTCCGAGTAGGCTGCCTGCCAGAGCATGAAGTTGGAGAGCCGCTTTTCTCCGCTGGGGCGGAGGATGAAGTCGGGGTCTTTCTGGCCGGCGGTGTACATTTGGGCTGAAAGAGCCTCTTCCGTGATGTCCTCGGGCTTCATCTCACCCGCAGCCACCTTGGCCGCAAGACTCTGGGCCGCCCGGACGATCTCAGGCCGTCCACCGTAGTTGACGGCGATGTTGATGGTCAGACCGGTCTTGGAAGCCGAGTCGGTCTCCAGCTCGTTCATCAGCTTTTGCAGCTTGGGGTCCAGTGCAGTGCGGTCGCCCATGAAGCAGATGCGGATGTTCCGGTTCTTGTAGTCGAAGCCCTTGATGAGGTACTCGCCGAACAGCCGCATGATAGCACCCACTTCTTCGGCGGGACGCTTCCAATTTTCGGTCGAGAATGCGTAGAAATACACCGACTCCACACCCAGCTCATCGCAGTAGTTCGCAATGTCCTGAAAGACCTGTGCGCCCTTTTTGTGGCCGGCGGTGCGGGGCAGGCCGCGGCTCTTGGCCCAGCGGCCATTGCCGTCCATGATGATGCCGATGGACAGCCCCTTTGCAAAATCCTTTGGATGTTCCATGATCTTATTCCTCTATTTTCAGTCTGGCAAAAAGTGCCGCGCACCTTCTTTCAGCGCACGGCACCTCCCTGCTTGCTTGCAGTCAGAATCAGACGGACATGATCTCCGTCTGCTTTTCTTCCACAGCAGCGTCGATATTCTTCACGTACTTGTCGGTCAGCTTCTGGACGTCCTCTTCCATGGTCTTCTGGGTGTCCTCGGTCAGTTCGCCAGCCTTCTTCATGGCCTTGGCTTTGTCCATAGCGTCGCGGCGGACATTGCGGACAGCGACCTTTGCCTCCTCGCCCATCTTGGAGACTTCCTTGGCCAGCTGCTTGCGGCGCTCCTCGGTGGGAGCCGGGAGACGGATGGTCTGGCCGTCATCAATGGGGTTGATGCCCACATCGCTGGCCAGGATGGCCTTGCTGATGGCGCGCAACAGAGTGCGGTCCCACGGGGTGATGGTCAGAGTGCGGGCCTCGCTGACAGCCACAGAAGCCACCTGCTGGATGGGCGTGGGCGAACCATAGTAATCCACGGTCACCTTGTCCAGAACGCCGGGGTTGGCACGGCCTGCGCGCACGGTCTTCAGCTCGCGCTCCAGATGCTCGACTGCGCTCTTCATCTTGTCTTCGAATGCCTTGGTGTTGCTGCTCATTGTCCTTGTCTCCTGTTTGTTATCAATTCTCACCAGCCGCGAAAAGGCGTCTGGCATATTCTATTGTCGGAAGCGGGGCAGTATGCTCAGCCCTCGTAGACCAGCGTACCCACGTTCTCACCCTGCACAGCGCGGGCGATGTTGTCGGGGTCGGCCAGGTCGAACACGAGGATGGGGAGCTTGTTGTCCCGGCAGAGGGTGGCGGCAGTGCCGTCCATAACAGCCAGACGGTCTTCCAGCACCTTGGTAAAGGTAAGGGTCTCGTACTTCTTGGCATCGGGGTACTTATGGGGGTCCTTGTCATAGACGCCGTCCACCATCGTGGCCTTGAACATGATGTCTGCACTCACCTCAACGGCGCGCAGAGCAGTGGTCGTGTCGGTGGAGAAGAAGGGGTTGCCCGTACCGCCGCCGAAGATGGCGATCTTGCCCTCTTCCATTGCGTGGAGAGCTTCCTTGCGGGTGAAGGCCGGGGCCACCTGCGGCATGGTGATGGAGGTGAACACCTCGGTCGGCACACCCAGCTGCTCCAGCTTGTCGGAGACAGCCAGGGCGTTCATCACCGTTGCCAGCATACCGATCTTATCGGCCAGCGTACGCTCCATCTTGCCGCTGGAACGGCCGCGCCAGAAGTTGCCGCCGCCCACAACGATGCCGATCTGAACACCCAGCTCATGGGCCTTCTTTACGCCGCCGCAGATTGCGTCCATGGTCGGCTCGTCGAAGCCGGTCCCCTTTTCGCCGCCGAGGGCCTCACCGCTGATCTTCAGAAGGATACGCTGATATTTCAATGCCATAATAACATACACCACCTGTATCAGATTTGGCCGCGCTGTACGCCGCCGATTTTATCTCTTATCTATTTTACAATAAAACTGCTCCAAAGTAAACAGGCAAACGCCAGCTCATCGGCAAAGGTTTCTTCTCCTTCTGCACTTTGGGCAAAAAAAGCTGGACATTTGCCGCGAATCATGCTATAATACTGCTTGCATCCCGGCAAAATAGAATATGCGGGCATCGTACATCGGCTAGTATATCAGCCTTCCAAGCTGAGGAGGTGGGTTCGATTCCCATTGCCCGCTCCACAAAAACCGCCTAGATTCGTCAGAATCCAGGCGGTTTTCTTGCTTCATTACCTCATTTCTTTTCCATACCATATAATAATGCCCCCTTCGAAAAAATTTTGAAGGAGGCATTATTAGACTATACAGCTCTCACCGCACTCTCTTTTTCATCCTTGCCATGAATGCATCCGCCTCGATGGCCTCAGGGGTGAAGCTGTTGTTCTTCCACCATGCGGCCAGTGCTGCACCGACGGTGAAGCCGGTGCAGATCATCTGCTCGAGCTGGGCATTGTCGATGGGCAGCAAAGGCTTGCCCGCTGCGCTGAGCAGCTGATTTGTCAGGGCGAGGCCCAGCGCTGCGGTACGGGTCAGAGTACCGGCGGAGACAGTGCGGTTGGTAATGATATGTGAGTTCATAGCTTAATTCCTTTCTCTTGTATGTCCGTTTGCTTCTAAATCGGCGATACGGTGGTTTGCCACCTTCATCTGCTCTTCCAGCACGGCGACGCGCTGGGCAAAGTTGTTGTGCGCCCGCACCTCGCGGGTCAGCTCCTCAAGCTTGGTGTCTGTGACAGCCTGACTGCGGCTGTTGGCGATGAGTACGCCGATGAGAGTCACGGCCCCGGTGATAAGCGCTGCGAGAACAGTCTCCATCGGTCTCACCCCTTCCATCTGGACTTATTCGTCCGGGTGTCGATATGTACCCAGCCGGTCATGCGCTTGGGATGTTTTGCATCCTTCGGGTACCGCCCGATGCCGCCGCGCCCGGGAAGCAAGGTCTCAGCGTAGGCGGCGACAGTCGCCACCGGCACACCTTCGACGTAGAAGTCCGCTGCCCGGCCCAGCAGGTGCTGGCTGCTCTTGCTGCCGCCCACGGCGGCATTGTGCTCAGCGGTGCGGTAGCCGCTGGTGATATGTACCGGTTTGCCGAAGTGCTCCCGGATGCACTGCAGCAGCACCACCAGCTCGTCGTCGATGAGGACGACGTCGCTGCCCTTGCAGGCGAACTCGCGGACACGGAAGCTGGGCGAAAGCTGCCGGGTGGAATCGCGGGTCATGGAATATTCTCTGATTGCCAATTTCTTCATCCTTTCTTTTTGCTTTGTTGATTGACATTGTATCGCATATGTGCTACATTGTATTCAGAAGGAGCGTGATACTATGGCACAGACCACTGTCAGCATCCGTATGGATAATGATTTGAAAAACAATTTCGACCACATCTGCAATGAACTTGGGATGTCCATGTCCACTGCTGTCACCATGCTGGCCAAGAAGATGACCCGTGAACAGCGCCTGCCTTTCGAGCTTTCGGTGGACCCGTTCTACTCTGAGCAGAACCAGGCTCGTCTGCGTAAGTCCATCGCGGAGATGGAAGCGACCGGCGGCACCATCCACGAGGTCGATTTGGATGATTAAGGCGTGGACAGAGGAAGCATGGGAAGATTTTGAATACTGGACAACGCAGGACCGCAAGGTGCTCAAGCGCATCCTGCAGCTCCTGAAGGACATTGACCGAAACAGTTATGAAGGCATCGGCAAGCCCGAGCGCCTCAGCGGAGACTTGTCCAGCTATTGGAGCCGCCGTATCGACGATGCAAACCGTATCGTTTACCGAATTGATGGAAATGTAGTCAAAATCGTCCAGTGCGGTTCCCACTACAGAGATAAATAATTTTCATTTCCGGAGCAGCCACTCATTCGAGCGGCTGCTTTTTGTTTAGTACTTCTTCCCGCAGATCTCCTCGAAATCCGCCTTCGAGATAATGCCCTTGCGGACATACACCCGCAGCATCGCCTCAGAGATGCGGCCCTGCGTCCAGCGCTCGGTCAGTTTTTCCTTGTTGCTCATAACTTCGTTCTCCTTTCTCATTCTGCGTCTGGCAGGCTC
>ENA-OPSW01001139-OPSW01001139.1-human-gut-metagenome-genome-assembly--contig:-NODE-1139-length-16865-cov-2.403688_pt1 | contig 16865 bp, 15 predicted proteins | sample MGYA00241463_ERZ501918 | MGnify/ENA primary metagenome ERZ501918 (study PRJEB25962, sample SAMEA2042443) | human gut metagenome | biome: human gut; feature: human-associated habitat; material: faeces... | reverse complement strand
CCGGATTTTCAGAGACTAAGCATCTGTTGCTTTATCATGAAATCCCGGATATGGTTTTTATGGTTATCTTTATGCTTCCTCTTCTTTTGGAAGAAGATTTCTCATACTTCTTAAACTGATAGTCAGTGTTGACATGTTATGAAGCAGTGCAGATGTTGTAGGCATAATGATACCTGTAACTCCAAGTGCGATCAGACCGCCGTTTATACCGATAATAGTTCTGTAATTATTGTGGATACGCTTCATCAGCGCTGTACTCAGTCTCTTTAACGTAACGATCTCATGGAGATTATCTGCAGAAATTGTAACATCTGCGATCTCACGTGCAATAGCTGCGCCATCACTGATAGCAATTCCTACATTTGCAGAAGAAAGTGCCAGAGAATCATTGATCCCATCGCCGATCATAATAACTTTATGACCCAGTTCTTTTTCTTTCTCTACAAAAGATGCCTTATCTTCGGGCAGGACTTCGGAGTAATATTCATCTACGCCTACACGTTTCGCAATAGCTGCTGCTGTACGTTCACTGTCACCGGTCATCATTACGACTTTTGTAATGCCGGCTTCTTTTAATTCACGTACTGCATCTGCAGCCTCTTCACGAAGCGGATCTTCTACACAGATAACTGCTGCAAGTTTTCCTTCGATTGCAAGATACAGGTGAGAACATTCTAATGGCAGGGGTTCAAATCTGTCTTCCATTCCTTCCGGAATTACACACTTTTCATCTTCCATTACGAAATGCCAGCTTCCGATCACTGCCTTTTTGCCTTCAATAGTTGTAGAAATACCATGAGCTACGATATATTCTACTTTTGAATGCATTTCCTCATGGACAAGATGTTTCTCTTTAGCTGCATTGACAACTGCTCTTGCCATGGAATGAGGGAAATGTTCCTCCATACATGCTGCAATACGCAGAAGCTCATCTGAACTCAGCTCTTCACTGAAAGATACCACATCTGAAACTACAGGCTTTGCTTTTGTAAGTGTACCCGTCTTGTCAAATACAATAGTCGTGGCATCAGCCATTGCTTCCATATATTTACCGCCCTTTACAGTAATACTGTGAGTACTTGCCTCACGTATAGCGGATAATACGGAAACAGGCATGGCAAGCTTCAGTGCGCAGGAGAAATCTACCATAAGTACCGCAAGGGTTTTCGTCATGTTTCTGGTAAGCAGATAAGTTATCCCTGTACCTGCAAGAGTGTATGGCACAAGTCTGTCTGCAAGATGTTCTGCATTACTTTCCACAGAGGATTTCAGCTTCTCAGAATCCTCGATCATGTTGACGATCTTCTCATAGCGGCTGGAACCTGCTGCTTCTTTAACCTTAACAGTGAGTTCGCCCTCTTCCAGAACAGTTCCTGCATAGGCAAAGCTGCCTTCTGCTTTACGTACAGGCGCAGATTCACCTGTCAGAGAAGTCTGGTTGACCATTGCTTCTCCTGCTGCAACATCTCCGTCAAACGGAATCACATTACCCATATGTACGCGTATCAGATCACCTGCTTTAACAGAAGAAGCAGATATAAGAACCTCCTGTCCGTCTTCATTTACAAACCATACTTTCTCTGCATTGATAGACATGCTTCTTGCAAGGTCATTGACGGATTTCTTATGTGTCCATTCCTCAAGGATCTCACCGATTCCAAGCAGGAACATGGTGGAACCTGCAGTATTGAAGTCACCGCGGAGCATAGATACACCGATTGCTGCTGCATCCAGAACAGGTACCTCCAGTTTTCCATTCATCAAAGTACGTACACCATGATAAATGTATTTCACTGATTTCACTGTAGTGATCGCTACACGTACCGGATATGGCAGAAACATTTTATTTAATGTACGCATTACTACAGAGTTGATCAGTTTTTCTTTATAGGTTTCGTTTAATTCACGTCCGGAATTCTCAAGTGCTGATTCAGATACCTGAGCAGTTTCATAGGAAAATCTGCTCAGTAAACGAATCAGCCCATCTCTGCTGCCGGTATAGACAACAGCGACATCCTGAGTTCTTACATAAACCGATGCCTTGCTGATATTTGCCTCTTTCTCCAGATAACACTGCAGAATATCCGCCTGTCTGTAGGTCATGTGTTTCTGCGCAAGGTGGATACGAATTCGTCCTTTTATTTCATGCTTAATAGCAAATTTCATTATTCCTCGCTGCCTTCTTCTGTTTCTTCTGTCTCTTCTTTGAAATCTGTTGTCTCTTCTGTTTCTTCTGCTGCTTCGTCAGCTGTATCTTCTACCACTTCCTCAGCTGCTGCTCTGTCTTCGTTGATCTGCTGTGCTTCTGCATAAATATCCTCAGCATTCTCCTGAATTGCGGAAGCTGTTTTCATTACACATGCCTTTGCACGTAAAACGGCTGCTGTGCAGTTTGTGTATAATTTCTTTGCATCTTTACTTGTAAGAATCTTGATACCTGCTGTACCGAAAGCTACTCCTGCTGCAAAGATTCCTGTTTTTTTACCGTCAAATTTAATCATTGATGTATCCTCCTGTTGTGATTTTTAATTTATTGTAACCACTCAGCATCCTTTCGGTGCTGAACAGTTATGAACTGTTTTCAGATAAATATGATGGGCAAACGCATTATTGCGACATCAGCTTATTTATATTTCATGTATTATACAGCCAAAATTTCTGTATTTCTACTTTTTTTTTCTTATTGAGAAATGTTCTCATTTCAGACATGTTAAGATGGTTACCGGAAACCGTATTGCCAAAAGAGCGTAAAAAACTGAAGAAATATAAGAAAGCCACCGGAAATTATACTCTTCAGTATTTCCCGGCGGTCATCAGTTCGTTCTCTATTTAAATTTTTACTTGTTTTCAATGTTTAAAATCACAGGAATTTACGAACATCCGCTCAATTTCCTGTTTGTCAATGTATCCACAGGCCTTCAGTCCTGTCAGGACTACATTGTTAAAACTGTCTTTTGATAATTTCTGGACTGTATTATCATCCAACTCGATGGTGCATACACTTTCATCTTTACAATCCGGATTTCTCACGATTTTATACATATTTCTTCTGCTGATCGCACCAATTTCTTCCAAAAGATTTACCATACGGTAAACCGTAGCTGATCCGATGCCCGGATCCAGGCGGGATGCATTGTAATAGATTTCTTTACAGCAGGAACACTCATTTTCAAGAATGACTTCCAACAGCATTCTTCTCTGTTTGGTAATCCTGCATCCTCGCTTCTTTAATTCCTGGATTACAACATCTTTCTGCATTCGGGTTCTCTGGTAATTGGGCTCTTTACAATTTTCCTGTCTCTGTAATGCTGCTGCTCCCAAAATCACATCATCCTTCCGCTTGTTAATTTCTGTTTCCTGACATATGGCTGCTGTTTGGCATCAGGTTTCAGTAATATGCCTGATTCTCAATGGCACCCTCTGCAGTGGCTGCAGTCTCCGCCACATGATGACTTGCCGCTTTTTTTGTCTCTGACGATTCCTCTTATGATCAGTCCGACAATCAAAATCAAAATTGCTCCTACAATCAATGTTCCCATAAATGACACCTCCTGCTTTATATCATTATCATACACATATAATCACTATACTGCAATCTGATAATCAGCAGTCCACTAACTGTTTATCAGAACCCGCACCACCAGATGGGACGCAGGCTCTGATCTTATTACTGTTTTATCTGGCTTTTGCCATACCCTTTACCTTTACATTAAGGCTGCCGCTTTCCTTATAAGGTCTGAACAGCAGATATAAAAATCCGATGATAATTGCGAATGCAACCACTGTCCAGATACCGAAACCGCCGCCTGTAACCAGTGTACCGATCTGATAGATACACAGAGACACAAGATATGCAAGTCCACACTGATATCCGATTGCAAATAAAAACCATTTTGTATTGTTCATCTCTCTTTTGATCGCACCCATAGCTGCGAAGCAAGGAGCACAAAGAAGGTTGAATACCAGGAAGCCGTAAGCTGCGATCGGTGTCATGGCTGCTGCCAGGTTACCCCAGATCTCAGCACCGTCTTCTGCAACTTCTGCGAATCCATAAAGCATACCAAATGTAGCTACTACATTCTCTTTTGCGATCAGACCTGTAACAGCTGCAACTGCCATCTTCCATCCTTCGCCGGCTTTTGTCCAGCCAAGAGGTGCAAAGATCCATGCGATTGCGCTTCCGATAGAAGCAAGGATAGAATTATTTAACTCCTCAACCATTCCAAAGCTTCCGCTCTCCCATCCAAAGCTCATTAAGAACCATAATACGATGGTAGATAAAAGAATGATCGTACCTGCTTTTTTGATGAAGGACCAGCCTCTCTCCCACATGCTGCGGAGTACGTTGGAAACTGTTGGCCAGTGGTATGCTGGAAGCTCCATAACGAATGGTGCAGGATCACCGGCAAACATTTTTGTTTTCTTTAAGATGATACCGGAGCAGATGATCGCTGCGATACCAACGAAATAACAGCTTGTTGCGACCCATCCGGAGTTATCGAAGAACGCACCTGCGATCATGGCGATAATTGGAAGCTTTGCTCCACAAGGAACAAAAGTTGTTGTCATAATGGTCATTTTACGGTCACGGTCATTCTCGATGGTACGGGATGCCATAATACCAGGAACACCACATCCGCTGCCGATCAGCATCGGAATGAAGGATTTTCCGGAAAGACCAAATTTACGGAAGATACGGTCCATGATGAATGCAACACGTGCCATATATCCGCAGCTCTCTAAGAAAGCAAGGAAAATAAATAATACTAACATCTGTGGTACGAAACCAAGAACTGCACCGACACCGGAGATCACACCATCTACGATGAGTCCTGTCAGCCATTCTGCACATCCGATTCCCTCAAAGAAGCTCTGTGCTCCAGGAATGATCCATTCTCCAAACAATGTGTCGTTTGTCCAGTCTGTCAGCAGTGCTCCAACGGTTGTAACAGATACATAATATACAATGAACATCACTACTGCAAAAATTGGTAACGCAGCCCATCTGTTTGTCACGATGCGGTCGATCTTATCAGATGTTGTCAGTTTTTCTTTGTTGTTCTTTGTCACACATTCACCAATGATAGAAGAAATGTATACGTATCTCTCATTTGTGATAACACTCTCGGTATCATCATCAAATGCATCCTCCAGCTTCTTGATCTCGTAAGACACATCCGGAATGCTCTTCATCTGCTCGCCGATCTTGTCATCGCGCTCTAAGAGCTTGATAGCGAAGAATCTCTTCTGCGCCTCATCTACACTTGATCCAAGCTTTGCTTCCACTTCATGGATCACATCTTCAACCTCTTTCGAGAATTCATGTACCGGAGTTACCACACCCTTCTGCTGTGCAAGTGCCACTGCCTTTTCTGCGGCCTTCGTGATGCCGGTTCCCTTCAATGCGGAGATCTCAACAACCTCGCATCCGAGCTTCTGGCTGAGCTTGTCGATATGTACCTTCTCACCGGTCTTCTCTAAGATATCAACCATGTTGACTGCCATGATAACCGGAATACCAAGCTCCATGATCTGTGTGGAGAGGTAAAGGTTACGCTCGATGTTCGTGCCATCCACGATATTGATGATCGCATCCGGGCGCTCACCGATCAGGTAATTTCTTGCTACCACTTCCTCCAGTGTATACGGAGATAAGGAATAGATACCCGGCAGGTCCATGATAGTGACATCCTTATGTCCCTTCAGCTTACCTTCCTTCTTCTCGACTGTAACACCCGGCCAGTTACCTACGAACTGGTTGGAACCCGTAAGCGCGTTAAACAGTGTTGTCTTACCGCAGTTCGGGTTACCTGCTAATGCAATTTTAACTGCCATTTTCTGCTCCTCTTTTCCCGCAGCGATTTGTCTGCGTTATCTTTCTTTTATCATTTTCTCCGATTTTGATTAGTCCGCGCTAACCTATTATCAAAAAAAATTACTCGACTTCGATCATTTCCGCATCAGCCTTACGCAGGGACAACTCATATCCTCTGACCGTGACCTCTACCGGATCTCCAAGCGGTGCAACCTTTCTTACATAGATATCCACACCCTTGGTGATACCCATATCCATGATACGTCTCTTGACCGGACCCTCTCCTGTCAGCTTCTTCACCTTGACAGTCTGCCCGCAGGCAACTTCCTTTAATGTCTTCATACTCTGCTCCTTCTCTGTATAGTTCATCATAGCATTGCCTATGTCTATACCATAATCTTGTTCGCCATATCTTTTCCAATGGCAACTCTGGAATCCTTGACATTGACGATCATGTTGCCGCCTGTCTGGGAAATGACTGTCACCGTACCACCGGTCACGAACCCGAGATTCTCCAAAAACTTTCTGGTTTCTTCCTTACCGCCGACTTTTTTGATGATATTCGGCTCTCCCTCTTTTACCATAGATAACGGCATCATTTCATCCTCTTCCTTCGTTCTTGTTGTTGATAATCATTTTCACTTCTATTGCATTGGTTAGTATAATCTAACGTTGGTTAGTTGTCAATAACATTGTTGAAAAATTTTATCAATAATTATGGTATTGGAAATATTTGTTAGATCTTACATTTTTTATTCTTTTGAAAGCGGGACTGTATATCATTTTACTATATTTATCTTTATTACGAAAAAACGCTTAGGCTGTGAATCCTAAGCGTTTTTTTTCGTATTCGTAAATTATTTTAAATCTCACTTCCATTTGTTTCAATCACATGCTTATACCAATAGAAGCTATCCTTCTTGTAACGATTATAAGTACCTTTTCCATAGTCGTCCGCATCTACATATACAAATCCATATCGTTTTGTCATCTCAGAAGTTGTGGAACTTACGAGATCAATCCATCCCCAATAAGTAACACCAAATACATCCACACCATCCTTTATGGCTTCTTTTATCTGCTTTAAATGCGCCTCTACAAATTCGATACGTCCCTGATCGTGAATCTGATGATTGCTGTCCATACTTTCATACATACCGATCCCGAACTCAGCTATAAATATCGGAAGTCCATAGCGGGTATAAAGCTGATTTAATGCAATTCTCAGTCCAACCGGATCAATGGACCAGCCCCAGTCTGTCATCTTCAGATAAGGATTATTCCGGCTCTGATCAGGAAGCAACCCCGTAAATTTCATAGGTTCGCCCTGATACTCAGAAATATTGGACATATAATAACTGAATGACAGGAAATCCGCTTTTCCTTTCTTCAATGTCTCAATATCTTCCGGCGAGTAGTTTCTTTTTATGTTTTTCTGCTCAAAATACCGGTCCAGATAATACGGAACCACACCCTTGCATTGAATATCATAGAAATAATAGTTGAGGTTCATATCAAATATCTGCTGCAGAGTATCTTCCGGTCTCACAGTTTTCGGATAGTACACATGCTTCCATACCATATTTCCCGCAAGAGCTTCAGGCGCAATCTCATGTACAAGAATCACTGCTTTCGCACTGGCCAGAAGCATATTATGTACAGCCTCAAACGTAAGCTGTTCTTCGTCTAATCCTTTTAACGAATGATCGCGCATAGCTCCCGAGCAGGTAGAAAGACTCTGAAGACTCATATTGATTTCATTAAACGTCAACCAGTATTTTACTTTTTTATGATATCTTTCTACGATAGTCCGGACATATTTTTCAAACAATGTAATCGTTTCTCTTGACTCAAAGCCATTCAGCTTTTCGCAGACTGGCAGTGGGAAATCGTAATGTAACATAGTGACCAACGGCTCAATACCATATTTGTGACACTCATCAAAAACCTTGTCATAGAATGCCAGTCCCTCTTCGTTAGGTTTTTCTTCAAATCCCGTCGGGAAAATCCGTGACCACGATATGGACATACGAAACACTGAAAATCCCATTTCCGCCATCAATGCAATATCTTCTTTATAATGATGGTAAAAATCATTTCCCCATCTTTTCGGAAATATATAGGTATCTTCATGCGCTTTTGCCTCTTGCAGGGATGCGTAGGTCTGCTCGAAGGTAGCCTCATCCGCCCGCCGCTCATTTGGTGCTACATATTTCAGGAAATCGGTATTTGCAAGCCCTCTGCCGCCTTCATTATAGGCGCCCTCGATCTGATTGGCTGCCGTCGCTCCTCCCCAAAGGAAACCCTTTTTGAAACTTTTCTCTCCCATGTTACTTTTCCCCCTTTTTCATATTTTTCAGGCACTGATACAGAATAGAAATCATATACTGTTCGCTTTCAACCGTCATCAGTGTATCCTGTGCATGGGAAAATAACACCGTCATAGGAACGCTGTCTCCCTCTGCTTCATTCTGGAGGACAGATGTCTGCGCCTTATGCGCCTCTACCAATTCCGCAGAAGCTTTCTTTAGAAGCTCCTCCACTCCGTCCAAATCCAGAGCCGATAATTTGGTTCCTGCTTTCCTAATATAATCCCGGGCATCTCCCGCATGCATAATGACATTCATCGCTACCTGAACTAATTTTTCGTTATCCATTTGTCTCCTCTTTTCTTAATGTATTTACTTCCTGTTCACTCTCCAGTTCCTGTTTTTCATAAACTTTGAAAAACGGAAGATATATCAAATAAGTCAGTACAAATAAAACCGCCCAAAGAATAATACCACGAAAATCGCTGTTTACCATAAAGGTGGAAATAGGCTGTGGCAGGAAGTTCATCATCATGGCAACTGCCGGAATAGACACCAGTCCCAGTTTAAATACAATATAGGTAATCGTAGGAACAACAAAGGATACTGTCATATATCCAAGCATCATAACCGGATTTAAAACAACCGGCAGACCATACATAACCGGCTCGTTGATATTAAAAATAGAAGAAGCAATCGCCGCTTTTCCAATGGTACTAATTTTCTTTGACCTGGAACGGATCATCAAAATGTTCAGTGGAAGTGTACATCCCAATCCTCCCAGACAACACCAGCCCATGAAAACCAATTCATCGGTAGCAATATAGATCGGAGCCTGGCCTGCTGCCACAGCAGCCGCATTTGCTGCAATATTAGTCAGATACAACGCACATACGATGGGCCAAACCGTCCACGCCGAGAGTCCACAGCAATAACACAATGCCATAATCATATAGAAAAGCAGGAATCCCAGATAAGTATTTCCGATTGCCGCAAGCGGACTGAACACTTTTTCCAACAGTGAAAATAAATCCACGTTCTGTCCAATGATGATACATACTAAAATCAAAACAAAAATGATCAGGATAGACTCAAACCATACAACCACTACCGACGGAAGAGAACTGTCCTTCTTAAACAGACCATGTTTAAAGTAAGCAGAAAACAGCCAGCCAATCACCAGCCCCATGACCATTGCTACTGTCATGCCTCCCGTCCCAACATAGCCGGAGTTTATTACGAGATTTCCATCCACATACTGAGGATTTGCCAGTGCAATCAATGCAGATACAGACGCAAATCCCGTTATCATTTTTTGCTTCTGGAGCTTCTTGCTTTCCATAATCGTGTAAGGAATCAAAAACGCCATAAAAATGGAAATCAGCCCAAAGGAAAAAGAATTGATCAGGCTCAGATCCGGAAGCCATGGAGCAAAGTTCCGAAACGTATTAACCAGACTTGCCAATGAACCAACCATAATCATAGGCAGAATTATCGTAAAACACACCTGAAGCGCATGCATATACGGGTTCTGCATAAACTTCTGCATTTTCTGTGAAAATGGACCTGCCAGCCAATCCTGTAATTTCATATAAAATTTCATATGTACTCCTCCTTCTCAAATCAGATTTTTCGCAAGCTCGAAACATTTTGTTCCATCCAGTGTGGAAAATGCATAATTGTCAATGATCGCATATTTTTTCCCATGTTCCTCACAGGTTTCACGAATCATCTCCTCATTACATTTCATCTGAGGCGCTGCCAGTACCACATCAAAGTCATCAATGACCTCCGGCAGTTCTGTATAACTGTAGGCTTCCGTGTCTACATCATACCCCTGGGCTTTTCCTGCTTTTCCTGTCCGCGATGCAATCATTCCGCTGGATACGCCGTTTCCACAAATAAATAAAATCCTCATTACATTATCCCCTTCCTCTGTTATATTTTTGATGAATTCATTATCCATTATTTTCAAACTTATATCTATCCTCCGAGCTTCCTACCCACTAGGAAAGGAATGGATTGATATAGATAATCTCTTATATTATAATAAATAAGATTAAATTTATAAAATACAAAAAACTGCTGGTTTTATAATATATTGGCACCTTTCACAGAAAGGCAGATTATAATAATGAATAACCTTCAAAAGCTGCTTACAGTTTTAAAACAATCAGATACACCGCTTTCGTCACGGCAATTGAGCTCTTTGCTTTCTGTTTCCGACCGTTCCGTCCGTAACTATATCAAGGAACTCAGAAACGCCGGTGAACAAATTACCGCAAATGAAAACGGCTATCTCTGGATCGGAATAAAGAACGATGAGCCTGACAGCCCTGGCAGCAAATCGCAGGCTTTATTTGCATTCGCCACTCCGGAGGAGCGTATTAATTACATTATTGAAAAGCTGATACTGGCCAAATCCGGCCTTGATTTATACGATCTGGCTGACTCTATTTACATCAGCTATTCCACCATTGAAAAAGATATGATCCGGGTAAAAAAGAAACTCGCCCTTTTCAATCTGAATATTCACCGCCAAAACGGAACAATCGATATTGTCGGTGAAGAACATCATAAACGAGCTCTCTTTTCCCATTATCTTACCTCGAATCTGGATTCTACCATAGATCTGACTTTAGAGTCATTCTGTAAGTTTTTGAATATTTCTCCAGATTCTTTGCGGGCAATTGTCCATGAGGCCTTGCAGGCCGAAAACCTTTATGCCTCCGATTACGCTTTCAAAAGCATTATTATTCATGTCATTATCAATATGACCCGCATCAAAATCAGGGAATGTCTATTGGAAAAGCCACTTTACGACAGCGTGACAATTCACACTGCCGAATATCGTGCCGCCAGCCGGATCTTTGACCAGATCTCGCGCTTATGCCCCATACAGTTTAACGAAAATGAACTGCAGCAGCTGGCATTCATTATCATGACAAAAACAAGTGCAATCAACATCAATAATGTCATTGACCTGCCCCGGATTGTGGACAGCGCACTTATTCAGTTTGTCAATGAAATTATAAAACAGGTAAAAATCATTTACTATATTGATTTATATGACACAGATTTTATTAATTTTTTCACTGTCCATCTTTCCAATGCACTATTTCGATGCAGGCATAATGTTTCCATCCGGACTCCCTTGTCAGATGAGATTTTTATTCAGAATCCGTTAATTTACGAAATTGCCGTTTTTATTGCACAAGAAATTAAAACTACTTTTGGTTATGAGTTAAATAAAGATGAGATTACTTTTATATCTCTTCATGTAGGTGCTGTTCTTGGGAAAAAAATGGATGAACATCCTGAAATAAAGGCAGTTCTGTTAGTAAATAATTATTATAACTATTACAATAAGCATTCTCTGGAATCCATTACTCAAAAATTATCCGGAAAATGCAAAATTGCGGAGGTTACTAACACTCTGGATGACGTTAATCCTGCTTACTACGATTTGATTATCGATGCCACGAATCAGGTTCTGCCACAGACCAATCTCAGAGTCATACAAACAAATACAATTATTACAGAGCATGATTTTAAAAAAATACAATCTGTCTGTAACGAACTTCTGGCTGAAAAAAAACGCAGAATATTCCACGATAAACTAATTAGTTTTATGGATCCGCAATTATTTGAAAAAAATCATTATGAAAATTCTGTGGAAGATATGATACGCTATATGGCAGAAAAACTGGTTGCTCTGGGTATTGCTCCGGAAGCTTTTACTGACTCTGTTCTGGAACGGGAGGCTGTTACCCCCACCAGTTTTGACAACAAAGTGGCAATCCCACATTCCATCGTCTGCTCTACCCAAAAAAATATTGGATTTGTAATCGTTAACGAAAAACCTCTTCGCTGGGGAACCTTCGATGTTCAAATTATCATGATGATCGGCGTCAACCATCAGCAGCGTATGGATTTTAAATATGTCTATTCTAATTTACTGGAACATTTTGAGAACAGCACTACCGTAGAAAAACTTATCCATGCATCAGATTTTCATAATTTTATTGACATACTGACCTCCTGATCCTGTTTTTATCTGTCCTCTAATCTGGGAATAAACAGACTGCCAAACATATATATCTCAGTCAAAAAAATAAAGTGTGTAAGTTTTGTTAATACCAACAACTTACACACTTTATTTTATGTTCTTAGCAAACTCCGTCCCTTCCGGGACGGAGTTTTCATTTCTGATCTGTGTTTTATTTCTCAGCACGTGCGATTGCAACCTTGAAATCCTTGGTATCTGCAAAGATCTCGTTCTTGTAAGGATTCTTCTTCTGCTCGATTGCGCGCTTGATGATTACGCTTAAGCAGATGACATTTGCAACCAATGCAATGATTGCCATGAATCCCTGTACCTTGGTGTTCGGTGCTACGCTGGTCAGATCCATTGTCGTTAAGGAAAACGCATCCAGAGACTCAAAGCCCTCTACGTTAGAGTAGAGTACCGGAAGTACAGAGAAACGTCCCTTGATCTGGAACATCGGAACCACCTGTGCGAACATACACCAGGTTGCCAGCGTATTGGCACGGTTCTGAATCCAGCCGCCCTTGTTCCAAAGTGCATTTGCGAATGTCGGCGCAAGAAGCAGAGCCAGACCGCAATACCAGGAATGCGTCGGCAGGTTATTGTATGTATAGGTAAAGTTCCAAAGATCATATGCCACGATAAACCATACCGTCATATCCGGCCATAACATATCCTGATGATTCTTGTCCTTGGATGCATAAATTCCCCACCAGCCTGTCATACAGAAGATGTTGAGGATACCTGCGATACCATTGACCCAGTTCCACCAGCCACCGTTCAGCCATACATCCTCGATGGAATACCACCAGCCATTGACTGCCTGTGCGCCTTTGATTGCGGACTCAAAATCAGAAGCAACTGCGATCATGATGTTGATTGCAACGATTACAAACGGCCAAACCTTGAACCAATCGGTCTTACCGATCCACTGCTTGTACTTTAAGAACATGAAACCGATGCATCCAAATGCTGCTGCATATAACTTTGCATAATGGAACCAGCCACCCATATATACATAGGTATCATTGGTTGCACCCCAGCCACCATTTGCGGCGCTGATCTGAATAGCGATAAAGTATACAGTAAGAATTGCAAGAACTCCTACGAAAATACCATAACCGCCAAGTTTTGTGCGGCGCTCAATCTCATTTAAGATTACAAGTCCTGCAAATACGAGAACCCATCCCAGGAGCTGCCACATGCTGTTAATCTGGAATAACATAACTTTTTCCTCCTTTGTCTTATTAAAAATATGATACTCCCTCGAACCGTCATGCCAGGTATCTGGTATGACCAGTCCACAAATGAATTTTAATACTTTTTTTAGAAAATTACAAGTATTTTTATAATTATTAACAAAATCTGGTATGACCAATATTCAGAATTGCCTGTTATCCCCTGCCGGCACGCATTTTCTGCCGGTTCATGCTATCTTACGCCTTCTCATCCACCTTGATTCCCTTCAGATCCGCTTCAAGCACTTTCATGCTGCTCTTGATGTCGCCCAGGTTCTGATCCACACTCTTCTTCAGATCTGCGCTGTCCGCCAGATCCACCATGTCCGTCATCTGAATGTCCGGGCTGTCATTCTGGCGCTTGATGCGCTCCGCCTCTTCCACTGCTTCATCGGTTCCCTCGATCATCGCGCGCTCAATCGCGCGCTCCAGCTTCATCTCATCCAGCTTTTCCTCGCGCTTTTCCTTCTCCTTCATGGCTTCGTCGGCTTTTTCCTTCGCCTCGTCCATCTTCTCATCCTGCTGGTCTTTTACCTCCTGCACAAGCATTCCGATAATCTCGTCGTTTGCCGCATCCATGATGTCATCCGCAGCTCCCTGTGCGTCAACCATCGCATGCGTCTTCAAGCGCTCCAGCTTGATACGGGAGACGTTCTGTTTCTCCGCAGTCATGCCGTAGTCGGCTCTCCGGATCTCCCTCTTGTGACCCGCCGCATAATTGTTCAGCTCCAGCGCCTGCTTCTGATACCCGGTCAGCGGCTTTTTGTGGATCTCTGCCAGTCTGTCATATTCTTCGTCCGTCAGCCCTTCATCCAGAACGCCGTTCTTATAATCCTGTTCTTTTTCCAGAAGGAGCAGATCCTGCTGTTCCTGGGAATCCGCATCCACGCCGCACTGCTCCCGCAATGCTTCCTTTTGCTGATTCGTCTCATCGATTGCAGCCAGTGCTCCCTTTTTGCGGTTCTCCAGCTCCGCGTAGCTGTCCCGGTGGCTCTGTATGGTGTCATCTACCGACCGGTCATTTTTCCATGCATTTTCCACAACCTTCCACGCCTGCCGTCTCGCTTCCTCCCTGCGCTTTGCCACTGGATCTTCCCCGAGCTTTGTCGCGCCGCCGAACGCTGCGTTTTTTACTGTCCGTACGCTCTGTCCATCCTTTGTTCCCATCTGGACACTGTTGTTAAAACCTGCCGCATTGACTGTCAGTTTCATACTCATTTTCCCCCCGTATCAAACCAGAATACGTCTCCGTGTGTTACTGCTGCTCCTCCGTCTGTGTCAGCGCGATCAGCTCCTGTGAGCGTCCGGCGATCGTTAAAAGATGCTGCATATTCTCTTCCTCTGCCGCAAGCGTCTCATTCGCGTGTGCCGATACCTCCTCCGACACTGCCGAGATCGTCTGCACGGAATCTGCAATCTCCTGATTTGCCGATTCAAGCTGTGAAACGCTCTCCGTCAGTCTCGTCACATTATCGCGGATCGCATAGGTATGTTCCTCAATCGTACCAAAGCTTTGCGATGCATTTTCGGACATTTCCTTTTCGTCGTTGATTCCGTCAATCATCTCACGGATGACTGTCACAACCTCCGTGATGGAACCGGACACATTGCCGATCAGCTGTGTGATGTTGGTCGTTGCACTCTTGGTCTGGGTTGCAAGCTCCGAGATCTCGGATGCCACGACCGCAAACCCTTTTCCTGCCTCTCCTGCGCGTGCCGCCTCAATACTTGCATTTAACGCCAGCAGGCTGGTCTGGGACGTCACACCGTTGATAAGCTCTACAATTGTATTCATCTCACTGATATACTGATTCAGCGTCTCGAGCTTATCCGCGGCATTGGCGCTGTTTCGCACAGATACTTCAACCTCTCCCACCAGGGTATCCATATCCGCTTTTCCCTTTTCCAGCACAGAAAGCGTCTTTTCCATGCGCTCGGTAATATCCGATGCAACTGTGCTGACAAGTCCTACTTTCTCTCCAATCGTCTCCGTCTGTGCCAGCTGTCTCTGCACTGCCTCCGCCGTGTCCGTCGCGCCGATGGTTACCTGTCCCATCGCGTCCTTTGTCGTCTCCGATGCCGACTGCAGCTGCTCCACTTTTGCATGGATCTCATTGATTCCGCGTCTCATCACATCCGCATTCCGGGAGACATCCCCGAGAACCTTTTCGGTCTCGCCCTGCGCATCCTTTACCTGCTGCAGCTTCTCCCTGCTGTTCGTCTCGGAAGTCGCCGCTGCGATATAGGAATACGCGCAGAACAAAAGTACCGCCAGAATCTGGATCATGCCGGAACTCATATCACGGAAACCGAATCTGCCGGTTGTCGCTCCAAGAATCACAACCAGAAGGTTCTCTATCACAACCCCGATATTGACCTTGAGGGCATACGCCTTGTCATTGTATACGGAAATCACAACAATCATCGGAAATACATACAAAAACAGCATGTTGTTTGTCGTCGTAAACAAAATGACCGTGTACATCACAGCGAATCCCTGCGCCACCAGGTGCTTGATCGCCGGGCTTTCCTTGTCCCTGCTCCAGAAAAAAAGCTCCATCAGAGGCGGTCCCATCGCCAGCACAACAACCAGCAGAGAGTACAGCAGTCCCCTGCTGCCCACCAGAAGCTGTGCGATAAACGTAATTGTAATCATCGACGCCTCCACCAGATGGCAGATCATAGCCGTCCGGTTGCAGCGCGCCATATCAGATAACGTTCTTTTGTCCATTTGTCATTCCTCCGTACACCTTGACACCATTCTTTTACTCTAAAGTATCATTTTTTTCGCCCTGTCGCAATATTTGCAATAAAAACTCGTCCAATTTTTAACATTTTTTGAAAATTCTTTTAAGGAATCATATTGATATACAACTGTTTCTTGATTTGATTTTGTATATGTTTTTAATGTTGCTGTTTGATTGATTCCACTATCAGATAATGCATTAAATGCAAAGAAATAAGAAATTCCCATAGGTAAGAAAACAAGTGCAATAATCAAAATTGGATAAATGAATGCGTATTTTCTTTTAGGAGTACGTTTCATTGGTTGATAGCCAGATTGAGGTGTTCCACAATAAGGACATACTTTTGCATTACTTGGTATATTTTTATGGCATTTTGGACATTTTTTCATATTTTATCAATCCTTTCTTTTAATCTTGGTATATTTGGTTTAGCCAAGATGAAAGTTTATCAATATAATCCTGTTTCTTTTCTTTTTGTTTTTTGCTTGGTAATGAATAATAATCTTCATCTAAAAAAGTATATTGATCTACAAATTTCCCATTGATCACTAATTTTAAAGTAGGTGTCCATGAAAAATCAAGTTTTTTTCTCATTTGGTTATATCGAGATTTTTCTTTTTTTGTTGCTTCTTGACTATTCGCTTGATCTCGATATTCTTTAATATTGAAATAATAAAGATAAACTCCTTTATTTTTCTTTAAATATTT
>ENA-OPSW01001136-OPSW01001136.1-human-gut-metagenome-genome-assembly--contig:-NODE-1136-length-16902-cov-5.805188_pt1 | contig 16902 bp, 20 predicted proteins | sample MGYA00241463_ERZ501918 | MGnify/ENA primary metagenome ERZ501918 (study PRJEB25962, sample SAMEA2042443) | human gut metagenome | biome: human gut; feature: human-associated habitat; material: faeces... | reverse complement strand
TTGAAAATATCAGTCGTATTGATATCGGCGCGTACCCCGCCCACAACCGAACACGGACGGAGAACCGTGTCACCAAACCGAGGTTTTCCCCACAGAAAGGAGCTTTTCCACCATGAAACGTGAAGATGTGAAGAACAAGATCCCCGGCATTACCGATGAACAGCTGAACTGGATCATGCAGGAGAACGGCAACGACGTCAACCGCGAAAAGGCCGCCGCCACTGCCCTGCAGGCCCAGCTGGACAACGCAAACGCCCAGCTCAAGACCGCCCAGGACGGCCTGAAAGCCTTTGAAGGCAAGAAGAAGCCCGAGGAGTACGAGGCCGAGCTGACCAAGCTGCAGGCGGACATGAAGGCCCAGGCGGACGGCTTTGCCTTTGACAGCGCCCTGAACACTGCCATCCTGGGCAAGAAGGGCCGCAGCGTCAAGGCGGTGCGTGCCCTGCTGGATCTGGACGCTCTGAAGGGCTCCAAGGACCGCAGCGCCGACATTGACAAGGCTCTGGACGACGCTGCCAAGGCCAACCCCTGGGCCTTTGGTGAAGACGGTGCCGCCGGCGTGGCCGTGGTCTCTACCGGCGCTGAGCATGGCGCACCGCCCGCCAACGAATCCAATGGTGTGGAAGCCGCCTTTAAGTCCCTGAATCCCGAACTGAACCTGTAAAACGAAAGGAGTTCAACATGGCACATGCAAATCAGGAGCGGTATTCCGCTCTGGTAGACGCAAAGCTGCGGGCCACTCTGGTCACCCGTGACGGTGCGATCTTCAACACCCGCTACGAGGGCAGCCCCAAGGCCGGCAAGGTCAAGATCCCGGTGCGTGACACCGAGGTGGCCGTCAAGGCATACGACAAGGCAAACGGCGTGGATGCCGATGCCGGCACCACCACCTATCTGGATCTGGACATCGACAACGACGAGGCTGTCAATGAGATCATCGACGGCTTTGACGCTGCATCCGTGCCCGACGGCATCACCGCCGAGCGTCTGGACAGCGCCGCCTACTCCATGGCCCTGTCCATCGACAAGAAGTCCATCGAGGCGCTGCAGAGTGCAACCGGTGCTACCATCAGCGCCACCAAGACCGCCTGCACCGCTTCCACCGCCTACAAAGAGGCTCTGGCCGCCAAGCGCACCCTGAGCCGCAACGGCGTGCCCCAGACCGGCCGCTTTATGATCGTCAGCCCTGAGTATCTGGAGATCCTCATGCAGGATGACAAGTTCATCAAGCAGGGTGACCTGTCCCAGCAGCTGGTGCAGACCGGTGCGGTGGGTCAGATCGCCGGCTTTGCGGTGTACGAATCCAACAACATGGACTTCGAGAACACCACCCGTGTCAGCACCAAGAAAACTACCACCGAGTTCATCTGCGGCCACCCCAACTGGTGCCACCGTGTGATGGAGTGGCAGACCCCGGTGCACCTGCAGGATCTGGGCGGCTCCGGCAAGTACATCGGCGCATCCGCTGTGCAGGGGCGCAAGGTGTACGGCATCAAGGTGTCCAAGCCCAAGACCCTGTACATCAAGCGCATCGAGGCGTAAGGAGGGCCCCGCCCATGAACTACTGCACCTACCCGGAGTACCAGGCGGCGGGCGGCACGGTGAGTGAGCTGGCGTTCGGTGTGCTGTGCAGCCGGGCGTCCCGCCTCATCGACAGCGCTACCTTTGGCAAGGCGGAACCCCATGCCGCCGTGTGCGAGAGCTGCCGCCAGATGCTGGCAGATGCCTGCGCTCAGATCGTGGATCTGCTGGCTGCCCAGCTGGCTGTGGGTGCTGCACCGGGCGCACAGAGCGTCTCCAATGACGGCTATGCTGTGACCTTTGCGGCCAACACAAGCCTGTCCGCTGCCGTGCGTTTTGAAGCCTGGCATGTGCTGGAAGCCGCCCTCGGGTCTGACCCCCACGGCCTGCTGTACAGGGGGATCATGTGAGATGAACACGTCTGTTACCGTGGTGAACCTCATCCACGACCCCAAGGCCGACACTGATACGCCCAAGTGCTGGGTGTTCCCGGCCTGCAGCTGGCGGGAAAAGCTGGACACCTCCGGCACCGGCACCAGCAAGGACCCCGAGCGCACCATCCAAATCCGCATCCCGGCCAGCGTTTGCACCCTGGGCTACCTGCCCTATGTGCAGTGGGCAGCCCTGCCCGCTGCCGAAAAGGCAAAGCACTGGACGCTCAAGCGGGGCTGGAAGGTGGTGCAGGGTGCGGTGCAGAGCCTGACCGCCGAGGAATACGCCCGGCTGGAAAAGACGCACCCCTGCTGCACCGTGTCGGCCATCTCGGACAACCGGGAGCCCCTGCTGCCGCACTGGCATGTGGAGGGGAGATGACGGCATGGCCACCATCTGGGACAAGAGCCACGGCGGACGCCTGACCATCACAACGCCCATGGGCACCCTGTTCACAGTGCAGCACCGCAGCGGTAAGTGCAAGGCACATATCCGCTGGAACAAGGACGTGGGGGCCAACCTGACCCGGGCCATGGTCACGGGCCGAGGCAAGCTCATGCAGCGCATCATCCGGGACACCCACCCGCTGGTGCCCTTTGACACCGGTATGCTGGACAATTCCGCCCAGCTGGCCACCGACTACGAGACCGGTGAGATCATCTGGTCAACGCCCTATGCAAGACCTCAGTATTATCTGCACCCCCAGGGCGAGGGCCTGCACGGTGACACCGGCCTGCGCGGCAGCTACTGGGCCGAGCGCAGCAAGGACGCCAACAAAGTCTCATGGAACCAGTTCTGGAAAGCAGTGATGAAGGAGGAAACCAGATGACCCCTGCCATTCAGGCCATGCGCGACTGGCTGCGCACCTGCCCGCTGGTGGCCTCCGCACAGGAGGACGGCGTGGCGTTCCGGGTGGGCGGCCTGACCGGCGATGCCGAGGAATACACCATTTTGGACATGCCCGGTGCCCCGGAGCTCAAGCGCTATTTCAGCGGATCCCTCCGGCTGAAAAACTACGTTTTGGCCTCCCACACCATCTACACCCCGGACAACATCTCCCAGCAGGCGGCAGCGTCCGGCTTCTGGGACGACCTGACCGAATGGGTGGCCAGCCAGAACCGGGCCCGCAACTTCCCGCAGCTGGGCAGCGGGCGCACCGTCCGGGAGGTGTCTGTCACCTCCAGCGGCTACATCCTCGAAGCCGAGGGTGGGGCCTGCCGCGCCCAGATCCAGCTGCAGCTGATCTACTATCAACCGAAAGGAGCGATTTTATGACCGTTAAAGAAGTGATGACCGGCATCACCCCCAGTGCAGACTATGCCGGCCTGGAAATGGCGGACGACTTCGTGCTGGCATTCCAGACTGCGGACACCCAGCAGGATGTGAACGACTACATCGTCTGCCAGGAGTGCATCACCGAGCACTCCGCTGCCGTGAACCCCGGCACCCAGGACAAGCAGTATATCCGCAAGGGCAATGCCACCATCAAGACCAGCGCACAGCGCACCTTCTCCATCTCCGGCGACCGCACCCACGGCGACGCCTGGCAGGATTGGGTCACCAGCCTGGCCGTGATGTTCGGCACCGGCAGCGCCGTGATCGTGCCGTATGTCTATTTCTCCATGCTCACCGGCAAGGGCGAAACCGGCAAGGCCTCCGTCATCGTCAACGGCGACGCCTCCAATGGCGCAGGCAATAACGCCGGCATCTCTGTCACCGTCTCCGGTGTGGAGAAGCCCAAGGAGTACACCTACAGCGCCACCTGAGTTTCCCACAAGCATGTCCCCGTCCACCTCCCCGGACGGGGATTTTTTATGCCCTGAACCAGCCAGATCAAGCCGGGGCAGCACCGGCGCAGGGCCCAACGAAAGGAGCTTTTTATGATTCTTCGCAACGTGAAATTCGATTTTAAGGTGACCAAAGGCAAGGACTACAAGCGGTACATCCAGGGCTACAAGGCAGCCATGGCGGCGCTGAACGTGCTGGACAAGGAAGATGACGAGTATCTCATCAAGTTCAACGAGATCCTGGATGACTTCTTTGCGGATCTGCTGGGCAATGATTACGACCAGCGCCTGGGCATCGACGTGGATGACCTGGAAGATCTGATGCAGCTGCTTGCCGACTTCAATGCCGCTGCCAACCCGGAGGCACTGGAACGCATGGCCGCCCTGCAGCCCATCGACCGGGAAGCCATGAAGGACGCCAAGAGTTCCATCCCGGCACCCATCCCCATGCCCATGAACCGGGAGCAGCGCCGGGCAGCACGCCGGGCCAAGGCATGACCCGCCCGGACTGCTATCTGACCGACAGCCTGCCGCAGGGCTTTGAGACGGACTTCCGGGCGTGGGTCACCTACGACAACATGGCCGCCCGGGCCCACACACCCGAGCAGGAAGCCGCCCTGCAGGACTACGCCCAGCGGGTGCTCATACATGGCCCGCTCACAAAGGACAACCTCGACGCCTTTCTGGACTTTTACCGCTGCGGCGCCGAGGAATCCGAGCGGGAGAAGCGCAGCGCGGAGGCGTTCCGGGAAATGCCCCGGGGCTTTGATTTTACGGTAGACGGCCCCCTGATCTGGGCGGCCTTTCTGCAGACCTACGGCATAGACCTGCGCACGGCGCAGCTGCACTGGTGGGACTTCATGGCCCTGTTCCGGAGCCTGCCGGACGAGTGCCGCATCTGCAAGATCATCAGCTATCGCACCGAAGATCTGACCGACATGCCCAAGGGAATGCGGGAGCAATACGAGAAGCTGCGCCGGGTGTACGCCCTGCCTGCGGAGGCCGGCGGCACGGCCCGGCGCTATGTGTCCATGGCAGACCGCAAGGCGTCCATTCTTGCCAGGCAGGCCGAATACCAGAAAGAGCATTCCGGGAGGTGATGCACCATCGCACGCGAACATGACGGCGAGGTCGTTTTCGGCGTCGTGACCGATCCCAGCGGGGCCCAGGAGGGCCTTGACCAGGTAGAACAGGCAGCGGAACAGGCGGCCCAGAAAACCGCCTCTGCCGCCGCCAAGGCCGCCGACAGCGTGGTGTCCGAAACGGAAGAAGCGGCCCAAAAGGCCGCCGCTGCCGTCAAGAGCGCTGCCGGGAAGGGCGAGAAGGAAGCCGCCGACGCCGGGGCAAAGGTCCGAAAGACCAGCAAAGAGACCTCCGACAAAGTGGGCACGGACGCCGATTCTGCCGGCCAGAAAACACAGCGCTCCGCCAAGGAAACGAAAGAAAAAGTCGTCTCCCTGTTTACCGCGGGGCAGGTGGCCATCGGCAACATCATCTCCAAGTGCGTGGACAAGGTGGTGGACGCCGGCAAGACCCTGATCTCCACCGGCGTGTCCTACAACGCAGAGATCGAGAAATACAGAACCGCCCTCACCAACCTGCTGGGCGACGCGGAAAAGGCCAACGCTGCTTTGGCTGCCATGCAGGCAGACGCAGCCCGCACGCCCTTTGACACGGCTACGCTGGTCAAGTCCAACGAATACCTCATTTCTGCCGGTGAGAACGCCGAGTACAGCCGCAAGACCATCCTTGCCCTGGGCGACGCGGTGGCAGCCACCGGCGGCGGGTCTGCCGAGCTGGAACGCATGGCCCAGAACCTGCAGCAGGTAGCCAACCAGGGCAAAGCCACCAGCGTGGACATCAAGCAGTTCGCCATGGCGGGCATCAACATCTATCAGGTGCTGGCCGACTACACGGGCAAGTCCGTGCAGGACGTGCAGAGCATGACCATCACCTACGATGTCCTGACCCAGGCGCTGCAGGCCGCTGCCGAAGAAGGTGGCCGCTACTATGACAGCATGGCCACCCAGAGCCAGACGCTCAATGGCCGGTTGTCCACCCTGAAGGACAACGCCACCCAGCTGGCGGACGTGGTCATGGAAGATCTGACCACTGCCTTTGGCGAGGCGGTAACCAAGTGCAACGATCTGGCCATTGCCTGCAAAGAGGGCTGGCAGACCAACGGCATCGACGGCATGCTGGATGCCGTGCGGCAGACCACCCCGGAACTGTCCATCCTCGTTGGCGTCGTGCAGGGCTGCATCGACAATGCAAACGTCCTGCTGCCGCTGCTGGGCAGCATCGGCGGGGCGTTTGTCACCTATAAGACCACAGCCACCGTGGCAGCCGGGGCACAGGCAGCTTTGAACGCTGTCATGAACGCCAACCCCATCGGCATCGTGGTCACCCTGCTGGGTGCTCTGGCCGGGGCCTTTGGCACGGCCTATGCGTCCAGCGAGACGTTCCGCACCGGCGTGAACTCTGCGTTCACAGCCGTGGCCAACACGGCACAGAATGCCCTGTCCACGGTCATCGGCTGGCTGGACAGATTGAGCTTCAAGCTCAACAAGGCCCTGAACAAGGACGGCTATTCTACCTTTGACACCTACGAGGGCTGGAAAGCATCCCAGTCCAAGAGCACTGTCACGGATGCCGACCGCCAGCGCCGCCAACAGCTGCACGACAGCCGGGTGCAGCAGGCGCAGACGGAGAAAGAGCTGGCCGACCTGACCGGCGGCGGGGTCATCGTCAGTGACATCCCGTCCTCCTCCGGCAGTTCCGGCACCAAATCCTCCACGAAGAAAGCCACCGAGACCGTCCTGCGCTCCACCACCGACAACTACACCACCTATTCCCAGAACGCCCTGGGGCAGGTGGAGACCACGGTGGAATCGGTCAACGAGCACATCCGTGACAGCACCGGCAAGGAGTTTGACCGCCTGACCGAGAAGGTGACCGAATCCGGCAAGGAGATGGTCAACGGCGTCGAGCGGGAATACACCCTGGTGACCACCAAGGTGGACGGCGTGACCCAGAAGGTGACGAAGTCCTACGCCGACATGTCCAAGGTGCTGACCGACACGGCCAAGAAAACGGCCACCAGCTACAAGGACGGGGCCACCGTCACCACTGCCGAGGTGACCAAGATCTATGCCGACGGGTCCCGCCATGTGGAGCAGACCGTCACCGAGGCCGGGGAGCGCATCGGTGCCAGCGGCCGCGAGACCTACGAGAAGATCATCACCTATGTGGACGGCGTGCAGGACAAGGTGGAGGAATCCGCCCAGCAGATCGACACCTCCGTCACTGCCACCCAGAAGCGCATTGACGAGGCCCTGTCAGGGGCCAAGAGCGAGCTGAGCAGCGGCATCTTTGGCATCATCAAGGACGGCATTTCCGCCGTCAAGAACAAGGATTGGGCCGGCATTGCCGAGACGGTGACCAAGCTCATCTGGGGCCAGGTGAGCCAGAGCCAGCGGGACACTGTTTCCGCCTGGGCCAAGAAAGCATTGACTGCCATCAACGAGGCCTACGCCGGCGGCGGACTGCAGGGTGCTTTTGGGGCTGTGTCCGGCATCCTGGGCAGCGGCATCAAAAACGGTGCCGGAGCCACCATCCAGGGCATTGGTGAGATTGCCAGCGGGCTGTCCGGCTCCGGCGGCATGGGCAAGCTGGTGGGCACCGCCGTGTCCGGCATTGGCACCATCGGCAAGGCCGTGGCGGGCCTTGTTGGCAAGGTGGGCGGCCTGATCGCAGCCCACCCGGAGGTTTTTGCCATCATTGCGCTGGTGGCCGGTATTGCCGGACTGGGGCTGTTCCTGTGGAAGAAGTATGGCCGCAAGGGCGGCTCTGCCGATGACGGCAGCTCTACCGACGATTCCCCGGCCCTGCCGCACCCGGACAGCAGCGGCTACACCCAGAGCGACACGATCACTGCCGCAGAGCTTACCCGGCGCACGCAGGCGGCCTCCATGGCCAACCAGAGCAGCATAGCTCGCACCCAGAACGGCACCGGTTCCAGTGCAGCGCAGCAGCTCACAGCCAGCTACACCGGCAGCCTGACGGCGGTGTTCAACGTGGACGGCAGAGAAATGGCCCGCACTACCGCGTCCTACATGGACGAGGAACTGGGCTTCCGGAGGTGATGAACCATGGAAGATTTTTATATCAACGACCACGGGGCCAGCGAGTTCGGGGCCCTGCTGCTGTCCAGCTGGTATGTCAGCGGCAGCACTCTCACCCAGAACTACCTCACCAGCTACACAGGCAGCCGGATCACCTTCTGTTCCACCCAGTACGGCCTGCGCTCCATCTCGCTGCCGGTGGACATCTACGGCGCAAGCCCTGCCGACGCAGCGGCCAAGCGCAGCGCCCTGACGGCGGCTTTTCTGGGCGGCACGGTGGAGCTGGCCCTGCCGGACGGCGGCACATACACGGCTCTGCTGCTGGACAGCGGCAAGGCACAGGAGCAGGACACCGACGGCTGCATCCTCAGCTGCACCTACACGCTGGCAGGCTACCGGCACGGGGCGCTGGAAACGCTGGTGCTTCCGGCGGATGTCCAGACCTTTTTTGCGGCGGGCACCGCCCAGCAGATGGAGTGCCGCATCACAGAGACGGTAACGGAGGCCGGCAGCCACACCGTGCACTACCCCAACGGCGGCAGCTGCGTGCTCAAAGATCTGCAGGCCGGTGACACCGTGTGCGTGGACGGCATCACCCGGCAGGTGCTGTGCAACGGCCAGAACCTGTTTCAGGCCGTCACCGGCATTTCCGGCTGGCCCACCGTCCGTGCCGGAGAAAACAGCCTTGCCCACACCGGGCAGAGCTACGTCGAGTATTACCCCATTTTTGTGTAAAGGAGGCGTTGCCCGTGCTTGCCATCGTGTCCGCAGACGGTCATCACATCCCGCTGGACTGTGATGATTACTGCATCGTGCACAACTGGAACGGCTGGGAGGATGAGATCAAATTCAGCCTGCCACGGGGCCACCCGCAGGCCCGCCTGCTCACCGAGCGGGTGCGGCTGGTGGAAAAGACCGAAGATCAGACCTATGCACTGTCCAGCATCAACGTGGGGCGCAGCTCCACCGACTACGAGGCCGTGCTGGATCTGGACAGCCTGTGCGGCACCCTGCTGAAGAACTGGAACAACTATGTGTCCACCGGCCTGTTCTCCAAGGGCCCCCAGACCATGGCCGACACCCTCCGGCGGGCCATTTCCGGCCTGTCGGACTGGAGCCTGACCGTCCCGGACAAAGCCACCGAGAAGCTGGCCATTGAAAAGTTCACCGGCAGCCCGCTGGAGTTGGTGCAGAAATCGGTGGACGTGTGGAAGAACTACCCTGTGCGGTTCCTCGTGCCCGGCACGACTTCTGCCAGCCAGATGATCATTGTGGACCCCGGCGCCCGGACCCCGAACGGCACCTACTTCACCGACGAGCTGAACCTGACCGAACAGCCCTACTATAAAGGCAAGGCCGAGACCGGCGACAGCTACTATACCGCCCTTTTGCTGTACGGGAAGAGCGATATCAGTGTGGAGGCGCAGTGCCACGACTATGACAGCCGTGTCATCTGGCACAGCGAGACGGACAGCTCCATCTCGGACAAGTCCGCCCTGAAGATCAAGGCCGACGCCATGGTCAAGGCGGCAGCGTTCCCCAAGCGCTCCTACAGCTGCCAGATCGCCGACCTTGCCCGGCTGGCCCCGGATCAGTATGCGTATCTGTCCTTTGGCCTGTATGACAAAGTGGTGCTCATGGACCGCGACCGGCACACCAACACCACCGTGCAGGTGGCCCAGTATACCGTTTATCCCTACCATGCCGAGAAGAACGCCGTGCAGCTCAACAGCGTGGCGGGCACCATTTCTTCCGGCAGCAAATCCTATTCCGGCGACGTGATCGAGTACACCGACCCGGACACTTCGGAGGCATCGAATGCAGATCCTTAAAATGGACTTCCAGTCCCAGAGCGCGCCGCCTGTCGTCCCGGTGATGCAGTCGGACGCGCAGAGCCGCTTCATCGGCATTGCCCTCTACAACGGCGGCACCCCGTACAAGGCTCCGGACGGTGCGGTGTACACCGTGCAGTACCGGGGCGAAGGGGCCAACAACTTCGGCTGGTATGACCAGATCCTCACCACCAGCGGCAAGCACGCCGCCGTGACTGTGGACGCCGACAACGCCCACATCATCACACTGGAGCTGGCCGAGCAGGCCTTGCGCCGCCCCGGCGACGTACACGTCAACCTGTGTGTGATGGGCCCCGATACCGGCTACGAGTTGCGCACCTTTGACATCATTGTCCGGGTGGGCGGGGCCGCTTACCCGGATGATGTGGCCGTGCAGAGCTATTTCTTCGTCACCGGCGTCTCTTCGTCCTCCTGGCTGTCTTATGTGTCTACCTGCCTGGAGGCACAGCAGGCGGCGGAAAAGGCGGTGACGCTTGCGGAAAATTCTGCAACCACTGCCAAGAAGGCGGCAGCATCTGCCTCTGCGGATGCAAAAACCGCACAGGATAACGCCAGCTCCGCCAAGAAAGCTGCAGACCAGATCACGTTCATCGCTAACGGTTGCAAGGGCTACTACAGCACCGCTCAGGACCTGCGTGACGCTTACCCCACCGCGGACACAGGCTCCTGGGCGATCGTCGCCGAGAACTGCACAATCTGGGTGTGGAACCCCGCTACCTCGGCCTGGAAAGACTCGTCCGTCAATGTGGACTTTTCTGACTACTACAAAAAGTCCGAGGCGGACGCCAAGTTCGGCACCCCCTACACCCTGCCGCCCGCTACGGCGGACCAGCTGGGCGGCGTGAAAGTGGGCGAAGCGCTGGACATCGCCCCGGACGGCACCCTCAGCGCCAAAACGCTCAATGACAAGATCGCTGCCGCCGTGGCGGTAAAGTCGGAGCCCCGGCTGGTGTGGAACCACTACGAAGAAACCGGAAAAAGGTGGAAGACCTACGATATCAAAATGCCAGACGGCCTGGACTACGTGCACGTCAAGACGAAATATAACAGCAGTACCGGCGGGTACGGCGAGGAAGTAGACATTGCAAAAGGCGGCACCGCCAATCATAGCTACGGAAATGGCACTGGAATTTTCGCATCCAACACGACTTTCCAGACAAACGGGACCCTGCACTTTGCAACAAAATCGTCGACCGACTACACCGTAGAGATCTGGCTCACCGGCTACCACTACCCCACCTTGGCAGAGCTGGTGGCGGAGACCCAGGCCGCGCAGGCGGACACGGATGCCCTGGCGGTAGATCAGGAGTACCGCGTCGCCCTGCTGGAGCTGGGACTGACCGACGACACCACCACTGACACAAGAACCACATAAGGAGGTAAAAACTATGTTGTATCGTATCTGTAAACGCCTGATCGAGCGCGGCCAGACCGCTGGTCTTGCGGAAAAAATTGATGTTTTTTACGCACTCGGCCGCATCACCGAGGCCGAGTACAAAGAGCTGACCGAGCTGCTGGAGACCAAGACCGGCAGCAAGAGCGAGGAGTGAGCCTATGGCAATCAAGCAATACAGCCTTGCCAAGGACGGCGCTAAACAGCTGTCCCCGGCCTTTAAGGTGCGGGAGTTCCGGTGCCGGGACGGCAGCGACGCCATCATGATCGACCAGACCCTCGTGGTGCTGCTGCAGGCCATCCGGGAGCATTTTAACAAGCCCATCACGATCACCAGCGGCTACCGCACGGCCACCCACAATGCGAGCGTGGGCGGCTCCAAATCCAGCCAGCACCTGCTGGGCAAGGCAGCGGACATCCAGGTGGCGGGCGTGTCCGTCGAGGACGTGGCCGCCTACGCCGAAAGCCTTATGCCGGACTGGGGCGGCGTGGGCCGCTACCCGGTCAAGGCAGGCCGCACCAAAGGCTGGGTGCATGTGGACACTCGCGCCAAAAAGAGCAGATGGACGCAGTAAGGGGGTGATACCAATGGAGAGCATCATCTCAGCTATCCTTGCCGGTGCCGTGACCCTGATCGGGGTGCTGATCGCCAACAGCCGCAGTCAGGCTGTGACCGACACCAAGCTGGAAGAGCTGACCCGCGAGGTGCGGGAGCACAACAATTTTGCCCGCCGCGTCCCCATTTTGGAAGAGCAGATGAAGGTGGCCAACCACCGCATCGCTGATTTAGAAGCAGACGAACACGAAAGAGAAAGGAACTGACTATGAACGCAAAGAACGCAAAGACCTACAACGCACCCACCATCTCCGCCGGTACCATCGCCCGCACCGCCTGCCTGCTGCTGGCCCTGACCAACCAGATCCTCAGCGCCTGCGGCAAGCCCATCCTGCCCATCGAGAGCGCCACCGTGGAGCAGCTGGTCACCGCTGGCATCACCACCGTGGCCGCGCTGATTGCCTGGTGGAAGAACAACAGCTTCACCACCGCCGCGCTGGAGGCCGACAAGACCTACGACCGGCTGAAGAGCCAGATCGGCAAGTAAGCCAGCCGCACTACTTAGCCGCCCCGGCGGCAGACCGAAAGGCCGCATAGCATGACAACAGCCCCGTGGAACCGGAATCACCGGAACCACGGGGCTGTTTTTGTTTGCGTGTGCTGCCATGTGTCGGAAAGTGTTGCATTTTCCCGCATTGGTAGTTATAATGGTTTGGTAGTAAAATATGGTAGTAGTTTGGAAGTTCTTCTATTTTATCCGTTTTCTTTCGCACGGGGTCATTCTGTACAAATGGAAAATCCCCCGCAGTTTTCACGAAACTACGAGGGATTTTCTTGGCGGAGTAGGAGGGATTTGAACCCTCGCGCCGTTGTTTAGACGACCTACGCCCTTAGCAGGGGCGCCTCTTCGGCCTCTTGAGTACTACTCCAGAGCAAAGTGCGTTACACTTATTCAAAAAAATGGCGGAGAGAGTGGGATTCGAACCCACGGTACGTTGCCGTACGGCAGTTTTCAAGACTGCTTCCTTAAACCACTCGGACATCTCTCCTTGTGGACACTCGCCTTACGCCGTGTCGAATGCCTATTTAATTTACCAGATTTGCCGCGTGCTGTCAAGCCTTTCTGCAAATTTTTTCAGGATGGTGGGAAAAGCCGCCGTCACCCACAACCTTTTTTTGCTCCGCTTGCAGAAAGCTCTTTACAGAAACACCTTTTTGTTGTATAATAAAGCCATCAAAAGAACCCCCTCTGGATGTAAAGGAGAATTACCATGTCGTTTTCAGAGCTATTGAAGCAGTGCCGCAAAAAACAGGGCGTGAGCCAGGCAGAACTCGCCGCAAAGCTCGGCGTGACCCAGCAGGCCGTCGGCAAGTGGGAAAGCGGCAAATCCTCCCCCGACCCCTCCACGGTGGCCCGCATCGCGGAGCTGCTGAACACCACGGCAGACTATCTGCTGGGGCTGTACCGCCCGGTGAGCAACGTGTCCGCCCCGGAAGAGCGCTTCTTTGGCAGCTATTCCGAGAGCTTGATCCCGGTGATCGGCACCGTGAAGGCCGGTTACGGTGCTCTGGCCTTTGAGGAAGACTACGGGCAGGAGTATGCCCGCGTGAAGGATCCCTCCAACTATTTCTATCTGGTGGTGCGCGGTGACAGCATGGAGCCCCGCATTCAGGACGGTGACCTGGCCCTGGTGCACAAGCAGGACACGCTGGAAAACGGCGACCTGGGCGTGCTGATCTACGGCGACGAGGGCGAGGGCACCCTGAAGCGCTACATCCAGCGCGGCAACTGTGTGGTGCTGCAGCCCTTCAACCCCGCCTACAACGAACTGGTGATCAAGGGCGAGGACCTGAACCACCTGCACATCGCCGGCCGCGTGGTGGAGACCAAGGCCAAGTGGTAAATCTTCTATTTTAAAATGGCCTCCGTTTCACTCTGGCCACATTCAGCGGAAAATTTGTTTTTTATTTCGTGTTTGTCGTGGCCTGCGGGCCACTCCAAACACATTTTCACGAAAAGAGCGAGCAAACAGATTTTCTGCATGCATCTGTTTTTTGAATCAAAAGCCATTTGCAGTTTTGCGCATGGCTTTTTCTTTTATACTCTTTTTTCCATTCGGGGGTGCATTTTTATGGAACAGACACTCATGGACAAGCTGACCGTTCTGGCCGACAGCGCCAAATACGACGTAGCCTGCACCTCCAGCGGGGCTTCCCGCACGGCGCGGGCCGGAACCGTGGGCAGCTGCTATGCACCGGGGTGCTGCCACGCCTTTACCGCCGACGGCCGCTGTGTGAGCCTGCTCAAGGTGCTGATGACCAACTGCTGCTCCTTCGACTGCGGCTACTGCGTCAACCGCAAGTCCAACGATATCCCCCGCGCCACCTTTGCGCCCCGGGAGCTGGCCGAACTGACCATGGAGTTCTACCGCCGCAACTACATCGAGGGCCTGTTCCTGTCCAGCGCGGTGCTGGGCAGCCCGGACTACACCACCGAGCGGATGCTGACGGTGCTGCGGCTGCTGCGGGGCGAATACCGCTTTGGCGGCTACATCCACGCCAAGGCCATTCCGGGCACCAGCCCGGAGCTTGTGCAGCAGCTGGGGTATCTGGCCGACCGCCTGAGCGTGAACGTGGAATTGCCCAGCGAGCGCAGCCTGAATCTGCTTGCCCCGGACAAGGGGCGGCACTCCATCTTCCGGCCCATGAAGCAGATCGCGGTGTCCGGTGCCGCCAGCCGGGAAGAGCTCACCCTGTACCGCCACGCGCCGAAGTTTGCTCCCGCCGGGCAGAGCACCCAGATGATCGTGGGGGCCTCGCCGGAAACGGACTACCACATTTTAAAGCTCACCGAGGGCATGTACCAGAAGTACAGCCTCAAGCGGGTGTTCTACTCGGCTTACATCCCGGTGGCCGAGGACACCCGCCTGCCCGCGCTGGACACCAAACCGCCCCTGCTGCGGGAACACCGGCTGTATCAGGCAGACTGGCTGCTGCGGTTCTACCAGTTCGAGGCAGACGAAATTTTAGATCAGGATAATCCCAACTTCAACCCCTATCTGGACCCCAAATGCAACTGGGCCGTGCAGCACTACGGGCTGTTCCCGGTGGATGTGAACCGTGCGCCCTTTGAAATGCTGCTGCGGGTGCCGGGCATCGGCCCTAAAAGCGCCCGGCGCATCTGGCGCGCCCGCAAGCAGGCGGCGCTGGGGCTGGACGAGCTCAAGCGCATGGGGGTGGTGCTCAAGCGGGCGCAGTATTTCATCACCTGCCGGGGCTTTGCCGGGGCACACCCGGGGCGCGGCAGCGCCGGGCGGGAGTGCATCACCCGGGCGCTCATCGACCCCAACGTGTTCAGCGGCAGCTGCGAGCAGCTGAGCCTGTTCAGCCCGCCTGCCGTGGACAATCTCATCGGGCAGGGCGTGCCGCCCCGGGCGGCTGTCCGCATGGTACGGGAGGAGGCGGTGCAATGTCTTGCCAACGCGCTGTAAGCCCCAAGGGGGCACGCAAGCTGCACGATGCCGACGTGGTCTACCTGTATGACGGCAGCTTTGAGGGCTTTTTGTGCTGCGTGTACGAGAGCTTTGTCCAGCACGAGCTTCCCTTTGCGGTGTGGACGCCCCAGCGGGAAACGGCCACCCTCTACCCGGTCAAGGAGATCTCCACCGACCCCGCCATTGCCCGCCGGGTATTTGCCAGCTTTGGCAAAAAGCTGGGCGCAGAGACCGAGTACCTCGTCAGCCGGGATTTTCTCTCCGGGCAGGAGGACAAGGAGCTGCTGCTGCTCCGCTTTCTGCATCTGGCCTTTGCACTTGGCCCGGGCACGGTCAAGCGGGAGGGGCACCCGGTGGTCGCGCCCCTCTACGCCATGAAAAAGAGCCTGGACTGGGAGGTAGACAAGTTTCAGGGCTTTGTGCGGTTCGAGGAGCACGACGGGATGCTGGGCGCGGTCATCCACCCCAAAAATTATATCCTCCCCCTGCTGCGCCCGCACTTTTGCGGACGCTTTCCGGAGGAGGACTTTATGATCTACGATGCCGTCCATCAGGCGGTGCTGCTGCACGAAAAACACGGCACCCGGCTGCTGGAACTGGCAGCGCCTTTGGAGCTGCCGCCGCCCAGCGCGCGGGAGCAGCAGTTTCAGGCGCTGTGGACGCAGTTCTACAAAACACTGGAAATCAAAGCGCGCCACAACGAAAAAGGCCGCATGACCCACTGCCCCAAACGGTTCTGGGCCGATATGGTGGAGATGCGCAGCGAGTTATGATTTTTACGGAACTTTAGCCGATTTTTAACAAAAACGTTGCATCTGCGCCGTTGCAACAGGCAAAAGCTATGGTATACTATAAGAGATATCCGGCAGACATCTCTGCCGCACACACCCCCGCTGCGGGGTCAACACAAAAGGAGTATTGTAGCGTTATGGTTCGCATTACTATGGAAGACGGCGGCATCATCGACATCGAGCTGAACGAGGAAGTTGCCCCCATCACCTGTGAGAATTTCAAAAAGCTGGTCAGCGAGGGCTTTTACAACGGCCTGACCTTCCACCGCGTGATCCCCGGCTTTATGATCCAGGGCGGCTGCCCGCTGGGCAACGGCACCGGCGGCCCGGGCTGGAACATCAAGGGTGAGTTTGCTGCTAACGGCGTGAACAACCCGCTCAAGCACACCCGTGGTGTCATCAGCATGGCCCGCAGCATGAACCCCAACAGCGCCGGCAGCCAGTTCTTCATCATGCACAAGGACGCACCCCACCTGGACGGCCAGTATGCCGCCTTTGGCAAGGTCGTGGCCGGCATGGATGTCGTGGACAAGATCGCCGCTGTGCGCACCGACTGGAACGACAAGCCCACCACCCCGGTCAAGATGAAGACCGTGGAGCTCATCGAGGGCTAAAAGACAACCATAAAAAAAATCCCGGGACCTGACGGTTCCGGGATTTTTTGTTATTGGGTAACGGCTCAGCAGCCTTCTTTTTCAGCCAGCTTCCGGCCCATGAGCACGCCCATGACGGACGCCATCATCAGGCCCCGGGTCCAGCCGGAGGAGTCGCCCAGGCAGTGCAGGCCCTTGATGTTGGTGTCGAGGTTCTCGTCCATCTTGACCTTGTTGGAGTAGAACTTCAGCTCCGGGCTGTACAGCAACGTCTCGTTGGCGGCAAAGCCGGGCACCACCATATCCAGCATCTTGATGAACTCGATGATGTTGGTCATGGCGCGGTAGGGCATGGCGG
>ENA-OPSW01001134-OPSW01001134.1-human-gut-metagenome-genome-assembly--contig:-NODE-1134-length-16928-cov-2.345522_pt1 | contig 16928 bp, 5 predicted proteins | sample MGYA00241463_ERZ501918 | MGnify/ENA primary metagenome ERZ501918 (study PRJEB25962, sample SAMEA2042443) | human gut metagenome | biome: human gut; feature: human-associated habitat; material: faeces... | reverse complement strand
AACCCACAAATATAATATTAATCGTGCGGATAAGCGGTAATCATCAAACACTTTTAGCGGCGTAACCATCCTCCGGCCTGCAGGCGGAGCGATACGGCACATGCCGGGGAGAGTCATTTGCGGCCTTCCCAACTGTCAAGCCCCCACATCATTTTATTCCTTAACGTGTCGTAAAAGGATATATTTTGCAGGTTTATCAAAAAAATAGGTTTCTCCGCTTTCCTTACGGTGAACTCCGAGCCGCACGGTATGTCGAACGAACGGTTGTCGAGACTGACGGAGGAGCGGAGGGCACGGCTGTTTACCCGGAAGGAGACCACCGAGGAGTCGGGAATAACCATGGGGCGCATGGTGAGGTTGTGTGGGGCTATCGGCGCGATGATGAAACATTCGCACAGCTTCAAGACATCTATTCAAACCTTGTTAAACTGCATACAACGGTTGCAGACGCTGTAAATGACGGTACAATCGAGGCAGATGCAGAAACAGTTGATCTTCTAAATCAAGCTGCCGACGTAATCAAAGAAATTGGCGAAATTGAACAGACTGATTTCACAGATGAAGACGAGGCACTACAGTTGGTAGATTCTATGTCAAAAATAGCTGATGGTTTGGCTGCCGTTGCAGGTGTTGACGCAGAATAATTGATTTAGAAATTTAAAACAGTCCCCTAAAAAAATCCGATATTTTATTGGACTCCAGATAAAATATAAGTACATTTTATCTGTACTGCAAAAATTGAAAAGCGGCAGCATTAGCTGTCGCTTTTGGAGTAATTGGGGATGTTTTTTTGAAAGAGAGAGATTATGGCAAAGAAAAAAGGGTGTTTATTTAAAATAGGAATTGCATTATTAATATTTATAGGCATGATATTTGTGTTGTTTTGTATGGTTTTGATTATGCCGTCGGAGGAGTATGAAACGGTTAATTACGATATTCCGAATATGCGTGATTATTATACTCACATAAAGGGCGACGGAGAGGATAAAGTTACACTTATGGTGTATATGGTAGGTTCTGACCTTGAAAGTGACGGCGGAGCGGCGAGTGAAGATATTGCCGAAATGACGGCGGCAAATGCGGATAATATTAATATTACATTACAGACAGGCGGAGCGGCCGCGTGGGAAAATGCAAGCATAAATGACGGAAAAACGGAACGTCATATAATTAAAAACGGTGAATTGCAGAACGTGGCGAACTTGGGTGAAGCACAAATGACGTCCCCTAATACGCTGACTGATTTTATAAAATGGTCTGCCTCAAATTATCCTGCCGACAGATATGAACTTGTGCTTTGGAATCACGGCGGCGGTACGGCACTTGGTTTCGGATATGACGAAATGTATCCTGATGATATGCTGTCGCTGTCACAGATAGGAAATGCTCTGTCAGACAGCGGAATTAAGTTTGATATTGTAGGCTTTGACGCGTGCCTTATGGGTACGATTGAAACGGCATATATGCTTGAACCGTATGCGGATTATCTTGTTGCGTCGGAGGAATATGAGCCGGGAACGGGTTGGTATTACAGTGAATGGCTTAAAAATTTGTCTGACAATACGTCAATGCCGACTGTCGAAATAGGTAAGAAGATTGTGGAGGACTATATAAACGGTCCTGATTCGAGTTTTTTTGATTCAAATACGCTTTCAATCGTAGATTTGAGAGAAATTCCTTATACATATTCAAAGCTATGCGAAACAATGCAGCAGGAAGAAGGAGTTTTGGACAGTAGATATTCCGTAATATCACAGGCAAGATACAATGCAAAATCATTCGGTGACGGTGAGTATGAACAGATTGATATAAAATCATATCTTGAAGAATGCGGCAAGAGTGATACGGAATTGGGCAAGGTGCTTAGAAGTGCGGTTAAGTATTCGGGCAGTTCGTCTTACAATTCGAACGGACTTGCAATGTATTTCCCGTATGACTATCCCGACTATTATGCGGAAATAAAAACAGAAACAGATAAGTTCGGTTATAACGGCTACAACAGCTTTTTCGATAGATTTTTGAGCATTATGGGTACAGGACAGATGAATTATTCGAGCGAGAATGATTACAGTGATTATTCCTGGTATGACAATACAAATTACGATACCTATAATGTATCAGATAAGTTGGAAGTAAAGGACAAGGGTGATTATTTTGCATTGTCGCTTTCGGACGAGGAATGGGATAAAATAAACGGAATTAATGTATGGGTGTATGTTGATGACGGCGATGGTTACGTTGACTTGGGTTCGGACAATGTGTATGAATTTGACGATGACGGTGATTTAATGGTCGATTTCGATTATTATTGGGTTGCATTAAACGGTCAGGTTGTTCCGTTTTACTTTGAATACGAAACGCCGGAGAACGTAAAGGACGGATACACATACGGCTATGTCCCTGCGGTGCTTAACGGCAACGAGCAGATTGAAATGATGATTTATTGGGACGAAAAGCACCCAGACGGTTATTTGGCAGGTTACAGACCGTACAGCAAAGAAGAAAATATATCAGTTCCGCAAAAAGGCTTTAAGCAACTTAAAAACGGCGATACGTTGGAATTTTTATGCGATTACTATACATATGACGGTGAATATGACGGAGTGTATTCATATGGTGATAAAATCGTTGTAAACGGCGATATTACTGTAGGTTATGAATATGTCGGCGAGTATGACACGAATATTTGTTATGAGCTTACCGATATATATAACAACAGTATAACAACCGAAATGATAGAACTTGAAATGAATTAAAAAACTATATGGAGGGAAAGAAGATGAAAAAATTTATAAGCACATTACTGTGTATTGTATTTGCTGCGGCACTTATGCCCGCACAAATTGCAAAGGCTGACAGCGATGTTATGAGTGTCGCAAATCAAGTAAAAGTACCTATATTGAATGAGCAAACGTACAACAACAAAAAACTTATGAATAAGTACACACGCGATATGTCGGATTGGTGGGCAACCGATTTGACATTGACGGCGGGAATGTTGTTCAAGAGATGTGATGTGGATAATGCGTATTATCAATACTGGGGTTCAATCAATGAGGCGGTTGAAACTATGGGTATGGCTTACGTTTCGACCTTCAGAGGACACGATAACGGATTTTGGTCAACGAGTTTTAAGCTTAAAGACAGCGTTGCAAACAATTCCGTATTTCCTGAATTGGAAGCGACAGGTCAGCTTATGATGAGGTTCGGCGCTAATTTGATAGGTAATCACGCAAAAATGTCCTTTAAGAATACTATGATTCGAGGTGAGGGGAAAAAGGACAGCGGTTGGTTTAAACTTCAAAGCGGTGATACGTTAAACAATAAGTTTAAAATGCAAGGTGTATTTGATGCAAAAGTAAAAAAACCATATGTGTTCTTTGCCGATATAACAAAGCCAACTGTTAAATCGGCAAAAATGAACGGCACTGTACTGTATCTTGATATGGGTGAAAAGCTGAGAAAGATTGAAAACGGAAAGATTACGTTGACGCTTTATGCGACAAACGTAGAAAGCGGTGTTCAAAATATGGAACTTACTGCGACTTCCGGCGGTATAAACGGAAATGAAATATTTTTCTATGTACACGCACCTAAAAATGTTAAGGAATATCAAATTACGAAGATTAAGAGCGTAGAGTATGACAAAAAAGAGTACACCGGTCAAATGTACGGTATAGCTTATGCCGACAAATATTTGGCGAGAAACGAAGAACCGCGATTTAAGGTTATAGACAACGCACCGGGATTAATTCCGGAATACTTTACCGCCACATCTCCGATTACGGACTATGCCGGCAACAGCCTTGACATTCATACAAAGGATTTGACGAGTTACTCACTTTTAGTCGATAAAAAAGCACCTGAAATTGACAGCGTTGAAATTGCGGGGAATATGATAGCGGCAGATTCAACGTCATATTCACAGCCGAGCGATTGGCCTGAAGATATTGACAAGAGCAGTGTGTTTGCAGGTGTCGGCGATACATTAACTTTTTCTGCAATGACAACGGAAAAAATTAAAACGAGTGAAAAAAGTTCAGTGACTGCCGAACTTAATATATCGCAAAACGGAAGTAAAGCAGTGCTTGAAACCGAAAAATTTGAAGATATGTATGACGGCGTAAACAAGCGGACGGCAACGAAGATTACGTTTAAACCGATTACGATAACCGCCGATATGACTTGTGATAATAGCGAGCCTATAAGAATTGAAAAAATAAACACAGCAAACGTAGTCGATTTGTATAATAATGAGTTGGCAACGCAGAAAATATCGAAAAATCCGAAACAGCAGATTTATTTTGACAATATCGCACCGACTGTAAATGTCGGTGAAATAACCGGTGATGTAAACAGCGGTGAATTTTGCATACCGCTGAATTTCAGTGACGGAAAAGGCACGGTATCTGATTTTGACGGATTGACGGCAAGTTTTGCGTGGTGCTATGACCAAGATAAGCAAATTCCGTTTAAGTATGCTGTGACGACTTCCGCCGATACACCGAGTGAGTATAAAGAATCGGTGCTTAACAATGAAAATAACCTTGCGTGGAATAAATTCGATTTGCCTGTAAAAGATTATTACTTACATATTAAAACCGATAATTCCGAAATCAAAAACACAAAACTTTATTTCAGAACAGAGGACTGGGCAGGAAATGTGGGTGAACAGTCTGTTGATACGGATATAAATATTGACCGTGTAGCACCGAGTATTGCGCTTATGTCGATGAATACCGAGTATGAAAACGATACCGCAAAGATATTGGCAAAGGTACGTGTAACCGATTTTAACACGGACGGCTTGAATGTTAAATATCAGCTTGTAGACAAAGATGCTGTTGGTCCAGATCCTGATAAATGAACCGACCGACAGTGATTGGTCGGAGGGCTTGCTTAATGACGGAGTTTTTGACTTTGAAACTAAATTTGACGCGGCACAAAAATATGAAAAAGAATTGCTTGTGTATGCGACAGACTTTAAAGGTAACAAGTCGAATGTTTCACGTTATGAGGTGTATGCCGACTTGACAAAGGCAAAGGCAAAATATACGGTTGTAAGCGATTTGTCACAGATACATACAAAGCCTGATGTGCAAATTTCGGCACCTGACAATCCTGACAATAAAGCTAATGCCACCACGCGTGTAACACTTACAATGGGTGACAAGACTTACGCAAGCGTATATGACAGTGCCGACAGTAAAAACATATTTGATTTTGACGGCACATGGTATGCGGTTACATACAACGAGGATAAAACCGGTTTTGACGGAGTAACCGCTCTTACGGCGGACGGAGTGAATGAACTTAAAAACTTTTACGGCACAGTAAACGTAAAATTTGAAAGTGCGTTTGCAGATTTGACACCTGTAAGCGGTGCAAGTATAAAGCCGTCAAATTCCGAAGAAGAAGTGACATATCAAGCGGAGGGCGACTTTAATGTTATGACCGCACCTGTACTTGATAATGTATATAATCTTGAATTTACTTCAGTAAAGGACAGTAACGGAGATGTTATTAAAGCCACAGGAGTGGGTGATGACAAGCACATAAGAAGAAACGGCGATATGACTGATGTCAGAATTAATTTTGAATTGTCAAATACAAAAGTTGCCGATTGGGTTACGGATAATTTGGACTTTGATAAATCGTATGTGACAATAACAAATTCGGAAAACAACGAGGTTTACAACGCAAAGTTAAGCAGAAATGCAAGCCAAACTCTTGCAATGCCGCTTAGAGATAAAGACGGTAACTTGCTTGGAACGGATACATACAGAATTGCGGTTTATTTGTATCAGACAGGCAGTGACAGCCCTGCCGAATTTAAGTGCGATACGGCGGTACTTCTTGACAATATCAAAACGTCCGCAGATGTCGGTGTAAACAGATATGAAATTATTCCCGAACACGAATATTACCCTATTCCTAATCCGATACCGTCAATCGTAAAAGAAAGCGATACGGCATTTAAAACAATCAATATCGGTAATGCTGAATTTAAGGAGATTGACCGTAATGAAGATGAGGGATATTCTTTAGAACAGAATATGGCACATATCGTCAAAATGACGCTTAAGAGCAATGATGTTTCAAAAGAATTGTGCGGTGAAACAATCGGTAAGGCAGAAGGATTTCGTTTGTGGAATAAAGCGTGCAATGGCGGAGAAGATTTACCGTTTGAAAAGACTACTGACCTAACAAGAGAATACGAGATAAACTTAATGCAAAACCCTGCAAAAGAAACTCTTGACGGAGTAACGGCAACGGGCGGTTTGCAATTTGAAAAGGGAAGTAACACTTTCTGTTATCAAGTTAAATTGGAAAACGGCAATGTATCGCCGATATACGAGTTCACGGTAAATATGGTTGAAAGTATACCGCAGATTGCAATGGATTTTGATATGAACGAATCGCAGAATTATACGGACGACAACGGAACAATGCACGTTATTTCCGCTGATGCAACCGTAAAAAATGCTTTCTCCGAAAACGGTAATGTAACGGTATATTATGTTCACAGAGAGGATTACAGCAGTTGGACTGCCGATGAAATCGGACTTGACGAGGTTGTTACATTGAAGGGTGATAGTGCCTTTAATTATCAGAACTGTAGACAAGACGAAAACGGCAGAGATAGGCTCAACTTTGCATTTATTGCGATAGACGAATCCGGTAATTCTGTTTCATATATTCCGCAGTTCAAGGAAAAAACGAAATATACCTTTGAAAATGATGCATTGACAGTAACTCAAGCAAATCTTAACACATACAACCAGGGTGATTATATTTATAATTTTTATGCCAAAAATCTTGACATGGACAAAAGCTCTTTTACAGTTGTGAAAGACGGTGAAACGTACAATATGCCTATGAAAAACTATCAATATCCGAATGAATTGGGTTTTGAGGGCGGTTATTATCGTGAGGACAGCACGTCCACTAATTTGAGTATAGACTTTACAAGACCATGGAGTGTGGAAAAGGCAGGCGAGCCTTTCTTTGACAGTATTACGTTTAACTTTGTAGGTGTGCATGGTGACACAGCAACGAGAACGTATACCAAAGACGATGAAAATTACGGAAGCTTGGTAACGAACTTTAAATATGAAGAACCGCGATTTGTTGACGTTTATGATGACGATTCATTAGCGGATTACAGTTATATCTGCAATGACAGAGGTGTTAAGGTATACTTTAACGGATATTTAAAATTAAAGGGTGATACGGTTTATGCTTCTGCTCACTATCTGCCGATATACTCAAACGGTACATACGAAGTTGAGGGCGAGGATATGTTCGGCAATACATGGACAATACCTGTAACTGTTACACTTCTTGCAGACGGTCCAAAGGTTACAATGTCAACTTTGTATAAGACAAAGGGCGATATTACGGCGAATATCGAATATACTTCTCCCGTAACTGTTACGGAAAATGACGGAAACACATTTGCAAAAATCGAAAACAACGGAACAAATAACGTAACCGTAACCGCAACACAGCCTACAAAGGTTACAATGAAGTGGACGGACAACGGAGCTGAAAAGAGTAAAATATTAAATATAACCAATAATGAGATAAAACCGATAAAGCCGAAAGTTGTATGGGATTATGACGAAGATGATGTGGTTGACGGCTGTATATACGGCGAAGTAACCGCAAAGCTTGTTGATGAAAACGGCTCAACACTTGTTGATACCGCAACGGGCGAAACACCGAGCCATACATTCTATCCTAACAGTGAAACGGAATTTACATTCAGGAATTACAAAAATCAAAATGATACTTTGGGTGAAGATTATACAGTTACGCTTGATGTAACACTTAAAGATTATCAGCCGCCCGAAGAATATGTCGATACAATGCCGCCGAGTGTTGAAATGGTTGGTTATACCGTAAGGGGCGGCGTGGCACAAAGTAAAAAACTTGTGCTTAATCTGTATGATGATAACAAGCATTACTTAAATCCGTCACTTCCGGATTTAAGCGGCGGAGGCTATGAAACAGTTACCGACAGTATATCATTTATGAAGAAAATGGGTTGGTCGTCACATTACAGATTTAATGTAATCGTGTCTGATATAAACGGTGTAAAGCTTATTGCAAAAGCGGGACTTAATGCCGAAACACCGACATTTGATTCAACAAGCGATACGATTGACGGAGTGAGTGTAAACGGCAGAACCGTTGATATAACAAAGAATGTGGAATTTACATTGTTTGCAGTCGACAGCTGTAATAATGTCACCGAAATTCCGCTTGTTGCGGATAACTTGGGCGAAGCGCCTCAGCCGCATTTACAGAAAGTCGTGTCGGGCGATATGCAGACTGTAAAGGTATACCTAATACCGCCTGAGGACAGTGACTTTACAAACCTTGTTATGACTAATGACAACGCAAAACAGGAAACAAGTGACGGAGAATACAACGGCTTGTATTATATAGAAGTAACAGGCAACGAAAATATTGTTATAAACTACACATACACATATAAAGGTGAGAACGAAAGCGGTGAATTAAAAGCAGCCGTTACGGAAATAGACAATTCACCTGCAAATAAAATCAGTGAAGTTTGGTCTGAAAACGCAAAGAGCAGTAAGACGAATAAATCCGTTACGGCACAGCTTAGATTTGATAAGCTCATCACGAAAGCGGAATGGAAAAATCAAAGCGGTTATCTTCCTGAAATATATAAACTTGATAATCAAGTTACAATTTCATATTCGGAAAATGCACCGACTATGACGCTTGTTTGTACAGCCGTAAACGGTCAAGTGTGTGAAATTACTTTGAATGAGGTTAAGAACATCGACAAAAACGCACCGATTATTACCGAAACAATTCAGCCGTCCGAAAATCACCGTAAAGTGACAGTGACTTTAAAAGCTGACAAAGAAGTTATTTTCAGAGAAAACGGAAAACAGGGAACTGAATTTACACGAGTAATAAACGCAAACGGCGAATATATATATCACTTTGCGGACGCTGCAGGCAATCTGACGGAAAAGGTTGTTAAGGTTGACAGCATCATTGATAAAGATTTGTCGCTTACATTCAGTCTTGCAAGTGACGGTACAGACAGTAAGGAGTCACCGGATAAACTCGGTCGTTTAAAGGTTGGTGACACTGTATATGTGAGTGCAAACAGAAACTGTACGGTAACATGGAACGGTGACACAACAGGTCAAAATCTTACGGCCGGTGCGTGGACGAAGTTAACCGTATCGGAGGATTTGGCAGGCTTGTATCCTACAATAAAGGCAAAGGACGAATATTCAAATACAAAGTATTATCACTTTATGCAGATAGCAATGCCGGATAAAAAAGCACCGACTATCAAATTGAAAAAGGAAACGGTGGAAATCGACTTAAATTCAGAAGATATTTTGTCACAGCTTAAAGCGAATATGACGGTAAGCGACAACGAAACCGAAAAGGACAAAATCAAGCTTGATGTTACTTACACAAAACCGCAGACAACGGGAACAGTAAGGGTGACTTATACCGCAACAGACGAGGCAGGAAACAGCAGTGAAAGATACGGATATATCTATTTCTATGAGGATACTCAGCTTAGAGTCAGCGTAAACGGTGAGTATATTTACAGAGATATGATTGTGCTAAGCAAAAACGAGGCACAGAACATTGTCGTTGAAAGCAATGGCGAGCCGTACAGCGTTAAATATAAAAACGGTATAAAGACAGTCGGTCAAATGAAAATCGGTGCGACTGAATTGGCGAAGAATAAGGATAATACAGAGCCGATTACATTCGTTCCGAAAAAGGCGGGGTATTATACATTTAATGTACAAACGCAGGGACGTGACAATTACAGATTTGTAATTTACGTTCAATAATGAAAAAAGGAGGTTTACTATGCTGCAAAGATTAAAAAAGATTATATCAGCCTTAACCGTAACAGCGATGATTTTCGGTATAATGCCTATCGGCGCGCTTGCCGAAAATCTGAATAAGGCGGATTACGAAGAATTGAACGACGGTTATTTGAAAGTCGTTGTTTCGGCGAAAAACGGCGGTTTTCTGATAGATACCGTTGAGGGAGATAAGCTGAACAAAGCAGATGATAATAAATATCTTTTGTTTCCCGATGAAAATTATGATACATCATATACCTCTTTTCGTGTAAAAAGAGGTGATGAGGTAAAGGACTATATTTTCGGAAGAAAATACGGTTTCTTGGGTAAGGATAGCAGTGACGTCACTTTGGTGAAAAACAGTGACAACATTGTCGCAACGTGGAGCGTTGACGGTTTGACTTTTACGCAGACCGTCACGCTTGCAAATACAAAATCGGCTCTGCACGGTATGGCGTCAATTTCATACGGTGTAAAGAGTACGGACGGAAGAAGTGCGGACAGTGTTCAGGCAAGAGTTATGCTTGATACCGCACTCGGTTATCAGGATTATGCGGTGTATGAACTGACGAAAAAGGACAGTACATATGAGCAGATACAATCCGAAACGGTTATTGATAACTCTGACGGAGAAGCATACAACAACGCATTATTCGGATACGACAATCCGAAAGCACCGTCCGTAACGGCTTATACGGTGAATGCGTCGATTAACAATAAAATTGTCGCACCGTATCAAATAGCGTTCGGACATTGGAACAACCTTGCGTCAAGTGTATTTGATTTTGAGCCTGATAACTCGTTGACATTTACAAATCCGTATAACGAAAAATATTTGACTGCCGACAGTGCGTATGCTCTGTATTTCGATATGGGCAGTGTGGCGGCAAACGGTGAGGGCAATACCGTTGCGACAAATTACGGTATATATTCAAACGTAACCGTAAATAACGATGATAAGGTTGCGATAAATTTTTCATCTGAACTCGGAGCAATGCAGCTTACCGATACAAAAGACGAATACAAACCGCAAACGGCGGACGGTAAAAACGGTGATTTCAGCGTGTCAACGCAAATTAAAAACGTGTCGCAGAACGAAATGAAACAAATTGCCGTTGCGGTATATCCGCAGGAGGGAATAACACCGTATGACTTGTCGGGTAATCTTGACGTTACAGCTTCATATTCAAACCCTTTCAGTGTTGATATTATAGATTTTAACGCAGATGAAGAACGACAGGTTGTGTTTAACTTTAATGCCGAACCGCTTACGGCTACCGATTACAGAAAAATCGAAGTGCGTTGTTATGACGTGAGCGGAACGGACGGTAAATTACTTTCCGAAAACTTAATCGGTCAGAGAAGTATATATCTTCTTTGCCCGGGTGCAACAGGCGACAGGGTTTCGTTTATAAGCACCGCACCCGAGATTGTTTATAACAGAGGAACAAGACATATTTACCTTGCAGGTCAGAATTTCAATTTACTTAAAAATAAGAGTGAATACGATATAAAGGTTACGCCTTTAAACGGCAGTCAGCCGTTGACTGTAAGTGCAGAAAACTTCATTTTGGATACCGAAAACAATACGGCGGATTTGATACTTGACGAGCTTATGTCAGTCGGTACATATCAGATTGTATTTGATATGAAAGATCCGACTAAAAAAGATATTACGTCTGACGCACTGAAGTTTAATGTCAGTGATGATATTGCATATCAAGGCGGCTCTTACGGAGTTGTCACGATTGAAAAAGACGGTGATAACAAGTATGCCCTAAGGGCGTATAAAGACGAAAAGGAATACAGTGACGAAGTTCCAAATGCTCAAAATATCTCTTTGCTTGAACTTCGCGGTGACTTTACGTTAAAATATGAAAACGGTAAAATTGCAGAGGCAGAGGCAGTTTCGCTTGAAACGGTAGACCATAAGGCGAAAAGCACAATAAATATCAGTAATTGTCTTGATATTGAAAAAGGTACTGTAACCGTGTCTGTCGAAAACGTCGGTCAGGACGATCAAACTATCAATATAGATATAGACGGCGAAGTTTATACAACAGGTGCAAGAACAAAGGTTTGGAGCGGTGTATGTGCGATTTCGTCATTTGAAAACGGCTCCGAATCAACACTTTTGCAGTACACAAACGAGGGCGAGCAGACAGGTGACGTTGAAAACAGCGTTGCAAATACAAACGGTATTATGCTTATGTGGCCGGGTGCGGCAAGTACCGCACAAACCATTGCGGGAATGGTGATGGAATTCAGATACTGTCAGTTCGGACAGATGGCGACAGTTGACGGTGAAGTCACTTCAAAAACACCGAAACAAAGAGTAATCGCATTCGGTGCACAACTTTCACCTGATTTTCTTGTTCCGTCAAACTTTGATTGGAGCAACAGAAAAACTTCCGCAATGGAGGTTGCACAACTGAAAATGGCGAGCAGTAATTATACTCCGTCACAGCTTAGAGATGTACAGGACAGATATGCTGAGGACCAAGAGGAATGGGAAGACGCAGAGGGCGGAAGTCTGAATTTGTATATCCATGATATACTTTTCGGCGGCGGATTTATCGGATTTAATACGTCTGTTGAAGTAGAAGTTCCGTCATATGCGGACGGACTTCCGAGCGTTGAGGGTACTCTTGACTTAAAGGTTATGAACAACGAATATACTATCGGCGTTCAAGGCAGTGCCGATATGATGGCATTTGAAATGGAGGCGGAAATTCGTCTTAGAAGTAACAACGGAATACCTATTCCGGATAAATTATATTTCTATGCAGGCGGATTTACACCGGGCATAAATGTTGACGGAATGGGCGTATTTTGGATTAAAGGTGCAGGCGGCGGTATAGATAATCTGTTTGAAACGATTTATCCGTCCTCATCCGTACCGCCTATAACGCTTCTGCTAAGCGGACAATTCGCTTTGTTTGATGTTCTTTCTGCAAGAGGCGATGTAAGTATCAGCCCGAGAGATTTGAGTATTGCACTGTCGGACGTGAATGTTGCGGGAATTACACTTATAGACTATGCGGGAATTGAATGTGCATGGTATCCCGAACTTAGATTTGCAGCGGGAGTGTCTATCGGTATATTCGACGTTATTTCGGGTGACGGACATTTAATTGTAGAAAAAGATAAGGTTAAGGATAAGTATTTCTGGGAAGGCTATGCCACAGCAGTGGTAAGTATTCCTAAAAAAATACCGATTTTCGGCGGTATTGAAATAGGTTCTGCCGATTTGGGTGTCAATGCCGAAAAAATATGGGGTGCTTTGCACGTTTTGAAAATTGACGCAGGTGTAACATATTATTGGGGCGGAGATGTAGATTTCGCTTTCGGTAAATATGACGCACCGGAACCGACTATTGAGTTGAGTGCGGAGGGTATTCCTGTTTATTATGATGAAAAAACAGACCGTACCTTGTATATGAAACTCAATAACAGTATTCGTACATTGGCGTCAACAGACGATATATCATTATTCGGCTCAAACGGTGCGACGGTATCATCGCTTGCGGGTAAAACGGTACATTCGGTTAATTTCGGCAAGTATAACAACGAAAACGGAATACTTACAATTTCGTATGACGCACCGAGTCAGCTTATTGCGGAAACATACGCAAAGAATATTGAAATGGAAAATTATCCGATAGTATGGTCAGACAGTTCAAAAACGGCAGACGATACAGCCAACGCAAATGCAAACGCAATGTTGAATTGGAATGAGGATACAAAGAAAGCAACCGTTACAATAACGGTTACAGATGAAAATTACTTTAATAAAGCATTGCAATTAAAAACAGGTATTGCGTCAAGCGTGACTATATACGCACTTTCAAAGTTGCCGACAATCGACAATGCGGTATTGAACAATAATACGGTAACGTGGTCGGGTGAAGATTTGGATAAATTCAACAGTCTTACAATTTATGCAGAGGACAGCAATAACGAAGTTTATCCGTTGTACAAAACAGAAAATGTTAATGACATAAAGAGTAAGAGTGCAAATATAACAATGCCTGAAAATATGCCGAGCGGTGAATATACGGTAAAAGTTGTTGCGACAACGACAGACGAAAGTGCTAACCCGGTTGTGACAACCGATAAAAAGCTTAATTATACCAATCCGTCACAGCCGTCCGCACCGACGTTTAATGTGGCATTGGGCGGTGATTACAGTATTGATTTGACAGGTATAAATCAAGATAATTATGACGGCTACAAGGTAAGTATATATGAAGTTCAAGACGGTAAAAACGTACCGACTGTATTTGACAATATGACTGTAAGCGGAAGTGATGTGATTACGGTCGGCGGTCAGTATACAAAGACGGTTACGGTGGATAAGAACGGAAATATCGTGAATGAAAACGACCTTACGGAAGATGAGAAAAAGGATATAAAAACGCAGACCGAACAAGTCGGACTTGTAAGCGGTAAGCAGTATGTGGTAGGATTAAAGGGTTATAAAAATACATCTTCAGGCGGTCAGATTGTTTCCGCTGAAACACTGTCGTCACCTGTGACGATGGTTGAGCCTAAAAAGGCTGATGTAACACTTAAAGCACAAAATGCGGTAAGTATTGACGGTACAGATACGGTTAAAAGCAGTAATGCAGTCATAGACCTTGTATCGGATATGAATGTTTCCGGAGAATGGTCGTTGGACAGCGGTGAAATGAGCGGTACTGTTTCAGAAAAAACTATGTCGCAGAGTATAAATCTTGACGGCTTAGAGGACGGTACGCATATAATAACCTTCAAGGGCGAAAACGATTCAAAAGACGGTACATTGTCGGAGTATATGTTTACTGTCGATACACTTCCTCCGAGATTGCAAATAAGCAGTCCGAATAACGGCGGATTTTTCGAGGACACTGTTACGGTTAAGGGTATCAGCGACAGTGGTGCGAAAGTGTATATCGGTGCGGAAAATCAAGAGATACAGGAAGCGACTGTCGGAGATGACGGCAGTTTTGAAAAGACTGTTACACTTGATAATTCTATGGCATATCAAAATATAGTTGTGTATGCGGCAGACGAAATCGGCAATGAAACAGTACCTGTAACATTACAGCTTACAAACAAAGCACTCGGCAATGATGACAGTGTACTTCAAATGTACATTGACGGAAAAGAGTGCAGTGACAGTACAATTAAAGCCGGCACAAGCGGTCAGCTTTCGCTAAAGGTGAAAACCGATAACAGAATTATTGAAATCAATGACGACAGTGCGGCGGCAAACAGAATTGAATGGAACGTTTCGGCAATAGAAGGTGCGGCGAATGTTGATGAAAACGGCTACATTACAACTGATAAAAAAATAAACGGCGTAGTAAGTGCGACTGTTGATAATCAGAATGTTTATACCGTTTTGGGCGGCAAGGACAGCACTGATATTCCAAGTGAAAAGATTAAAGTGAATGCGTCGGCAGGTACGGCAAGAAAGACGCATATCACGATTAATCTTGATACGGCGATTGAGGGAATGACGGCAGATAATTTTGTTGTGCTGAACGGTGATAAGAATGTGGAACTTACAGAGGTTAAGGCAAGCAGTGATAATAAAACATATACGTTGTACGGCACGTTTGATACGTCTGTGACATATACCGTTACGGTTAATTTGACGGGTACAACGGTTGAAAACACTCACATTATCGCAAGCAGTCCGCTTATGATTAAACCAAGTTCGGGCGGTGGCGGAGGAGGAAACTCCGGCAATGTAACATATAAAATTACAGTTGTTCAGTCCGAAAACGGTAAAATCAGTCCGGACACCGTAACCGTAAATAAAAACGAAAGCAAGACATTTACGATAACGGCTGATGAGGGTTACGAAATTGAGGACGTAATCGTAAACGGCGAAAGCGTCGGTAAGGTGAGCGAATATACGTTTGAAAAGGTGAATGCAAAAGCTGAAATTACTGCAAAGTTCAAAAAGATTGATACTGTGCCTAATCCGTCAGATAAGCCTGAGCCGACTGATTGGGATAATCCGTTTGTTGACGTAAGTAACAACGATTGGTTCTATAATTCAGTTAAGTACGCTTATGAAAACGGTTTGATGTATGGTGTGAGCGATACGGAATTTGCACCCGACGGTGACGTTACAAGGGCTATGTTTGTAACAGTTCTTTATAGAACAGAGGGTGAACCGTATGCGGAAAATTCAAGCTTTGTTGATGTGGCAAGTGACAGTTATTACGCAAATGCAGTGTCATGGGCGGAAGAAAATAAAATTGTCAGCGGTGTGAGTGATACCGAGTTTGCACCTGATATGAGTATAACCCGTGAACAAATGGCGGCGATTGTTTATCGTTATGCGGAATACAAAAATTGTGATATAACGGTAAATGAAACGGCAAATTATGTTGACAGTGACAGTATTTCGGATTATGCAAGGAATGCGGTTGATTGGCTGTCAGAGCAAGAAATAATGTCGGGTAATACTGACGGTACTTTTGCTCCGCAGGCGAATTCCACAAGAGCACAAACAGCGGCAGTGTTTATGCGTATTAATGAAAAATTGAAGTAATCAAAATGGCGGTTTAAAACCGCCATTTTGTATTTTTTAAGTGAAATAAACGTAATTTGACATTGCGTGAGGTATAGTGTAGAATATATATGGGTTTATAAAACCCCAAGATACAAAAAGGGCAATAACGTTTGGCAAAGCGGACGCAAGGCGGTTGTCTCTGCTATTCCGAAAGGAGCAGCATATGAGTGAATTTACTCTTATAATTATAATTGTATTTTTGCTTGTTATAGAGATAAAAAAATAACCGTCTATCTGCGAAATAGACGGTTAAGGTAGAATTTTTCTACAAAACGTTTACATTCTGCAAAGACAACTGCTGTTGCCCTTATCTTGTATCTAAAGTATAACATAGTATAAAAATTATGTCAAGCACGTTTTAGACGTGTGTTTTTTTGTATATTAGAAAAAACGGTAAAATAAACGTAATTTGACATTGCGTGAGGTATAGTGTAGAATAAAAGCAGGCTGAAAAGCCTTGATATATGGAGAGC
>ENA-OPSW01001121-OPSW01001121.1-human-gut-metagenome-genome-assembly--contig:-NODE-1121-length-17130-cov-2.114612_pt1 | contig 17130 bp, 9 predicted proteins | sample MGYA00241463_ERZ501918 | MGnify/ENA primary metagenome ERZ501918 (study PRJEB25962, sample SAMEA2042443) | human gut metagenome | biome: human gut; feature: human-associated habitat; material: faeces... | reverse complement strand
AAAAGGACGATGATTGCCGCCAGATCATCGCCAGTCCTGTGGAACAGGACGGCCAGATCGCGGGTGCGGTGCTGGTGATCCTGGATGTGACGGAGAAGGAGCAGCGGGAGCGGCTGCGGCGGGAGTTCACCGCCAACGTCTCCCACGAGCTGAAAACGCCCCTGACCTCCATCTCCGGCTTTGCGGAGATTATCAAAAACGGTGTACAGTCTGCGATGAATAAGTATAACGGCAAATAAAAAAGTGCATTTTGTCCGTCCACGACAAGGTGTGTAAAGAACGGTTGTGGGCAGAAAGGCTGTAAATATGAATTTTTCTGATATTTTAAACGATTATGCACCGTATAAAGGCATAGTAGAAAATCTTAATAATACGCCTGTTTCTGTTGCGGGAATAGTTGAATCGGCTCAGGGACAGCTTATTTATTCGCTGAAAAATGAAAATAAATCCTCTGCGCTTGTTGTGTGTTACAGTGATATGGAGGCGAGAAAACTTTATTCGGATATGGAATTGTATTCGGATAATGTCTTGTATTTTCCGACAAAGGAATATATTTTCTATAATATCGAAACCTCCGGTCATCAGAACGAGCACGCAAGAATTTCCGTTATACAGAAACTTGTAAGCGGCGGCGATTATATAGTTGTGACAAGCCTTGACGCAATTCTGCAGTATACTTGCGATAAAGAAGAATTTGAGAGCCTTTGTATAGATTTTGAGCTTGGAAAAACGTTTAATCTTGAAAAGCTGACGGAGAACCTTGTTGTAATGGGTTACTCAAGAGAGGACAGCGTTGAGGGTGCGGGACAGTTCGCAATCCGCGGCGGAATACTTGATATATTTCCTGTCGGCAACGAAAATCCGTACAGAATCGAATTTTTTGATGATGAAACCGACTCTATAAGAGAGTTTGACACATATACTCAGCGTTCGCTTGATAAGATTGACTTCGCACGTGTGACACCGGCGAATGAGGCGGTTATCACTGACGAAAAACGTGACAGAATTATAGCAGAGCTTGAAAAACGCATAAGAAGTGCGAAACGTAAAAAGAGTGACGAAAGCTATTTTATCGAAACAACCGAATCGGATATAGAAAGCTTTAAGGAAGTAAGATATTTCCCGTCAATAGACAAATATGTATCGCTTGTATATGACAAAATACCGTCAATTACCGATTATTTTTCGGATAATGACCTTGTGTTTATAATTGACCCAAAACGTATAAGCGAGCGTGGCAAGACGTTTGAATGGGAGAAAAACGAAGTAGTAGCCGAACTTAAAGAAAAGGGAATAATCGGTGCGGCAAAGGACAGTTTTTATTGCTCATATCACGATAAAGTGCATGAAATGTCGGCGAAAAAACTTATATCGCTTGATGTTCTTTCTCATTCGTCAACCGACTTTAAATACAAGCACCTTGAAACATTCACAACTAAAACAACTGTTTCGTTCCACGGTAAAATCGAGTATTTGTATGAAGATTTGAGGAATTGGCAAAGTAAAAATTATACTGTCGCAATTCTTTGTACGTCAAGAGGTCGCGGCGAAAACCTTGCAGGTGTGCTTGTTGACAAGGGGATAAGAGCGAGATTTATCAGTGATGACGCAAATAAGGCGAATTTCAATAAAGGCGAAACCGTTATAATAAAGGGTGAACTTAATAAGGGTTTCGAGTATCCCGAAATTAATTTTGTGCTTGTTTCCGACAGAGAAATTTTTGAAACAAAGAAAAGCCGTTCAAGACGTAAAGTTGAAAATGCAAACAGAATTAAGAATTACACAGATATAAGCGTAGGCGACTATGTTGTACACCAAACGCACGGTATCGGTCAATATATGGGTACAAAGAAAATGGTTGTCGGCGGTATAACAAAGGATTACCTTAAAATTCAGTATCAAGGCACAGATTCTTTGTATATTCCGATTGACCAGCTTAATCTGCTTTATAAATATGTCGGCAATACCGATAAAAAGCTGAAACTTAATAAGCTCGGCAGTAACGAATGGAACAAGACAAAGCAGAGAGTAAAACAGTCAACGGAAGAATTGGCGAAAAAACTTGTTGCACTTTATGCGGAACGTGAGAAGGCAAAAGGTTTTGCGTACAGTGAAGACACACCTTGGCAACGTGATTTTGAAGATACGTTCCCATATCAGGAAACGGACGACCAGTTAAGGTCGATTGAAGAAGTTAAAGGCGATATGGAAAGCCAAAAGCCGATGGACAGACTTCTTTGCGGTGACGTTGGTTTCGGTAAAACGGAAATTGCACTTCGTGCGGCATTTAAGGCGGTCGGCGACTCAAAACAAGTCGCATATCTTTGCCCTACGACAATTCTTGCAATGCAGCATTATGAAACGTTTTTAAAACGTATGGAAAGTTTTCCGATAAAGGTTGAAATGCTGTCGCGTTTCCGTACCGCATCCGAGCAAAAACGTATTTTGAAAAAACTTAAAACGGGCGAAATTGATATAATTATCGGAACGCACAGAATACTTTCAAAGGACTTGGAATTTAAAGATTTGGGCTTGCTTATAATAGACGAGGAACAGAGATTCGGTGTTGCACACAAGGAGCGGTTAAAGGAATTAAAGCAAAATATAGACGTTCTGACAATGACGGCAACGCCTATACCGCGTACCTTGCATATGGCAATGACGGGTGTAAGAGATATGAGTGTGCTTTCGGAACCGCCCGAAAACAGATACCCTGTACAGACGTATGTTTTGGAGGACAATCCCGCAGTTATAGCGGACGCTGTCAGAAATGAACTGTCACGCGGAGGACAGGTGTTTTATCTGTATAACCGTGTACAGGGAATATACAGAAAAGCGGAATGGATACGTTCAATGTTCCCGGATATAACCGTTGCAGTCGGTCACGGTAAGATGAAAGAGGACGAACTTGAAGATATTATGTACGATATGGTAAACGGCAAAACAGACGTACTTGTCTGTACGACTATTATCGAAACAGGTCTTGACATTCCGAATGCAAATACGATTATAATTGAAAATGCCGATAAAATGGGACTTTCACAGCTTTATCAGTTAAGAGGACGTGTCGGACGTTCAAATCGTGCGGCATATGCGTATTTGACGTATCACAGAGATAAGATATTATCGGATATTGCGTCAAAAAGACTTCGTGCGGTAAAGGAATTTACCGAATTCGGTTCGGGATTTAAAATCGCAATGCGTGACCTTGAAATCAGAGGTGCGGGAAATATTTTAGGACCTGAACAACACGGACATATGGACGCGGTCGGCTACGATATGTACTGTAAATTGCTGAAAGAAAGCGTTGATGAGGCACAGGGCATTAAGATTGACGATGTACAGGACGTTGCGATTGATATAAATATTGACGCATATTTACCTGAAAGCTATATCAGAAACCACAATCAACGTATTGATATATACAAGAAAATCGCGGCAATCGAAACGGAGGACGATAAGTTTGAAATCGAGGACGAACTTATCGACAGATTCGGTGATATACCGAGAGCCGTACAAAATATTATCGAAGTTGCGTCGCTTAAAACGTATGCCAAAGAATGTGGTATATATGAAATAGCACAGAGCGGTGACAATCTTTTGATGAAATTCGGCGAGAATTACGTTGACGCAAATCTTATTATGGGACTTGATAAAATGTTCCCTAAACGCATAAAGCTGTTGTCGGGCGACAAACCTGTCATAAGCTATGCGATTAAGGGTGAATATAAGAAAATCTTGAATATTGTAAATAATTTGTTAAGTACAATAAAGGAATTGCAAAGTGCCGAAAAAGATAGTATAATAAAATCATAAGATTTTAAGGAGAAAGACATATGAAATATACAAAACTTGCGGCAGTGGCATTGGCAAGCGTGATGATGTTGAGTGCCTGCGGTCAAAGTGCAAATAACGACAATCCGATTGTTATGACTGTCGGCGATACACAGATTACCGAGAGTGAATTTAACTATTATATGAACACATATAAGGAAAATTACAATATGGGTCAGGCGAAAAAATCATCGCTTGAATACTGCCAAAGAAATCAGCTTATCGTTGAAGTTGCAAAGGCAATGGATATAAAGCTTGACAGTGACACACAGTCTAAATTAAAGGATTATCAAAAGTCGATAAAAGATTCTTATGACCGTGAGGGCGGATATAAGAAGTTTTTAAAGGACAATAACCTGACTGATGATTATATTGATACGCTTGCGTCGGTAAGCTACTATACGGACGCGTTGAAGAAACAAACGGAAACACCTACATTTACGGAAGATGAATTGCGTGAATATTTTAAAGAACATTACAGACGTGTCAAGTATGTGTTGATTTCGACTATCGACTCACAAACCGGTGACGAAGTATCGGACGATAAAAAGGAAGAGGCAAAGAAAACAGCGGAAGAAGTTTTGGAAAAAGCACAAAACGGTGAAGATTTTGATACGCTTATAAGTGATTATTCGCCGAATACCGCAAACGATTCCGATGAAAACGGATATATTTTTACCGATAACGAAACAGGCATAGAATTTGAAGAAGGCGTTGATTCAATAAAAGCCGACGAATTTACACTTGTTCAGTCCGATTCGGGATATTATGTAATAAAACGATTGCCGCTTGACGAATCACAGGAATGTTTTGAAGAAGAATATGAAAATGAGGCGGAAACTATCAATACTACAATGCAGAACAACGCATTTTACGAACAAGTTCAAAAATGGGCTGACGAATACGGTATAAAAGTTACCGTAAATGACGAAGTTTTGGACAAAATAAATTAATGAAATTATTAAATCGGAGTATAACATTCTGTTATACTCTGATTTTTTTGCTTTATGCGAAAAAAATTCCCAAAAACCATTGATATTAGAGTTCATTTTAGGTATAATAATATAGAATAGGTATATTAGCTATAATGAAAGGAATTAATAAAAAAATGGACAGTAATAAACAAATGGCAGATCTTTTGTTCAAGAATATAACAAAAACTCCCGACGATTACGAACAAATGTATCCCAAAAGAAATCTTGAAGAGGGTGCGGTTGTAACTCGTTTTGCACCAAGTCCGACAGGATTTTTGCATTTCGGCGGATTGTTTGCCGCATTTATCGGAAAGACGGCGACAAAGTCAACAAACGGTGTATTCTATCTGAGAATAGAAGATACCGATAAAAAACGTGAGGTTGAAAACGGTGTAAGCCTTATAGTAAAGGGACTTAACGATTTCGGTATAGAAATCGATGAGGGTATGCTGTCAGAAACTGACGAAAAGGGTGCATACGGTCCATATACTCAAAGTAAGAGAAAAGATATATATCAGGCATATGTTAAGTCGCTTGTTGAGCAGGGACTTGCATATCCGTGCTTTATGACGGAAGAAGAACTTGCAACAATCAGAGAAAAGCAGGAAAGTGAAAAATTACTTCCGGGTGTGTACGGTGAATTTGCAAAGTATCGCGACATCACTGTTGAAGAAGCACAAAAGAGAATTGAAAACGGCGATGAATACGTTGTAAGATTGAAGTCGCCGGGTAAGGAAGACAAGAGAATTAAGTTTAAGGATGTTATCAAGGGCGAAATTGAAATGCCTGAAAATATTCTTGACGTTGTACTTTTGAAAAAGGACGGAACTCCTACATACCACTTTGCTCACGTTGTTGACGACCATTTAATGCGTACAACTCACGTTATTCGTGGTGACGAATGGATTTCATCAGTGCCGATACATTTGCAGTTGTTCTGGCTATGCGGTTTAAAACCGCCTAAGTATGCGCACATTTCGCCTATTATGAAAGAGGAAAACGGCGGTAAGCGTAAACTTTCAAAGAGAAAAGACCCTGAGGCGGCAGTAAGCTATTACAGTGAGGTCGGTTATCCGAAAGGTGCAATTTGGGAATACTTAATGACGCTTGCCAATTCAAATTATGAAGACTGGCGTCTTGCAAATCCTAATGAGGATATAGATAACTTTAAGTTTTCGTTCTCGAAAATGAGTAAAGCAGGCGCACTTTTCGATATGGTTAAGCTTGCGGACGTAAGCAAAAACTATATTTGCCGTTTGAGTGCGGAAGAAGTTTATGAAATGGTTACTGATTGGGCAAAGGAAAACAATAAGAAACTATACAAACTTCTTGTTGATGACGAAGAATATGCAAAGGCAATATTTGCGATAGAGCGTGGAAACGCAAAACCGCGTAAAGATATTTCGGCTTGGACAAACGTTGAAAATTACGTTTCGTATTTCTATTCGGAGCTTTGGGACAGAAAATTTGATTTTCCGGATAATCTTTCAAATGATGATATGATAGAAATACTTGAACTTTACAAGCAGATTTACGACGAAAACGTCAGCAGCGACGATTGGTTCCCACAGGTAAGAGATATGGCGGAAACAATAGGTTATGCTAAAGCACCTAAGGTTTATAAAAAAGACCCTGATTCATATAAGGGACATGTCGGTGATGTCGCAGGAGTTATTCGTGTTGCGGCAACAGGCAGAAGAAATACTCCGGACCTTTACGAAATACTTCAAGTGCTTGGTAAGGACGAAGTGATGAAGAGATTTGACGAAGCAATAGAAAGTTTAAGGGGATAAAGATATATGGAAGAAATATTCAGCAGAAATTTTATTGAAGAAGCAATAGACAAAGACCTTGAGGAAAAAGTGTACGACCATGTACAAACGCGTTTTCCTCCCGAACCTAACGGTTATCTTCATATCGGACACGCAAAGGCTATAAGCATAGATTTCGGTATGGCTGAAAAGTATAACGGAAAATGTAACTTGCGTCTTGACGATACTAACCCTACAAAGGAAGATACAGAATACGTTGACGCAATAATGGAGGATATAAAGTGGCTTGGCTTTAAGTGGGACAAGGTGCTTTATGCGTCTGATTATTTTGACGATATTTATGCGGCGGCTGTAAAACTTATCAAAAAGGGTAAGGCATATGTTGACGATTTGTCACCGGAAGAAATAAGAGAGTACAGAGGTACTCTTAAAACTCCCGGTAAGAACAGTCCGTACAGAGAAAGAACGATTGAAGAAAACCTTGATTTGTTCGAGAGAATGACAAATGGTGAATTTGCTGACGGTGCAAAGGTACTAAGAGCAAAAATCGATATGGCGTCACCTAACCTAAATATGCGTGACCCGATTATTTACAGAATACTTCGTGCACATCATCACAGAACAGGTGACAAGTGGGTAGTTTATCCTATGTATGACTTTGCACATCCTATTTCAGATACTGTTGAGGGTGTTACTCATTCGCTTTGCTCACTTGAATTTGAGGATCACAGACCGCTTTATGATTGGGTATTAAAAGAAGTCGGCTATGAAAGCCCTTCAAGACAGATTGAGTTTGCAAGAATGAATCTTAACTATACGCTTACAAGTAAAAGACGTTGTCTGAAACTTGTTCGTGAAAATATTGTGTCGGGTTGGGACGATCCGAGAATGTCAACACTTTGCGGTATGCGCAGACGCGGTTACACACCTGAGGCTATTCGTGATTTCTGTGAAAGAATCGGTGTTTCAAAAGCAAACAGCGTTGTTGACTTTGCTTTGCTTGAGGCTTGTATAAGAGAAGATTTGAATAAGAAAGCACCGAGAGCAATGGCGGTTTTAAGACCGATTAAACTTATAATTGACAATTATCCTGAAGATAAGGTTGAACAGATTGAAGTTGAAGTTAATCCTGAAAATCCTGAAATGGGTAAGAGAACAGTAGAATTTTCGCGTGAACTTTATATAGAAGAAGACGACTTTATGGAGGACGCTCCGAAGAAGTATTTCAGACTTTCACCCGGCAGAGAAGTAAGACTAAAGAGTGCGTATTACGTTACTTGCACAAGCTGTGAAAAGGACGAGGACGGCAATATTATTGCTGTACACTGCACATACGATCCCGAAACCCGCGGCGGTGACTCACCTGACGGACGTAAGGTAAAGGGTACAATTCACTTTGTAAGTGCCGCACACGCAATAGACGCGGAAGTACGTCTTTACGACAGATTGTTTACGGTTGAAAATCCGTCTGACGAAACAGGCGTAAATGACTTTACAGACAATCTTAACAAAGATTCTATGATAGTTCTTAAAAATGCAAAACTTGAAAGCAATTTGACAAATCTAAGTGTAGGAGATAAGTTCCAATTCCTTAGATTGGGATATTTTTGCGTTGATAAAGATTCAACATCTGAAAAGCCTGTTTTCAACAGAACTGTTGCATTAAAAGATTCATGGAAGAAAATTAATAAATAGAAAGAAGTTTTGAAAAATGGAATATACAAAATTTATGGCTGACAGAGTTAAGACGATGAAAGGCAGTGCCATTCGTGAAATGTTCAAGCGTATGGCTGATCCTGAGATTATCTCACTTGCAGGAGGAAACCCTGCGTCTGAATTGTTCCCGGGTGACGAACTTTCAAAAATTGCGGGTAAAATTCTTATGACAAACCCTACTCTTGCTTTGCAGTACGGTACAACAGACGGCTATCCGAAAATGAAAGACTGTGCAAGAAAGCGTGCGGAAAAAGTTAATTCAGTCGGTGAAAATGATGAAATTCTTATTATGACAGGTGCAAATCAAGGTATTGACCTTACTGCAAAGGCTGTTTTAAATAAGGGTGACAAGGTTATCGTTGAAAGTCCAAGCTTTATAGGAAGTCTTAATGCGTTCAGAACATATGAGGCTGAACTTGTCGGCGTTACTGTTGAGGCTGACGGTATGAATATGGACGAGCTTGAAGAAACTCTGAAGAATACGGACGGTGTAAAGATGATTTACACAATTCCTACATTCCAAAATCCGACAGGCTGTACAATGTCGCTTGAAAAGAGAAAGCGTATGCTTGAAATCGCATCAAAGTATGACGTGCTAATCCTTGAGGCCAATCCTTACGGTGACTTGCGTTTTGCAGGTGAGGACGTGCCGACAATCAAGTCGCTTGATACAGAGGACAGAGTTGTTTATGCAGGCTCATTCTCAAAAATTCTTTCACCGGGTATGCGTCTTGGCTACATTGTAGCACCTGCACCGCTTGCGGAAAAGATTGAAATGCTAAAGCAGGTAAATGACGTACATACACCGATGATTACACAGCTTATGTGTGTGGAATTTATGAAGAAGTACGATATAGATAAGTACATTGCAAAGAACAGAGAGCTTTACGGAAAGAAATGTGCCGCAATGGTCAGTGCAATGGAAAAATATTTCCCACAGGGTAAAGTTAAGTGGGTAGTGCCTGAGGGCGGTATATTCCTATGGTGCGAATGCCCTACTATCGAAGATATTACACCGATTGTCGATAAGTGCCTTGAAAAGAAAGTCGCTATCGTACCCGGTTCAAATTTTGCAACGGATATATATGCTCCGTCAAATATGTTCAGACTTAACTATTCATCGGCTACTATTGAAAATATAGAAGAAGGTGTAAGACGTTTGGGAGAAGTCTTGACAGAAATGCTTTGATCTGTGAAAGGAAGATAATAATGGAAGATAAGAAAATCATATTTTCAGGCGTGCAACCGTCGGGAAATCTTACACTCGGAAACTATTTGGGAGCGATAAAAAATTGGGTTGACATACAGAAAGATTATAACTGTATATACTCAATGATGGACTTGCATACAATTACAGTCCGTCAAACTCCTGCTGATATAAGAAGAAGAACTCTTGAAGTGCTTGCTTTGTACATCGCTTGCGGAATTAATCCGGAAGAAACAATTTTGTTTATTCAGTCGCATAACCCTGCACACGCAGAGCTTGGCTGGGTACTTAACTGTTACACATATATGGGTGAATTGCAGAGAATGACGCAGTTTAAGGATAAGTCTGCACGTCATGCTGAAAACATCAATGCGGGATTGTTTACATATCCTGTACTTATGGCGGCAGATATTTTGCTTTACCAAACAGACTATGTGCCTGTAGGTAAGGACCAAATGCAGCATATTGAAATTTGCCGTGACATTGCACAGAGATTTAACTCGCTTTATGGTGATGTATTCAAAATTCCCGAAGGTATGCTTTCAAAGTCGGGTGCAAAGATAATGAGCTTGCAAGAGCCTGAAAAGAAGATGTCAAAGTCCGATCCTAACCCTAAGGGATATATTTCAATGATGGACGATATGAATGTTATCGCCAAGAAGATAAAGAGTGCGGTAACGGACAGTGAGGGTGTTATTGAATATCGTGAAAACGATCCGACAAAAGCCGGAATTAACAACCTTTTGAGCATTATGTCAGCCGTAACAGGCAGGAATATCGAGTCAATCGTAAAGGATTACAGCGGTAAGGGTTACGGTGACTTTAAGAATGACGTTGCGGAGGCGGTTGTTGAATGTATCCGCCCGATCAGAAATGAATATGATAAACTTATTGCCGATAAGCAGTACCTTATGGATATATGTCAAAGAGGTGCTGACAGTGCAAAGAGAATTTCACAGAGAACATTGAAAAAGGTGTATAAGAAAGTCGGCTTTGTGCTGTAATGGAGGGTAATATGTTAACTCGACAAGTTTTATTTATGATATTTGCATTCATCGTATCGTTCGCATTTACGTTTGCAACGACTCCTTTGGTAAGACGATTTGCTTTTAAAATCGGTGCGATAGACATACCGAAAGACAACAGAAGAATGCACAAAAAACCTACACCGCGAATAGGCGGTTTGGCAATTATTTTCGGATTTACGGTGGCAACATTGTGCTTTGCACAGCCGTCACGGCAGCTTTACGGAACGCTCGCAGGTGCGGCGATTATTGCCGTCATGGGCGTTATAGACGACTGCAAAAACCTGCCCGCTAAGCTGAAATTTGTAATTCAGATTATTGCCGCACTTGTGGTTGTGTTTGCAGGCGATATAAAAATCGATGTGTTCACAAACCCAAATTTCCTAAGCGACAATCCGTATTGGGTACTTCCCGAATGGCTTTCGGTAACGCTTACTGTTATATGGATTGTATTCATAACAAATGCGGTAAACTTTATTGACGGTCTTGACGGATTGGCGGCAGGCGTGTCGGCGATAATGTCAATATCGCTTGTGTTTATATCGATAAGAGTGGGTGAATATTCGATTGCAATTTTGGGTATTGCACTTATGGGTTCGTGTTTCGGATTTTTGCCGTTTAACTTTAATCCGGCAAAAATATTTATGGGTGATACAGGCTCGACGTTCTTGGGATTTATGCTTGCAACATTGTCTATACAAGGTGTGTTCAAGAGTTATGCGGTAATATCGTTTGCAGTACCGCTTTTGATTTTGGGTTTGCCGTTGTTTGACGCATTGTTTGCGATGATTAGACGTATATTGCGCGGACAAAGTCCGATGACTGCGGACAGAGGACACTTGCACCACAGGCTTGTGGATATGGGATTTTCCCAGAAACAAACCGTATTTATATTGTACGCAATAAGCGGTGTGCTTGGAATAACGGCTGTACTTTTGGCTGAAAGCGGCGTACTCAGAGCATTGCTGCTTGTAATATGCGTGCTTATACTTCTTTTGATTGGAAGTATGCTTGGAAAGAACAGTTATGTACATCAACATCAGGATAACAGAAATTTGACTGATGATAATGAAATTGACGTTGAAGAAGTTTCCGATAAAAAAGGTAATGAGGATAAGTAGGAAAGGATAGAGAAAAGTGAAAAAGTTAAAGGTTATGACAGTTTTCGGTACAAGACCTGAGGCAATCAAAATGGCTCCGCTTGCACTTGAACTGAAAAAATATGACAATATTGAATCAATCGTATGTGTAACGGCACAGCACAGACAAATGCTTGACCAAGTTCTTGAAATATTCGGCATAACACCTGATTATGACCTTGATATTATGAAGACAAGACAGAGTCTTATCGGAATAACAACAAGAGTTTTGGAAGGTCTTGACGAAGTTATTAAAAAGGAACAGCCTGATATTGTGCTTGTACACGGCGACACATCAACAAGTTTCGTTGCGGCACTTGCGGCTTTTTATAATCAAGTCAAGGTCGGACACGTTGAGGCAGGTCTAAGAACATACGATAAATATTCTCCGTTCCCTGAAGAAATGAACAGACAGCTTACAGGCAGAATTGCCGATCTTAATTTCTCACCGACAGAGCAAAACAGAAAGAATTTACTTAAAGAAAATGTTTCGGACGATATTATTTATATAACAGGTAATACGGTTATTGACGCACTTAAAACAACTGTCCGTGATGATTATAAGTTCAAGGATGAGTGTCTTAACAACCTTGATTTTGACAATAAGAGAGTGATTATTGTAACTGCTCACAGACGTGAAAATCTTGGTAAACCGCTTGAAAATATTTGTAATGCGCTAAAGCAGATTGTTACGGAATATGAAGATGTTGAACTTGTATATCCTGTTCACTTAAATCCGGCAGTTCGTGAAACTGCATTCGGTATTCTCGGCGATATGGACAGAGTACATCTTATTGATCCTCTTGACGTTGAGGAACTTCATAATGCTATGTCACGTTCGTTTATGGTTATGACAGACAGCGGCGGAATACAGGAAGAAGCACCGGCACTTGCAAAGCCTGTTTTGGTACTTAGAAAAGAAACAGAACGTCCTGAGGCTGTTGCGGCAGGCACGGTTAAAATAGCAGGTGTTGAAAAGGACGATATTGTACGTCTTGCAAAGGAATTGCTTGACAGTGAAGATGCGTATAATAAAATGGCACATGCTGCTAACCCTTACGGTGACGGTGAAGCGTCAAGAAGAACTGTTGAAGCTATTCTTTACGCATTTGGTTACAGTGACAAACGTCCTGAGAACTTTTCAGTAAAATAAATATGAGAATGGGAAAATTTCATATAAGATAGGGGGTACCCCAATGCAAGATTTGCTGAATAAAATAGACCGTCTTTTGAAAGAGAAAAAATTTTTTGAAGTAAAAAATATTGTGAAAGATGAGAATGCCGCAGACCTTGCGGTGTTGTTTGACGAACTGTTCGGTGAAGTGTTCGGTGAAAAGACTGAATTTATGATTTTGTTCAGACTTTTGCCAAAGGATTTGGCGGCTGAAACATTTGCGCATATGAACAGCGATATGCAGAGCCATCTTATACAGATGTTTTCCGATAAAGAAATCAGAGATATTCTTGATGAATCTTTTATTGATGATACTGTTGATATAATCGAAGAAATGCCGGCGAACGTTGTTTCGAGAATTTTGAAAAACTCAACAACGGGCGAGCGTAAGGCGATTAATGAAATTCTGCGTTATCCGAAGGACAGTGCCGGAAGTATAATGACAATAGAATATGTCAGTCTGCATAAGGATATGACGGTATCGGAAGCTTTTGAAAAAATTCGTAAAGTCGGTGTGAATAAGGAAACTATTTATACTTGTTATGTGACCGAGAACAGAAAACTTATCGGTGTAATCACTGTAAAGGATTTGTTTATGGCTGATGAGGACGATAAGATTGCCGATATTATGGAAACGCATATTATAAGCGTTGATACACTTGAAGATAAGGAAATTGTCGGACATATGTTCAGAAAGTACGATTTTCTTGCATTACCGGTTGTGGATAAGGATAATCGACTTGTCGGTATCGTTACATTTGACGACGCTATGGACGTTATCGAGGAGGAGACCACTGAGGACTTCTCAAAAATGGCTGCGGTTGCGCCAAGTGACGATTCCTATTTCAAGACCTCTGTTTTCACTCATGCGAAAAACAGAATAGCATGGCTTTTGATACTTATGCTGTCGGCTACCCTTACGGGTGCTATCGTAAACAAATATCAGTCTGCTTTTGCGGCTGTCCCTGTTTTGGTATCGTTCCTGTCAATGCTTAGTGGCACAGGCGGAAACTGCGGCTCTCAGACCTCGACCCTTGTTATAAGAGGCATGGCGCTTGGTGAGATAAGAATGAAAGACTTTTTCAAGGTCATGTGGAAAGAGTTCAGAGTCGCGCTTCTTTGCAGCGTTATCCTTGCTATAGTCAATGCTATAAGAATAGTTCTGGTGTATCATGGTGACACATCTGTGGATTGCTACAAGCTTGCGTTCACGGTAAGTATGGCTATCATGGCAACTGTTGTGCTTTCAAAGCTCATCGCCTGTATGCTCCCAATGGCTGCCAAGAAACTTCATCTTGACCCTGCTATCATGGCTGCCCCGCTTATCACCACTATCGTTGACACTTGCTCAACACTGATATTCTTCACATTGGCTACTATCGTATTTGATATAAAATAGAAAAAATATGGCGGTTATCTCCTTTTAGGCTATCTTCTGCAAAGGTGCGGCCGCCCGTTTTATGGATAAAAATAAATTGGATTTTGATTTGAAAGGAAATAGTTATGGCTCAGAATTATGACGTAGTTGTTGTCGGTGCAGGTGCAGCCGGCGTATTCATGGCATACGAATTTGTCAAGCTTGACAAAAACATAAAAGTTTGCATTATTGATCAGGGCGGACCTGTCAGCAAGCGTAAGTGTCCTATAGATGGCAAAAAAGTTAAGTCCTGCATTCATTGCAAGGTATGTTCCATTATGCACGGCTTCGGCGGTGCAGGCGGAATGTCGGACGGCAAATATAACATAACAAACAATTTCGGCGGTGACCTTTACACATTTACCGGCAAGGAAAAGGCTATCGAGCTTATGCAGTATGTTGACAAGATAAACCTTGAAATGGGCGGTCAGGACGCTAAGCTTTACTCCACAACTTCTTCCGACATCAAGGCAATGGCTCTGAAATATGACCTCCACCTCCTTGACGCTCAGGTAAGACACCTTGGCACTGACAGAAATATGCAGATACTCCAGAACATCTATGACTTTGTCAAGGACAAGATAGACATAAAATTTTATGAAAGTGTTCAGGGTATAACAGGCAAGGAGAATGACTTCACTGTTATCACAGACAAGGACGAGTATCACTGCTCAAACGCTGTTGTTGCGGCAGGCAGAAGCGGTTCAAAATGGATATCTGAGATATGCGACAACTTTGGTATCAAAAGGCGTTCAAACAGAGTTGATATCGGCGTTCGTGTTGAGATACCTGCGGCTGTTTTTGAGCATATCACAAGCAAGGTATACGAAAGCAAGATAGTTTACCGCACAAAGAAATACGGCGACCTTGTAAGAACATTCTGCATGAACCCATACGGTGAGGTGGTTACCGAGAATACAAACGGCATCATCACAGTAAACGGACACAGCTATGCTGACCCTGCACTGAGAACTGAGAACACAAACTTCGCTCTGCTGGTATCCAACACATTCTCTGAGCCTTTCAAGGACTCAAACGCATACGGTGAGTCTATCGCAAGGCTGTCTAATATGCTTGGCGGTGGAGTGCTTGTTCAGCGTTTCGGTGACCTTGTTGCAGGCAGACGTACAAATGAACACCGCTTTGGTCAGACGTTCCTTAACCCTACTCTCAAAGCTACTCCGGGCGACCTGAGCCTTGTTATCCCAAAGCGACAGCTTGACGATATTATCGAAATGATATACGCACTTGACAAGATAGCACCCGGTATGGCGAATATAGATACCCTGCTCTATGGCGTTGAGGTCAAGTTCTACAATTCAAGAGTTGACGTTGACGAGAACCTTGAAACTGCTGTCAAAGGTCTATACGTCCTTGGCGACGGCTCAGGCGTTACGCACTCTCTGTCGCAGGCTTCTGCATCAGGAGTATTTGCCGCAAGGACTATTTCAGAAAAATTCAACTGATTTCATATATCACAAAAGCCGCACTGCCAAAAAGCAATGCGGCTTTATTTTTATGCCTTACTCTTCAAGAAGCTTTATATATCCCTTGATGATATCAACGCACTTGTCATAGCTCATGTCGCTGGTATCAAGACACAGATTGTAGTTTTTCGCATTTGTCCAATCCCTGCCTGTGTAGTGACGATAATAATCGCTTCTCTCCTTGTCTGTCTTTTCGATTATCTTGACAGCCTCTTTTACAGAAACACCATACAGATCGACGATATTCTTGACCGCAGTTTCCATATCAGAATATATGAAAACCTTAAGCACGTCTTTTCTGTCACGGAGAATATAGTCAGCACACCTGCCAACTATTACCGCAGGCTCTCTGTCTGCAAGCTGCTTTATTATCTTCGCCTGATAATTGAAAAGATTTCTGTCAGAAGTAAAGTCGTGATCATCAGGGTCAAGAAGCTCACCCTTGTAAACTCCGCCCTTTCTCAGAAAAGAACCTTTCAGTTTTTCATCAACAAGCCCGAAAAAGCGTTCATTTATGCCGCTTTCGTCGCTTGCAAGCCTTATAAGCTCCTTATCATAATATTTTATACCCATATCCTCTGACAGCATTTTTCCTACAGTTCTTCCGCCGCTGCCGATGCCCCTTGCAATGGTTATGATCCTTGCCATAAAGCTCAACTCCTATTCACCTAAATATGCTTTCTTGACCGACTCATCATTGATAAGATCAGACGCCTTGCCTGACAGAACTATCTTGCCCGTTTCAAGAACATAAGCTCTGTCTGAGATAGCAAGGGCTTTCTTTGCGTTCTGCTCAACAAGCAGTACAGTTGTGCCGCTCTTTCTGATATCCTCGATTATCTTAAATATGGTTGACACAAGGATCGGTGACAGACCCATTGACGGCTCGTCCATTACAACTATCTTAGGTCTTGACATAAGCGCCCTGCCCATTGCCAGCATCTGCTGCTCACCGCCTGAAAGAGTACCTGCTATCTGATTTTTTCTTTCTGCAAGTCTAGGGAAACGCTCGTATATATCCTGAATATCCTTCGGTATATTCTCCTTATCTTTTCTTGTAAATGCTCCAAGCTTAAGGTTATCAAGCACCGTGAGGTTTTGGAATATTCTTCTTCCCTCAGGAACGTGTGCAATACCCATCTCCACGATCTTGTGGGCAGGAGTTTTTGTAAGCTCCACGCCGTTGAATTTGATAGAACCCGATTTTGCAGAGATAAGACCTGTAAGGGTGTGCAGAGTGGTGGTCTTTCCTGCTCCGTTTGCGCCGATAAGGGAAATGACCTCGCCCTCGTTTACCTCAAAGGAGATACCTTTCAAAGCAGCTATCATGCCATAATTGACGTGCAGATCATTGATTTCCAACATTGCCATTTTACTTACCCCCT
>ENA-OPSW01001103-OPSW01001103.1-human-gut-metagenome-genome-assembly--contig:-NODE-1103-length-17441-cov-2.905901_pt1 | contig 17441 bp, 10 predicted proteins | sample MGYA00241463_ERZ501918 | MGnify/ENA primary metagenome ERZ501918 (study PRJEB25962, sample SAMEA2042443) | human gut metagenome | biome: human gut; feature: human-associated habitat; material: faeces... | reverse complement strand
ATTCTATGACTTGCCGCTGAGCCTCACCTGCATTTTTCTCAAATTCAAGTGCAGTCTTATACATACTTTCGGGCACAGTGCTGCCGTCTGACTTTATCTGATCTATCTTGTTTAGCTGCATATAGTAGTCATTCATAGCACGTTCAGCAGTCTTTTTGAGGCTGTCTAATCTGTACTGATAACCTATTACGCCCAGACTGTCCCAAAGCTCGTCATATGGATACATTGCTGCTGAAAGGTCAATGTTGCGTGATTTTATCGGCAGCTCGTCTATAGGGATGCGTGGCATTTTGTTAGGCAGCAGATGATATGGCGTAATATTGGTCTTAATTGGTTCACATCGCATCTTTTTGACAATAGCAGTGCCGAACGGCAGCTTTGAGAGCTGTGTTGTATCGAGCAGCGCCTTGCTGTCAACTCGTTCACCTTGGTGATCTAAAAATCCATACAGGCTTCCGCTGAAGGTCAAATAGTTTACTGTTTCATTTCCTATCATTTCAGAAAACGCTTTGTTTGTATTACCATTAAGAGATAATATGTATATCTGAATGTTACAGCCGCCTTTGATGCCTTCTTCTTCTTTTTCATATTTCTTAAGCTGTCCGTAGTCCTGAAGAAATAGATTGAAAAGAATGTTAGCTCCGGGTGAGGCATTCATCTTACTGCTGAGGTCAGGCAGCTTAGTCATTTGTCCAAATTCGTCATACATATACTCTATTTTCCTTGGCAGCTTTCCTCCCGGATACTTTCTTGCCTGTTTTGCGAGGTACAAAAATGACTGATCTGCGAACATCGAGGCGATAACGTATCGTGATTTTTCCTCATATGGAACGAGCATATATATTATGCAAGGCTGATCTTCATTGATAAGGTCAGCAAAGTTTATTTCATTTTTAGATGTCAGCTTTTGAACGCCCATATCCGTCATGAATATCTCAAGGTCTGCGGAGAGAACAGTGTATATTGAAGAACGTGTATCACCCTGGGAGAACTTTGACGTAGAGTAAGATGTTCTTGCAAGACAGCCCACCGGCAGTGCGTTGAAAAGTTCATCAAGTGCGTTGACTTCTTTCTTGTTACCGCTTTCGTCCTCGATAACAGTATTGTAAACTCCAAATTCGGTAAAGAATGTTGTGATACTGAACATATTAACGCAGGACATATCATTTTTCTCGTAGCCTTTATCTAAGAAATAGTATATAAGGGCACTGAGCAGCGACCTTGCGGAGTCTGTCCATATAGCCTCGCTCTGGGTATCGTCTGTAAGGCAGTGAGCGAATGAGCTGACGAGCTTTGAAGTCTGCGACAAGTCATTGTTGCCGTGTTTAGCTGTGAGGTACTCGTCAATAATAAGCTGAAGAGGGTTCCAACAGTCCGAACGGTCAGTATCGATAAGGTTAAGAGTAACTATCTTGTAGCCGTTTCTGGCAAATTCCTTATAGGTCAGTTCAAGCAGCTCGCCTTTCATATCATTAACGATAACAGAGGGCTTTTCTTTTGCATTCGCCATAAGCCTCAGGCTTGGCAGCACGTAGCATTCACCCTTGCCGGAACGTGGAGCACCTACGGTCATTGTGTTGTATGTGCCCGGTTCGATGTAGTAGACGCCGTTGCTTTCTCCTATGAGCATTCCTGCCTTTTCTGCTGAAGTGATGTTATCCATAGGCACTGCCAGAAAATGATCTAACAGTTCGTTGTCCTCCATAAACTTGTTGTCACCCTTAACGTTCTTGCTGTCATTTTTCATTCGGTAGAGTGTATGCAGTTTTATCGTTATTCCCAGACCAACTATAAGAGAAAGAATTATCTCAAAAATGAACATCATAAATCCGGGTGGAACAATGATATTCCACGGCATAAAGTGCGTTCTTGAATAATCTGCACTGCCATTGACGGCGCTTATACTTCTCAATGACTTTATAACATAGATGAAAATGCTGTTAATGATAATGTAGACTACCGATGTTGCAATGGCAAACTGCTTTACTCTGATGTTTCTGCGGTCTTTGTCTTTTTCAATAGGTGTTTTGTTTACTGCATTAAGAACACGCATAGCCTGATCATAGATCCAGCCGAACACACATAGTATTTTTGCTATAGCAGCATTGAGTATACGTTTTATTTTGTCTATATACATATAATTTCCTCCTGTCAAACGCTGCGGCTTTTTTCCTTGGCTTTCGCCATTTCCTGCTCGATCTCAAATTCTCGCATAAGACGTGCTGTCTTTGCCTCCTCTGATTTTAATGCTTTACGCAGCATATTTGATGATTTATGAAGAAGTGTCCTCTGAGCCTGCATACAGCCTGCCAGTCTGAATTCAAATGGTATATCTGTTTTTTTGCCGCTTATTATCTTTTTAGCAATGTCATTGCCTGAGCGTGCTGACTTTCTCAGCCATTGAAATGCAGCCTTGTTCTGACCGTCACGGAGCAGCATTAATCCGTATGCGAGCTGACCGCTGTCATTGCCGTTTAAAGCACATCTGCGGAAGCAATCCTCAGCCATTTTGTGCTTGTTTTCAGACAGATACACTTTGCCAAGTATATACTGGGCATTTGGAGCGTTGTATTCAAACGCAGAACGCTTAAGGTATTCTTTAGCTTTTGTATTATTGAATGAGCTATAATATTTGCCCAGAGTGTATATCGCAGGCTCAAAGTCTTTATCTGCGGCTGATGAAAGATAGCGTATCCCTTTTGAAACTTCTGTTGTTTTTTTGCTGTCAAGAAGAATTTTTCCTGCAGCATACATTCCAGGTATGCTATCTTTGTCAGCGGCATTCGTGAAATACTGCAATGCTTTTCGTCTGTTATTTTCAGACAGATACAGCTTGCCGAGGCGATAAGCTGCTATACCTATAGTATCGTCTTTGTGATCGGCAGCTTGAAGAAGGTATTTCTCAGCCTGTGTATTATCGTTAAATTGCTCTTGATACAGTTTTCCGAGAGTGTATGCTGCATAGTAATTATCTTTTGCTGCTGAACGTTCTAAGTATGATGCCGCCTTGTCATATCTCTCTTGTGAAAGATACAGCTTGCCAAGACTATATTCACACAATCCTGTTTTATCCTGTGCGTTTTCAGCACCCTTTATCAGAATTTTTTCAGCCTTTTGAAGATCTTTTTTGCTGTCGCTCTGATAGAGCTTACCGAGCATATATTGTGCTTTATAGTTATTGGAGTCCGCCGAGAGCAGCAGATATTTTTCAGCACATTCAAGGTCTATATCCGTTCCATTGCCATTCAGATACATCATACCTATCTTGTAGCTGATATTATCGTCATGGTTTTTAGTGAATACTTTCTCTAAACCTTTTAAAGCTTCAGCGTAAAAATTATGCGCACTTGATAGGTCTTTTTCTACTCCTTGTCCCAGTTCATAAGCTTGTCCTACGGCATAACTTGCGAACGGCATTCCGCCTTTGCTGCTTAGTGAGCGCATATAATAGTCAAATGCTTTGGCATAGTCTGTTTCAACACCAGAGCCGTATTTGTATATGTTTCCAAGAGCAAAATAAGCATATTTGTTTTCAGACAGCTTATAATGCTCTATGGCTGAGTTATAGTCTTGAGTAACGCCAAGCCCATATTCATACATTTTACCTATGCGATAGTTGAGATAGGACTTTGTCCAATTATCACGTTTGTCATCACTCATGCTTACTATGGACAGCAGCTTGTGAAAATCTTCAAAGGCTTTGCTGTAATATTGCTGACTTAGTGTATCGCCGTCATTGGATTTTAGCATTTGGCTGTCATAAAGCTTGCCTATGTCATATGTTGCGATAATATTTCCGCTTTTGCTTTCTATTGAGAGTATTTCAAAAGCTTTTTCGGGGTCTTTCTTTATGACTGCTGATTTGTTCTGTTCATTTCCGTACATATAGTCGAGGGCAAGCTTATAGTTCTTGCTCCAATCTATGCGTAGATGTTCCACTGCCTGATCGCTTTTATCATTTTCAGACAGATACGCTTCGGGCTCTTGCGGAAAAATATCCGTGCTGTAGTCAGGAGCATTTGGTTCATACAACTCATCATAATTTCTTGAAGATAGGTACATTTCCAAATCATCAGGGATATCAGAGTTTTCTAAAGAGTCATAAGGCATAGCATCCTCTAAATCATCTTTTTTATTTTCAGACAGATACATATTTGTGTCCTGTGGTTCATAATAGCTGTCTTGCAAAATGTCAGCAGACTCTAAGAAACCTTCATCTTCATTTTCAGACAGATACTCGTCTGATTTTTCTGATATGTTGTTTATGCCGGTGTCAGTCCACAACTTCTCAGACACAGGATCGCTTGCTTTTTCAGACAGATACATTTTCGACTCTGGGATGTTGTTGATCTGTATGTTCTTGTCCTTTGTCATATAGTATTCTCGGCAGATGTTCAGAAACGAATTGCCGACTCGTGAATAAAATCCGTCTTTACCGTTTTTGTTTTCGCCATAAAGCTGGGTTTCTTTATAATTCGCCCACTTTGAATTTTGTCCGTATCTTTTGCGAAACAACGCTGCCTGTATTTCGTCAAGCTTATGGAGATATGTGTCGAACATAATACTTAATGTGGGGTTTTCATCTATTACAGACCGTATGCAGCTCTGAATTTCGTTTTTTATGGGTTCACTTTGCTTTGCGTACCACCACTGATTGCCACTGTTTTTAAGCTCCTCAGGTATCTTGTCGATAAGTGCGTTTATTTTTTGAATACTTCCTGCAAACTCGGACTTGATATGAGGTGCAAGTACATCTCTTTGAAATTTTGTAAGCTCTTGTGCTGCTTTGCTCTTGTCAATGCAGTGTGTCATTACTCTTTTTAGTTCGTATAATACTGCCAGCTCAACATTGTCCTGACCTCTGTTCTTGTATGTGATGCGTCTGTCTTCAAGCCGGTGATATTCCACAAGCTGATAGTGTATGTGTACGTTGCCTGTGTTAACATGGATCGCACCTACCCAGTAACAGTTGCTGGCGTCAAGCTTTTGCGATTTATCTATCATAGCGTTAATGCCTTTTCGTGCAGCGTCCACAAGTGCTTGTCTGTCAAGCATATTCCCTACAATGAAATCATTTTCTCGCAGATATGCATTATCAAATGATATAACACCTGCATACTTAGGGCAGCCCTCTGAACGGCTTGCTCGTTCCTGCTGCCGTATCTTATCCAGATCAGCGGCGGTCAAATTATCTTTAGTGCTTGTAAACGCTCCATAGGATCGTTCTTTTTTTATATCCTGTGCCTGACTCTTTTCGTTTGGTATGAACTCCGAATATACATATTCCATTTCATCAGCGTGCTTGCTGGGCTCGAACGCCTCCGGACGCAGCATATAGTCCAGAAAATCGAATATCTTTTTGCCGCCGTCGCCGCTTATACGCCATTTGTATACGAACTTGCATTTGTGAAATATTCCTGGTGTCATTATTAGTCACTCTGTTTGTCTTGCAGGGAGTTTGCACCCTTATCAACTGAGCGCTGATGTACGATGCTCTTGTAGTTGTCATTCGATCGTGACATGACCTCATGAGGTTCGCTGTCACTCAATCTCTTGTCGGCTGAGTGGAATTCCTGCACTTCGTAGAAGTGCAGGAGCGTATTAATTCCGTCACGCTCCTGATATATCATGCTGTTATTTTCTTTTGCGATCATTAGCAGCTTTTCAATATCATTTTCTATATTCGCCAAGCGATCAACGCTTGCTGTATGTTTTACTTTACTGTAAGTGCTGTCTATCAGAAATGCAAGACAATCACTGTAAGTTGAAAAGTCTTTTAGATTCTTTATCTCCACAAACTTTTGAAAATCCTGCTCGGAAAAAGAAAGCAGTTTATTGATAGGTTTGCTTTTCATTTTTTTCATCCAACCTTTCCTTGTAGTTTGATTTTATTTTGTGATATCTAAGTTAGAGGTGTGGGTCAAGAGCATAAAGGCACGATATCGTGCCTGCTGGAAACCTCGGTAGAACCGAGGTTTCAGGTGGGGTACTGTGATATCATCAGGTCTTTTTCTATATACGATTTATATACGATTTTTTGTATATAATGGCAGTCTATATATTATTTATATATCACAACTCAAATTTTATATATGATTTATATACGAAAGCTCCTATTATTTACCGCTTTATATACGAATTATATATTTTTCATGCTGTAATAATTTGTATATATTTCTATTGTGTAAACAAAACCGCCCTGTTTATGAACTTTCTTTGTCCGAAATTTCAAGCACCCTGAGAATTTCTTCATTTGTAATTGAGTTTTCTTCGGAATTTGTTATCGTTTCTGTAAGCAGATTTTCGATTTTTTCTGTTGTATTTATCATTTTTTGCGCTGCAATATACACATTATTTATAGTGGAATTTGCACCCTCTGAAAGGCGGTCAAGCTCCTGATTTACTAATGCACGAACGATAGGCGGAAGGATATTTACAACAAAATCGTCATTGCTTTTCACAAAATCTGATATTAGTTTTGAAAGTAATGCGTTCCGTGATAAGTCCTCAGCTTTTGCTATATTGTCTATTTTATCTATCATATTCTCAGGGATATTGCGTATGATTATATCCATTTTTAATTATTCCCCTCGTAAATTCTGTTGTAATAATCATCTTCATTTCCAAATTCTTTAGCTATCGCTTTGCTGTTTGTTTTGCAAACAGCAGGCAGTATTTTCTGAATGGTAAAAAGGAAAAAGCCCTGCTCAGGTGTATCCTTATTCAGCTCGAACAATATCGGTTTTCTGCCCTCACGTTTAATACAGACAGCCGTATAACTTTTATCTGCAAAATGTATTTCTTCTATTTCACTATATGCAAAGGTGTGTGTGCTTTTTTTGTCTTTATAGTAAGCAAGCTGCAGTTCATTTTCTGTAGCTTTTATGTGCAAAAAATGCTTAGGATACCGCACAAAAATCTTGCCTGTTATCATTGCGATACACACAAAAAGTGCTGTCAGAAAATAAAAAATCAGTTCTGCTTTTGCAAAAAATGCAGATAAAAAATACATTGTCAATGCACAAAAAGATGATATCATCACGGCATATTTAAGCTTTGTTAGCTGCTTTTTTAATACCTGAAATTCTTCATCTAATGAACCGTTATCTTCTCGTACTGGGTATTCAAAAAGAATATTCTCCAACGTTTTCACCTCACTTGTTCTGTGACGAAATGGTTATATCACTGCTGCATATCTTCACTGATTTGTCCGTAAAGGTCCTCAGTTCTCCCTTTACAACTACTACACAGCCTTTGTGCAAATGATTTTTTGCAAAGGAGATCGTGCTTGCCTCGTTGGCATATACAGTGAAAACATCATTAAATCCTTGCTCTCCTTTTTTGACTTTTCTCGGTACGGCTATAAGAAATTCTATTGCATAGGCATTGATGATTTTTACTTCTGAAACCAAGAATCCTATGATTCTTATTTTATTTGACGAGTTGTTAAATAGCATTTTTATTACCTCTTTTCTATTCCTTGACGGTCACCATACAGCTTGCCTGCAAGCCCTTATCTTCTGTTACTGCGGATATGATAGCTTTGCCTTTTGCAACTGCGGTGACCCTTCCATTGCTGTCAACTGTTGCTATGTCCGGACGGTTGCTTTCCCATTTTACGTTTTTATTTACGGCGTTATCGGGTTTGACTTCCGCACGAAGCTGAGTGTGCTCACCTACCTTGATCTGAACGTCATTGTACTCAAATTCTGTTGCGAGTTTTATGGAATATACCCTTGCCTGTGTTGTGGTGGTTTCAGCATGTGCAGGCTCATTATGTGTTGCTGCTGTGGTTTGCGGTGGTGCATATGCAGGCTCATTATGTGTCGCACCGGTGGTCTGCGGCGGCGCATATGCAGGCTCGTTGTAATCCTTTGTTTCGGCAGGCTTCGTGTTCATTTCTGCTGTTGCAGGCTGTCGTTTCTCCGTGGTAGTCCTGCTCGTTTGAGATGCTTCGGCAGCCTTTTCACTCAGATCATGTGTGGCTGTTGCTGTAGCTTGTGTTGTCACTGCTACAGCTTGTTGGCTCGTGATTTTAGATGTTTCAGAGTTGTATAAACTGCTTGTTGTGCTCGTATTTGAGCTTTCCTCAGAGTACCCCGGAACTATTTTCACGGCGTGGGTCTGCATATCTTTTCTGTCTATAGTTACTCTAAGTGTGATGGTTTTTCCTTTTTCGGTGTGCGCCGGTATCTTCTCGCCAAACTCGTCATATGCGTCATCATATTTTGTGTCAGGCATAGAAGTTTTAATAACCACACGCATTATTTTGAAATTCGACGGCGGATTTTTTACTGTGATCTTTCTTGAATAATCATCATACTTATTGCCTGCTGTGAACTTATGATCTGTAAGGTCATCGTCAAAATTTACAGCCGTAACCTCAGGATATGTAGCTCCAGTGTCAGACCCTGAAAGGCGGCACTTTATGACAAATTCGCATACATTGTCGTAATACGTTGCGTCTGTCACCTTGATATTATAGCCGTTAAGTGACATTGTTTTGTTATAGCCGTTGCTTTTGCTTTTGTATGTAAGTGAGGCTATCCAACTGTTGGATGTGAGAAACAAAACAGCCAGAACAGCAGTAACAATAGTGAATATCTTATATATCTTACTGCTCGCTTTTGGACTTACTACTTTCATTTTGTCGCCTCCGTTCCAGCTGCCTGAAGAAGTTCTTTTATAAGATTATCAACCATTTGAATGATAACAGTGTCGATATATTGGCTTATGTGCTGTTCGATTTTTAGGTAAGAATATGTTTCTGCAAGAAAGCATTTTCTGAAATAATCAGCGTCCATTTTTCTCAGCATAAGACCATATTCCTGCTTAGTGTGCTCGTTGTAATAGAGCGAAAAGCAGTTGTGTATGATCTCGATCCTGTCCTGAGCATTGCCCATATACAATAGCTGCCTTGCTCCGACTATTCTTCTGCAATGGAGCTTATCTCTGTCTGAGTCCAACGATAAAAGCATTTGTCCCGGTTCAAATGCTGTGCTTTCGCTGAGCTCTGCATATGAAAAACGTGGAAAGGCTTGATGAAGAATTTCAATGCTTTCCGGCGATTGTTTGAGTATCATTTTGTACTGGACAAGTGAGAAAATAACCTTGATCGAGCCGGCTGCCGCAAGATTTCCGTCTGGGATAAAGTCAAGTATCGACTGCGTTGCGAACCATAGCCCTGCAAAATATTTTCGTGTACGGCGACATAGCTTTTCTATAAACTCCGTTACCTGAGGGTATTTTACGGAAATGAAACGGTGTGCTTCATCGATAAGGCACACAACGTTTCGCATATCCCATGGATTGATAACGTTTTGATTATATCCTATGTTTTTGCATATGGTAGCCCACATTATAGTGAGTATGTTGAACAACTGTGCGTTATAAACATTGTCAGCCATTTCACTGATGCTCTTAACATCGAAGATGATAAGATCGTTGCTTTTTACATCAATGTTCGTTGCCCCGTCAAACATACCGGCGTATGCACCCTTGCCGCAAAGCTGCTTTATGTATACTTGTATATTGCAGTATGCGTCATATTTTCTTTTAGGCAGTGAATCCGTTTGTGACAGCTTTTCAGTGACTTTGTTGTTCACATCGGTAAAGCAGGGAAACTTATCAGGCTCTAAAAGTGTTATATCTGTTTCGGGGAAAATGCCCTTGTCGGATAGACATTCTGTCACAAGATCCATGAAGATTTCCATAGTATACATATCTATTTCAGGTATATACATAGACATAAATGTGCGTATTCGTGACATCTCTGTGGCAAAATTCTCTCTTGCCTCGTCCTCAGGTGAGATCTCATCATCAACTCTTGCATCGACCACCTTGCATATTTGAAGGGGATTTATTTTTGAGCTGTTGTTGATTTTTATTGTCTGACCGCCGTAAACTTTAGCCATAGGCTGATATTCACTTTCGATATCGAGTACCATTACCTTATTGCCCAAAAGCAGCTGATCCTCAAGCATTGATTTGAAAGTAACTGATTTTCCGCCGCCCTTCAGACCAAACGCAAGCAGATCGAATGAGTTACGGGTCTTTGTCCTTTTAAACGTGTTTAGAATATTCAAACCGCCTGTTTCTGTGAATCCAAAGAAAAGTCCTGTATCATCGATATGTGACTGATAATAGAAAGGAAACTGCCTTGACAGTGTATCAAAAACAGGAAACGGTGTCTGAATAGTGTTGCTTTTATCATCGATAACAGAAAGAAACTCATGCTGTGTGGTATTTGTCGGTATATACGCAGACAGACCGCTGAGCTGCAGTTCGTGGATAAGCTCTTTTGAACGCTTGCTCAAAGAGCTAAGTGAGGTGTCTTTCAGAATGTACCTGAGCGTAACATAATATATCTGCTCATTGCCGTTTTTTATGTTCTGATAAATGATCTCAAGCTTTTGATACTCGGTATTTGTATCTATCTTATCGGCAGCATCTTGAATAATTCCTCCTCGTGACTCTAACTCACGCAGGGATGCACTTATCTCATCTATGACTTTATCCTTTTCAGATATGCTTATATCCCATACTATGGTATCATCAGATTGTATTACCATTTGAGCCAGCTTGAGGTCATCGATTTCCGCTGCATAATCATAAACAACTATCGTCTGTGCATATACATCATTTACTTTGTAGTAATTAGGTCGAAAAGTTATCTTCTCAGGTAAAATGATCTCATTCAGGCTGCCTTTTTCAGATAGCTGCTGATTTTCTGTATTCAGACAGATAATCTTGTTAAGCGTGACGATTATTTCATCATCGGAACACCACGATACGTCTATATCTCGCATATGGCTGATAAAACGTTGTGCACCGTTATAGATTTTCTTCTCGTCATCGGAGTATATGAAAAGATACGCCATCCTGTCAAAATGGCTGCTCTCAAAGCTGTCAAACAGCTCGTACTGTTCGTTGAGCAGATATTCGGAATATCTGTTTATGCTTTGCTGACTTTTGTATTTTATAAAAGCTTTTTGGTTAGCAAGATATGGCGTTTTTGATGTGAAAACATACTTGTGACCTGTGCCTATGGATAATGTTGCTTTCGCAAAATTATTGAAAACAGTGTTGCGGTCATAGTCATTAAGGTCAAATATATCCATTCCCGATACCGCAAGCACGCCCATTTTGAGCGGCTTGCCTTTTACTTTCAGCTCGACTATTCCGTTATGTATGCTTTCAAATGACAGACGTGACATTATGCTTGACGGATCATCTTTCAGCTTTTTGGTCTTTTTTTCTCTCGCAAAGCCTTTGGAAGTTTCGATTTTACTTTTCAATGTCGATGACTTCTTTTTCATTATTTTGTTCTCCTTCCTTGTGCTTATGCAGCGTTTTATTTGTCATAAGATAGCTGAGCCACTCAAGCCAAGCCTCTGCAAAGCATTTGCAGGGGTCAGAGGGGCTTTTGCCGCTCATAATAATAAACACTGCGCCACAGAATATGATAAAAGGAATGCCAAGCTTAGAGCTGACCAACATTCCCGATAACTGCGAGGCTACCAAAAGAGTAACTATAAAGCCAACTATTTTGGTAAGGTTTATGTGTCTAAATATACGCTGCTCCGTTTTAGTTTTTTTCGGTACTACTCCCATAGCTTAGTTTTCTCCTTCCTTATTGAAGCCGCTGCCGCTGTTATTATTCGGCTCACTGCTGTTGCTGCTGTTTGTCGGTTTTGGAGCGTCAGAGCTGCTGCCGCCGTTTCCTGCACTGGCGTTATTGCTGCTTGCAGGATTTGGAATATTAAAACCGCTGCCGCTCTTGCTTGCGGCATTGTTGCTATTTTCACCTGATGGTGTTGGGGCGTCAAAGCCACTGCCACGGGCAGGCTGAGATGTGCCGTTATTATTGCTGTTATTGTTGCTGTTTCCATTGTTGTTATCGGCTCTTGCGTCAGTTCCATTTGTGCCGTCTTTGCCTGCTGCGCCTTGCGCACCTCTGTCGCCTTTAGCTCCATTCATGCCGTTAGTGCCATTTAAGCCGTCCTTTCCGTCAGCACCCTTTGAAGCGCTGCCTGCGCCGCCTGATGAAAAGCCCTCTCCTACAGACTCTTTTACGTTATTGGCAATGTTGTCTTTTGCATTTGAGAATGTATCTTTTATTGAGCTTGGATTTGTTGCTGCATAAGCTGCCTTTGCTCCTGCGTCAGTGTGTCCGAAAGCACCTCCGACCGCTCCTGCAACAGTACCTGCCGACGCACCGCCTATGGCTTTTCCTATCTTTCCGGGTACAGTTGAGCCTCCTTGTACGCCACCGTAAATTCCTCCTGCAAAGCCTTTGGCTGCACCAACAGCACTGCTTGCGGTATGCTTTGCAACACTTCCAGCACCGTGGATAACTGTGCTGCCTGCACGAGCAAGTCCCATTGTGGCATAACTGCCCATTTGCATTGATTGATTTATTGCCATCATTGTGGCTGCACCTGATTTAACTCCTGCGTCAATGCCAAACAGCTTTGTCAACACCTCTGGACCGTCTATAACAAACTTTGCGCCTGCTATTATAACTATGAGCATTACCGCAAAATTGCTGCCGTATTCCGAACCTTTTATGCCCCATATAACGGCTATGTATATTCTTAAAAGAATTACAACTATCATAAGAATTATGTTTGAAAGCAGCATATTCTGGATAGCTTTTTTAGCTCTGCCTGAGCCGTTAAGGTCTGTTGCTATGATAAAGGGTGTAATGAGCTGTGCAAACATTATTTCAAATAGCGTAGTTGCTATTTTTATTCCGCTGAAAATAAGGCAGATAGCCACTGCAAGCATAAGCACAAAGGTTGACCAGAAGTCGATATGATAATAATATAAACAGTCAACCGTGTAGCCGCTGGTTATATTTCTGCGTATGATCTGCTCTACCGAATTAAGATCATCATAATCTTCCTCGTCAAAAAGAGGAAAAGATTGATATTCTGCATTTACTGGTTCTGCATCTTTGGCGGTATTTGTATTTGCCGCTATGTTAAGCTCCCTTATAACATCATCTTTGATAATGTCAAGTGCTTCCTCAACAGTATGTGCGTTTGCTCCTACCTCCTGCGTTTTGCCTGCGGCAGCTACAGCAGGGTGGTTTGCTATAATGTCACGAAGATATGTATTATAGTTAATGACATTTGTTATCCTGCTGCCGTCTGGATAATGCAGATCTCCAAGTGTAGCACCATAAGGACAAGCGTCACCAATAGAAGCTGATAAAAATGTTTCATAATCTTTTTCAGACAGAACGCTTCCGTATATTGAGCCTGATGTGCTGTATACAGAACAGTAAACCTGCATATTTGCGCCATAATCAGCGCTAAGTATAAGTTCGCCGTCTGCATTTTTTAGAATATTATATTCATCTTCAAGACCTAAAAGGGACATCATATTCTCTGTGGTTAGACTATTGTACTTTTTCTGCTTAGGATATACGTCATGTATATCTGTAAGATAACGGGTAGTCCAAGACTTGCTATCGTCAGGCTCAATTCCACCTGTTATCTGAATGTCTTTTACATTTCCTGAACTGCCCACAGTATCGAGGTAAGTCATCATCTTCTTATTATCAACGCTGTTTTCAACGTCATATATTCCCGACGCCAGAAGATCCTTGCCCAATGTTCCGACAGTGACTGTGCCGTCTTTGTCGACCGTTGTTTGTTCAGATTGATCATTGATCTTTATGTTCTGTGCTGTTGTTATACCCTTGCTGCGAAGTGAGTTGCAAGAAGATATGAATGCCGGAAAAGCCACAAGCAGTATAGTTGCAACCAAAATACTCATCAGAAAATCAGACACCTTGATCTTATTTCTGAATATCACGAGAGCACACGCTCCAAAAACGAGTGCAAGGCTCATAATAGACAGAATAATTGTTTGCATTTGACTTAAGCTGAATTCGTCCGACAGGTAGTCGAAGAAATTGAGTTTGAGTAATGTTTTGACAGCCTTATCAAAGTAATCTATCACATCACAAAGAAAACTCAGTATGTTAAATTCTATATTTATCAACAGATCACGAAAATGATTCTTTATTGTTACCATTTTCAAAATCTCTGAGGAACACCCTGTATATCCCAGTTCTGCTGCACAAGCCTGTATACTGCCGCAGCCGCTCATAACAATGGCGGGGATGAATATAAGCTGATACCATACCTTTTTGCTTTTCATGTACTTCAAAATAATACTCCTTTCTGTCTATCTGTGTATGCCCGTAAAAACGTTAAAAATAACGCTTTTACGGACACACACAATTATGTGTCCGTGCAGATCAAGCTACATATATTGAGTCAAGGAAAGCGTCACCGAAAACGAGCAGGGCAGCAGCCACGCCAATAGCGATAAGCCAGCCCTTGACTGAGGATATGCCGTTTTTGCCGCTTGCACCGAGGCATATAACAACGCCGACAAGACACAGTCCAAGCAGTGCTTTGGCTGCAATGGAAAGCCCATTTTTGTTTTTGGTGATCCAGGTGGCGACCGAAGCCCATACACCTGAGGTTGCGTCTGTTTCAACATCGGCAAAGGCTGCAATGGCTGATGACAGACAAGCTGTCATAATTCCGAATATACGAGCACTAAGCTTTATGCTCTTTTCTTTGATTTTTTCTTTCAGTTTCATAATTCATTCCTCCGTTTTTGTTTTATCTGTTTGTTTTGAATGTGCTGACACCACAGCCTTGAGTGTATCGTTCCAGTCTTTGCCGTAAGGCGGTATGCTGACTGAAACAGTATACTGCTGTGAATATTTGTTCATAAGCTTTTCCGTTGCCTGCTGTCCTGTTTCGTCATTATCAAGACAAAAGACTATCTGTGTGATACGAGGATCATCAGATAGTCTTTGCTTAAGTGCTATGTCAGAGCAGCCTGAAAGGGATACTCTGTTTATGCCAAGCCAGCAGTCAGGACGGTATTTGTCCCCTTGACCGATAGCTGAGCATTGTTTTCTCATTGAAAGCTGCATTAAAGCGCCGTGTGACAACAGGTCAATGGGAGCCTCAAACACATATATCTTTGCAGGGTCATATCCATAAGAGCCGGGCACTGCGGAAACATAAAAACTATAATCCTTAGTACTGCCTTCAATATTCTGCGGATAGTATTTGTTAAAGGTGTTTGTGATCTTCGCCTCTGCAAATCGCATTTTTCCTGTCTTATCGTAGCCGCAGAATATAGCTCGCTTTTTTACATCAAGATAAATAAGCTTGTTGCTGACGCAGTATGAAATTATATCGGCAGGCAGCTTTCTTGTGATGTTGAGGTAGGCGTAAAGCTCACGGCATTTGCCCTGCATAGGCTGCGGCGGTGTAAGCTCAGCTTTTGACTTCTTAACTTTTTTTGGATAATGCTGCTCATTGGCTTTTAAATCGGGTGAGGCTCGTATACTGCAGCTATCCCCTATGAGTCGTGCTACAGCATCTTTGAAACCATATCCGTCAACTTTGCAGAGCCAGTCGATAGCACCTTTTCCAAACAGATTTCTTGAATACCAGTGCCATGTATAGCGGTCGGGGTTGATTTTAAGACTGTCATGTTCGTTGCATATAAGCCAGCCGCCTGAGGTCTTAAAGGAAAAGCCTTCGTGCTGCTCAAGAAATCTTACAATATCGGTGTGCCTTGCTGCTTCAATCTCTTCTTTTGAATACATAACGAACTGTTTGCCTGAGTTATATCGTCTGTCTATCATATACCCTCACCTCCTCTCATTATAATCTCAGACCCTTAGGCTGGAGCTTTTCTACTATGCTGTTGTTTTTACTTGAATTGCTGACGCCGCCGTTGATGACAAAGTTTCGGAACTCATCGCTTTCTTTTTCAGACAGTGTATAAATTTCTCGCCCAACGGCAGCAGTAAGCTTTCCGCCTTTGTTAATGACATCAGCCCACATGGATCTATCTTCTGAGCCTATATCCGCTTGATACTTGCCGTCTTGAAATCGAAACCTCACGGCTTTTTTTGTTTCAGTTATAGGAGCTTTGCTCGGAGAATTTCCACTGAGCTGCGTATTGACGTATTCAAGCCGTTTTGTCTTTTCGGCTAATTCTTGTCCATGTTCAAATGGTTTGAGCATATTTTGCTGAGCTTCTGAGAGATCTTTGTTTGCTTTTTCAAGCTGTTCTTCAAGAGAACATTGCTTCTGATTTATCTGTATTCCTGCAAGATTTTCAATTCTTCTGACATTTCCCACGCCATTATCTGTGGCAATGTCACATGAATAGGTGAGTTCTCCGTGGAGAACAGCGATACAAGGTTTATCAAGATCAAAAAATGTATTTGCTGACGGATTTCGTTCTATTGTGACTTTAAAGCCACGATACGTTCCAAGCTCTATAGGCTCACCTGTGGCAGTACATTTTGCCATTGCCACGGCAATTTGTTCTCCTGCATTTTCTCTCTTATCGTATCTGACACCGCCTATTGTCATTTCAAACTCCTTGTTCAACGCCTGATTTTTTTGATATTTAGACATATCGTTCCTAGCTTTTGTGAGAAGTTCAGAGTATTGTGTTATCTGTTTCGGCAAAATTTTCTCTGCCAACTCCTGCATTTTGTAAATTGACTTCTTGTGTTCTGCTTCAAGAGTTTTCAGCATTGCTACATCATTATCAAGCTGTATTTTCTCTTTTATCATAGGATTACCGCTCGCTATAGCCTGCATTTCAGAGTATGTAAGTACCATTTCGTCAACATCTTCTGAAACTCTTGCAGGGCTTTTTGAGGTCAAAATCTGATTTATGAATTTCGCCTTGTTTGTTATAATGCCCATCATGTATGCGTCAAAGGTTTCCTCTGTAAGATAGTGATATATTCCGACTTGCGAAAATCTGTTGCCTTGTCTTATGCCACGTCCGTCCTGCTGAGTGAGGTCAGAGGGCTTCCATGGTATGTCAAGGTGATGAATTGCGCAGATCCTATCCTGAATATTTGCGCCAGTTCCAAGCTTTGAAGTGCTTGCGATGATAAAACGTTTTTCGCCTTTGCGCAGGCTTTTGAACATTTCGTCCCTTGCTTTATCTGTCTTTGCGTCGCCTGCAAAGCAGATCTCTTTTTCTGGTATTCCACGCTCCATAAGTGCCTGCTTTATCGCTTTGTACACAGAGAAGTGTGTTTCGTCCTCATTGATAGCGATATCACAGAATACTATTTGAACGCCTTTTTCTGTCATAGTGTTTTTGTAGTTCTTTTCGAGGTTATCGATAAGCTTCATCACTTTGCTGTCTGGTGCAGGCTGAGCGTCTTTGAAAATACATCTAGTGTCAAGACCGAGCAAGCGTGCTTCATGAGTTATTTTCAGCATATTGTCTTGCCGTGGGTCAACTGTGCCACTATGTATCGTTTCAGAACGTGTGGCAAGCTCTTTCATGTATGCTTTTTGACGTTCGTCAGGCTTTGAGGTCACTACTATCGGCTTGCCTGTTTCAAGCTTTGGCACAGGCAG
>ENA-OPSW01001098-OPSW01001098.1-human-gut-metagenome-genome-assembly--contig:-NODE-1098-length-17510-cov-2.816328_pt1 | contig 17510 bp, 14 predicted proteins | sample MGYA00241463_ERZ501918 | MGnify/ENA primary metagenome ERZ501918 (study PRJEB25962, sample SAMEA2042443) | human gut metagenome | biome: human gut; feature: human-associated habitat; material: faeces... | reverse complement strand
CCACGATGATGCGGATGGCGAACAGATCGTAGATCTGGTCGAGCGTTTTGTCCTGATTCACCATCTTCTTATAAATGCTGAAAAAATGCTTCGCGCGTCCCTCAATCTCCGCCACGATGCCCGCCGCCTTGATATGTGCGCGCACTTCCTCCACGAGCGACTGCACGTAGTCGTCGCGCACACTCTTGCGCTGGTCAATCTGACGCACAAGGTCGTAGTATGCCTCCGGCTCCAGATACTTTAACGAGAGATCGTCAAGTTCAATCTTGATCTTTGAAATACCGAGCCGCTGTGCAATCGGGCAGTAGATCTCCTGCGTCTCACGCGCAATGCGGATCTGTGCCTCCTTGGACTGGTACTTTAATGTACGCATATTGTGAAGCCGGTCTGCAAGCTTGATTAAGATAACCCGGATATCCTTTGCCATGGCGAGGAACATCTTGCGCAGGTTCTCTGCCTGCATCTCTAAGCGCTCCGCAGAACGGTCCTTCTGATCGTGATTATGGCTGTTGTCCGCGAGATGCAGATGGCGCAGCTTCGTCACGCCGTCCACGAGAAGCAGCACTTCCTCGCTGAACTCCTCCTTGATCTCATCCGCCGTCATGACCGTGTCCTCAAGCACATCATGAAGCAGACCTGCCGCGATCGTCTCCTTGTCAAGCTCCAGCTCCGCTAAAATGATCGCCACGCACAGCGGATGCACAATATACGGCTCACCGGATTTGCGCGTCTGTCCCTCATGCGCATCCCGCGCTACATGATACGCCTTTTCAATAAGAGAAATATCTGCGGAAGGGTGATATTTGCGCACACTGGCGATCAGCTCATGATATAAATCCTCCGGACTCTCAAACTCCTTCATTGGTTTGATACTATTGTCCTCTTCTTTTACGATTTTCTCTAATTCTTCTGATGAAAGTTCTGCCATGTAGATCACCCACTTTATCTATGCTTTTGTGTATAATATATGATTATATTTTATTTTCTATCAAAAATCAACGCTTAAACTTTGCATCCGGCTTCCATCACCATTCTATCTGATAATCTGACATCAGGACGCCGTCTATTTCCCGGTCACCGCAATATGAAAAGCCTAATTTTATGGCAAGTTTTTCAGAAAGAGTATTTTCTTTTTGAATCAGACAGTGCAAGAGATGTACCTGCAGCTCCTCTCCTGCATATTGCATGATTGCCTGACATACTTCATAGGCATAACCCTGATGTTGAAAGGATGTCCGGATCGCATAACCCAATTCCATATCTCCATTTAACTCTTCGCGATGTTCCACACCAGCCCTGCCGATCAATGTTCCCGTTTTTTTCTCAAAAACAAGCCACATTCCATATCCATAAAAACGATACATATTTTCGATATAGGCTTTCTGATATTCCAGCTCTTCCTCATATTCATATAACCCCTCCATATAGTCGGTCATTCCGGGTTCTGCATACATGGAAAAAAGGGCATCCAGATCAGAAAGCTCCAATTCTCTCACAATACAGCGTTTCGTCTCCAGAATCGTCCACGGGATATTGAAATGTCTCTCATACACGCGCTGTAAAAACGTCATATCGACTTCCTCGAACCCCTCAACGACCATATCGGCATGAAGAAATGTATCCGTTTCCGGCATCTGATAGGCAATCGCTGGAACATTCACATCTCTGGCAAGGTCTAAGAGAGACTGGTTCGAAGATAGAAAAATGATATCTCTGCTCCACTGCTCTGACAGTTGATGACAGGCTTCCTCTTTTTGCATTAATACAAATGTAGTTTGTTTTATTTCGGCAAGATTTTCCCTTAACAAAGAAACTTCCCGCTCCGGTATCTGCGACACCCATATCTGTTTTGGATACTCTTTCTTATTATAATATAGCAAACCTGTTCCCCTTATCGATTGTTATGTGCAAAACAACCGGTATCTGAACAGATACCGGTCGTCCTTTTAAAATCCATGAATTAATATGCAATATTTACATCAACATTTCCCTTGATTCCAGGAACACTTCCCTTGGAAGAATACTGCCACATGTTATATTTTCCTTTGTAATTGCAGGTTGTGTTGTACTGTGCAACCCAGATAAAGTAGTTACTGAATGCAGATGCATCAATTTTATTGTTGTACCAGCTCTTGCTTGCGTAAACACCTGCTTTTCTTCCACCGTTTGCAATGGTCTTACAGAACGCAGCCACGCATGCCGTTCTGGTGCCTTTATCTAATCCGTTGGCACGGGCTGCTCCGCTTCCGTTCTCTGTATCAACAAAGATCGGGTAAGAAAGATTGTAGCCGGAGCATAATGTCAATGCCATACTTGCCTCCTCAACAGCCTCTGCCTCAGTTGTAGCCTGTGTGAAGAAGTAAACACCAACGTTAATGCCGTTTGCAGTTGCACCCTGAATATTTTTCTTGAAGCAGGAATCCTCTACTAATGCTCCTGTCTGTGATCCGCGGTAACCGACACGGATAATTGCAAAATTGATACCTGCCGCCTTTACAGATGCCCAGTCGATATTTCCCTGATGGCTGGATACATCAATACCGTTCTTTCCGGAGCCCTGCTGTAATGCTCCATCACTTCCGAAGTTGTAAGAGATACCGCTGATCACCTGACTTCCTGTTACACGCTGATGGTTGCTGGTGTAGTAATATACTTTTCCATCAATGGTCTGCCATCCGGTGTAAACCGGCTCGGTGTAGTAAGTTCCGTTTGCATTGTAATCTGCCACGGTTGCTGGTTTTTTACACTCGGAATCTTTGTAAAGAGTTCTACCGGATTTATCTTTTAACTGGGTTGTTGTATTTCCAGTAAAATCATTGACTGTAACTGTACATGTGATTTTCTTGTCACTTGCGGTTGTCTTGGTATCGCCCGGTTTGGATAAGTATGTGATCGTACCTGTTACAGTTGCACTTCCTTTTCCAACTGCTGTCAGTGTACATCCTGTTTTCGCTCCATTGGATACCTTTACAACTTTTTCGTTGCTGCTAGCCCATGTAATATTTGTGATAATATTGCCTGCATCTGTCAATGTTGCTGTGAGACCAATTGTATTTGCATTATTAATAGTGCTGTTATATAAAGCTGCCGTCTGTGGTACTGTGACAGATGCACTGGCTGCGGCTGCAGCTTTTACCCAGTTTAATGTGTATGCTGTTGTGCCTGCTGCCACTTTGATCTTCGTGGAACCTTCTGCCAGTTTATATCCCTGTGCCTCATAAGAAGATGCCTGTATCTCAGTAGACGTAGCATCTACTGTGATATCTTCACTTTTGGATTCTTCCGCTTTTGTCTTTCCATCAGCCTGGAAGAAATTATGTGTTACCTTATAAGTAGCCTTATCTGCTGCTGTTGCAACCCACATGATGGTATATTCTTTTGCACCATTCTGAATGGTAAAGGTTGTACCGTTGGAAGCTTTATATCCGTCATATGTTTTTGCAGATGACACCGTTTTCGCATCCTTTGCAACAGTTACTGTCTCTTTTTCATCTGCTTTGTCTGCTTTTGTTTTTCCATCGTTTTTATAAAACATATGGACAATGGTAATTTCATATTTATCTGGTTTCGTATCATCCGGCTTTGTCTCTGTACCATCTGTTTTGTCTCCAGGTGTTCCATTCTGATTACCTGTACTCTCACCACTTCCACTATTTCCAGAACCAGAATTCTGACCACCGCCAGTTCCCTGACCACCAGTAGTTTCCGAACTGCCTTCACTCGGTGTTGTCGTTTCCGATGATTTTGGTGCTGTTGTTTCTGATGATTTTGGTTCCTTTGTTGCAGTTGACGGAACAGTTTCTCCCTCATTTCCAGTAGCTCTATATCCCACACGTTTTGCGGAAGCCGTCACTGCTGCCTGTGCAATGTCCACTTTTGTTGATCCACCAACAGAAGCTTTCGGGAAATTGGAAGTATCCACATCTCCTGCTCCGACTTTGGATGGTGTGCAGGTGCTGTCAACCGTTTCCACTGTATCCTGAATAACAGCCTCCACCTCAACATTGTCTACCTCTGCATCCTCTGCCGGTGCTACTTCTGCTGCGGATTTAATCTCGTCTTTGACATCTACCTTGGTGTATTCAATCTTGTCCTTAACTGTTACTTTGTAAGAATTCTCTTTTGAGATATATCCATCAATCTCATTCAAAGAGACATCATATTTTCCGGCATCAATACTTTTAATGTAAATAATACCATCTTTATCATCATCTGAATATGTAGTTGATTTTGCCTTCTTCTTGTCTGCCTTGATCGTGATCTCAAAAGGCTGTCCCTTTACATTTTTCGAGGACTCGTCCTGTATCTTGATCTTCAGATCCTTCTCAATAGAACTTCCGACCAATGTAACGGTTTCCGGTTCTGCCGCCTCTGTCTCTTCCGTGACAACTTCTTCGGCTGCCACAACTTCTTCCGTCGGTTCTGCCACCTCTGTACTTATCACAACATCTGCCACAATTGGTTCCGGCTGATGAAAATGGTCATATAAGAAATATCCTCCTGTTCCGACACCGCCAACTGCTGTCACAGTAGCTACACCTGCTATGATCGCCTGTGTCTTTGTCAGTCCGCTAAGCAAAGTCGCAACCCCTTTTACCTTTCCGGCTGCGCCCTGAATTAAATTCAGAAAATTCATTCTCGTCTCCTCCTCGTCTGCATTTTCCTTTACTTTCAGTAAATTTTCGTAATTCACTCTATTATGATAAAGAATCTGTCTGCAGTAATTTCGCTGCTATTCCTTCTTTGTAATCATACGAAGCTAATTATAGCATTTTCCCATATTATGTAAATATAATTTTCCTTATTTTTTTGGAAATTTTTTCCACCAGAAAATATGGTTCTCATTTTCAAGGTTACACACCCTCACAGTCAAATGCCGGGATAAAACTTTCCTCCGCTGTGTCTCCCTCCTGAATAAAACCATTTTCTATTCCGATCTCGATCGCATAATCCACCAGTGTCTCATATTCCTCATCGGTAATCCTGCGATTTAATTCCGGATACTTTTCCAGATTGGAAAGCGGGGTGAACTGGTTCATGATACTGATATAAATCATATCTCCGTAAGTATCATGCAGATATTTTAAAATCTGCATGGAATCCGCCATACAACCGGGCAGTGTCAGATGTCTTACGATCGTTCCTCTTAAAATAAGGTTATCTTCATCTCCATTTACAAACACAGCCTTTCCTGTCTGCCGCACCATCTCTGCGATCGCTGCCTTTGCAACCTCTGCATAATCCGGAGCATGAGAATACTTTTTACTCAAAACCGGGCTCATATATTTAAAATCCGGCAAATAAATATCGACGTAACCCTCTAGCATTTTGATCGTGTCAACCGTCTCATAACTGCTTGTATTGTATACAACCGGAAGCGTAAGCCCTTCCTTTCGTGCCTGATCCAGAGCCTTCACGATCTGCGGCACAAAATGTCCCGGTGTCACAAGATTGATATTATTGGCTCTTTTTTCCTGCAATTCAAGAAAAATATCCACGAGCCGCTCCAGAGAGATTTCTTTTCCAACCGTTCCGTTTGCGATATTCTCATTCTGACAGAATACACAATGCAGCGGACACCCCGAAAAAAATACCGCTCCAGATCCCGCATCTCCCGAAATGCAAGGTTCCTCCCAGAAATGAAGTGCCGCCCTCGCTACTTTTAAATTTTCTGTCTGCCCACAGATTCCTTTTTCACCCTTTTTCCGGTCTACAAGGCATTTTCTTGGACATAAATCACATTTCACACCTGCTACCTCTTGCTAAACACGTTATTTTCCGCTATTATATAGCAGTCAAAAAGATTTTTTCAAAAAATCTATCTTTTTCATTATAACAAAAGAAAAAGAAATGGATACTATTTTTAACAAAAGTTAATGAATTATTAAGGAGTAAACTATGAGTTTAAAAAATGTAATGGTCGCACAGTCCGGTGGCCCGACAGTTGCAATTAACGCCAGCCTTGCAGGTGTGATCCGTGGAGTCATGGCATCTGATCAGTATGAGACTGTCTATGGATCTGTAAATGGAATCCTTGGCATCTTAAACAATCATTTATTAAATCTGACAGAAATTATGAATGAAAATCCGGCATATCTGGATCGTCTGGAAACAACACCGGCAATGTATTTAGGTTCCTGCCGTCATAAACTGCCGGATTATCTGGATGATGATTCCTCATATGTTTTTATCTTCAAACAGTTTGAATTATACAATGTCGGCGCCTTCTTCTACATTGGCGGAAACGACTCTATGGACACCGTTTTAAAATTATCCGAATACGGCAAAAAAATCGGCAGCGATGTCCGCATTATCGGCATTCCAAAAACGATCGACAACGATCTGTGTGAGACAGACCACACTCCTGGTTTTGGTTCCGCTGCAAAATACATTGCTTCCTCTGTTTTAGAGATTGCCCATGACACTTTTATTTACGCAGTCAAGAGTGTTACGATCATTGAGATCATGGGACGTGACGCAGGATGGCTGACCGCTGCCGCTGCTCTTGCAAGAAACGGATATAATTCCGCTCCACATTTGATTTATCTTCCGGAAGTTCCGTTTGATACGGACGACTTCCTGTTAGATGTAAAACGTATGCTGTTTGAACGCAATAACGTTATCATTGCCGTATCAGAGGGTATCCGAGATGCATCCGGCAATTACATCAGCGCTTCTGAGAAGTCAGTCGATACATTTGGCCACAGCCAGCTGAGTGGCGCCGGAAAAACATTGGAATTCCTTGTGAAAGAAAAATTAGGTGTAAAAGTCCGCTCCATCGAAGTGAATGTATTACAGCGGTGTGCAGCCCATTTAGCATCCAAGACAGACCTTATGGAATCTGTCGAATTAGGAAAAAAAGCCGTTGCGCTCTCCGAGGAAGGCGTAACAGCTTCTATGGTCACCATGAACCGTGTATCTGACGATCCATATACGATTGAATATGGATATGCCGAGATAAAAAATATTGCCAACGAAGCCAAATCCGTTCCTACTGAATGGATCAACGCCGCTGGCAATGATGTTACACAGGAATTAATTGATTACCTCACTCCATTGATTCAGGGGGAATCCAATGTCACCTATGAAAATGGTCTTCCTGTTTATATGGATGTCAGTCATTTGACAAAACATCAATAAATTTTCCAATCTCAGCCCACGCTTTTCTGGATTCTGGCAGCATTTTTGCTGCCATCTGGAAAATGTGGAACATTCCATCATAAATACTGAGTCTTACTTTCACACCCTGATGTCTCGCTTTCGAGGCAACGCTCACCGAATCACTTAACAGCATCTCATAAGAACCTACCTGAATGAGCATTGGCGGAAATCCTCTGAAATCCCCATACAAAGGTGAAATATAAGCATCCATCGGATCATGGTCACCCACATAGTCTTTGTTATAGATCAGGCTGTCCCTCGTATTTCCGAACAACGGATCCCTCTCATAATTGGTATCATACGATTCACCGCTTGCCATAAGATCCGTCCACGGAGACATTGCAACGATCCCACATGGAAGCTGCATTCCATGATCTTTCAGATAATGGCACAGTGCCATCGCAAGCCCTCCTCCTGCGGAATCTCCTGCCACAATGATATCCTCTGCAAACCAGCCCTGACCGAGCAGCCACTGATATGCGCTCACTGCATCTTCCAATGCCGCCGGATATGGATTTTCAGGTGCTACACGGTAATCAATGGTGAGTACACTCATCCCTTTGCTGACTTCATTGTAAAGTCCCGCAAACATGCGGTATGCATTCCGCATCGCTCCGATATACCCGCCGCCATGAAGCTGTAAGATTACCTTCTGCTCATTTGGATTTTCCTTTAATTCAAGCCACTCCATTGTGAAGTGCTCCATCTCGATAGTGGTCATGGTGAACATATCCGGGCATTTCCACGGCGGTTCGACCATTTTTTTCCGCAGTTCACCGCTTTTGATCTTCCTGCCGATCAGGTTATCGTTTGTCACATGCGCGATCAGGTCACGCATGACATTTCCTGCGATGCTCGCTTCGTTTGTCTCATGTTCTCTTTCTTTTTTCAAAGTCAATTTTCTGATCATAAACCCTCTTATTCAAACTTCTGTCGTTTCCTTATCTGATATGGAATCTTCTCTTCAGTTCCACCCTTGCCCTTCTGTCACCGATGATCAGCGTTCCAAGGAACAAAAATACAGACGTTCCGAGTGCCGCGAGCGCCAGATACGGCACATAAATAATTCCGGTCAGATACAGAATAATCGGAACAAAACTGCACAAAATCATAAAAATCTGCCACATAATATAACTCTGCCAGTTCCTCCGGTTCACACACATCAAGACCAAAATTCCTATATCGACTAAAATGATCGCCGCCGGGAACACATACCGTACCGACCATCCCCGGTAACCATTCACAAAATCGATTGCAATCAATATCAATATGGCAATTAAAGTCAAAACAATTGTTTTGGCAATATAGCCGGTTTTTCCAAGGATTGCAAACCGGACAACCAGATATCCGTAAAAAAAGATCAGACCGGTAACAAGGCTCCACGCCGTCTCAAAATCACCATAATGATTCACTGCAACTAAACCCGCCTCTGCCACGATCGCCACGAAAAGATAAATTCGCGACAAAAGCATCATCCGTCTTGTTTTGATCTTGACATCGGGATACATATTTTCCACCTCTATCGTAGGCTCTAATACGGAGTGACAGAGCGGGCAGCGCTCCGTCTCATCCAAAACTTCTATATTACATTGTTTACATCTGCTCATCTCACACCATTACTTTCCTGTTTTTTCTATCCTGATCCATTCTTCTTAATCGGCAGTTACACCATTTGTATCTAACTCGACCTCAATTCCGTCTGCTGCGATTTTGCGGAAAAATCCCCGCTGCACCGAAACATCTTTCAGATCAAAGCTGAATGAAAACACCAGCGTACTTCCATAAGAACAGATCGTTCCCTTCAAATGCTGTCCCTTCGACATTGCAAGAAATGCATGGAACATCTCCACATATTGGCGGTATTCCTCATCCACACCGATATTTCCGATATTTGTGATCGTCGTTGTATTGGCGAGTGCAGACTTTGTATACACAAGCTTCATCGCAATATTTTTTAAGAAAAGCGGTACTGCGCGCGCAGCAAGCAGTTTCTCATTGGATACATTATAGGAAAACAATTTCTCCAGATGCTCCCTGTTGATCTGGCTTCTCAGATTATCACGCACGATCTCCAGTACTTCCGCAAACGTGTAGACTTCCTTTGTCGGATGAAATTCTGCCGACACCATGACAAAGAAATTCTTTGTTGTGATCGAATTAAAATATGGGCGCAGATTTACCGGAACTGCCACGCGGATCGGACTCGCGGACGGCATTCCCTTCATACACTCCGTATACACACTCCAGATATAAACGGAAACCAAATATTCATTGATGCTGCAGCCGTATCTGTGACACACCTCTTTCAACTGCGGAATCTGCATATACCCATGCATAACGCCGAATTCTCCCGGTCCCAGATGCTCTCCCTTTAACAGATATGCCTTTTTTGTCTGATAGCCTTTTGCAGAACTCTTCTTATAATTTTTTAAGAAACTGTCCTCTCTGTTTAAAGATGTACCACTGTTTAAGGAATCCCCCACCTTCTCCTTCAGTTCCGGGTGCGCAAGACGCAGATACTGGTAAGTTAACTCTTTCAAAAAGTTAATGCCGCCCATTCCATCGGTCAGCACGTGGAACACTTCCAGATTAATTCTGTATTTATAATAAGTCACGCGGAACATATAACTGTGGTTTTGATTCTGCTGGATATAGCGGCACGGAAAATTGCTCTCCTCACGTACTTTCGGTGCAGGCTTTCCATTCTCCTCAAAATAATACCAGAATACCCCCATGCGAAGTCTTAAATTAAATCCATCCATCTTCGGAAGGACGATGTTTAACGCCTGCTGCAAAATATCAGGCTGTACAAGCTCCGTCAGTGTCACACTGATGCGGTAGACATTGCTCATATTCTCGCCTGCGATCACAGGGAAAAGATGTGCCGTGTTATCCAGCCTGTCCCACCGGATCTCCCGGTAGGCTTTCTTTTCTCTCTTTCTTTTCTGTTTTTTATTGTCTATTGTAATTTCTTCTGTCTCAGAAGTCACGGTCTTTTTCTTCATGATTCACTCCACTCTTTTCATGCTTCCTTTGATTATATCTGAATCTGTCTTAAAATACAAGTTTCCGGTTCTGTCTCTGCCAGATAATGAATCGTCAATTTCACAAAAATTTAATAAGTCGAATCATTGATTTTTATTTGTATCTTTTATAAAATAGTTTCGTGGTATCTGGTCTATCCAGAGACAAACTTAATATTTCAGATATCAAACTTCAATAATAATTGTGAAATTCCCTAAAACATAGAATACTTGACAAAAAATCAATATTACTAAGAGAGTTTCACAAACACTTATTCATGAAGGAACAGGAGATTTTATGGAATTTAAAAAACTGAATGCACCTTCCCTGAAGGAACTTTTTGTAAATGAACTGCAAAATATGATATTATCCGGCAAACTTGAGATTGGCTCCAAACTGCCACCTGAACGCGAACTGGCGGAATCCATGAAAGTGTCCCGTGCGGTTATCAACTCCGGCATCGCCGAACTGGAAAAGAAAGGTTTTCTCGTGGTCCGTCCAAGAATCGGAACCTTTGTCGCAGACTATCACAGAGACGGTTCTTTAGACACACTCGTTGCCATCATGAATTACAATGGCGGCGTTTTAAAAAACCGTGAAGTAAAATCCGTGCTGGAAGCAAGAATCATGTTTATGGTGGAAGCCTCCCAGTTTGCGATTGACCGTGCATCAGATAAAGAACTGTTAGGGCTTCAGGAATATGTCTACCAGATGGAAAACTGTACTGACCCGGAAAAGACGGCTTCTCTCATTTTTGAGTTCAGCCACGAGATTGCCTACATCAGTGGCAACACTCTGCTCCCTCTCTTTTTTATCTCGTTCCGCGATCTTGTATGCAGTCTCTGGATCCGCTACGGACAAAAATATGGCACCAAAGAATTATATTACAGTGCAAAAAAAATCTTTGACTGTCTTCTCGCAAGAGATAAAGAGGCAGTCAAAGATTTCATCACAACCTCCACAATGGAGAGCATTGACGGCTCACGCACCATTTATTATGTGGATTAGTATAACTTTTATTTTTCCAAAATCCTTATGCCTGCGAGGATGTATTTACAAACTGGCTCTCATAAAGATTTGCATAAAATCCCTTTTGGGCGAGCAATTCTTCATGACGTCCCTGCTCAATAATATGGCCATCTTTCATCACAAGGATAATATCCGCTTCCTGAATGGTCGACAAACGATGAGCCACAATAAAACTGGTACGTCCTTTCATCATTTTTGCAAACGCTTTCTGGATCCTGATCTCGGTCCGCGTATCAATGGATGAAGTTGCCTCATCCAGAATCAGCATTGGCGGCAGGCAGAGCATAACACGGGTAATACATAACAACTGTTTCTGTCCCTGGGAAAGATTACCGCCGTCCTCTGACATTACGGTGTCATAACCATGCGGCAGACGCTTGATAAAACTGTGTGCATGGGAAGCTTTTGCCGCTGCGATCACTTCCTCATCGGTTGCGTCCGGTTTTCCCATCACGATATTATCACGGATGGTTCCACTGCGCAGCCATGTTTCCTGCAATACCATACCATAATTATTTCGAAGGCTCTTTCTTGTCATGTCATTGACTGGCACTCCGCTCACACGGATCGTTCCGCTGTTTGTATCATAAAAACGCATCAAAAGATTGATCAATGTTGTTTTTCCACATCCGGTCGGACCGACGATTGCTACCCTCTGTCCCGGTTTTACGGAGAGGTTAAAGTCTTCGATCAGTTTCTGTTCCGGCACATAAGAGAAAGATACATGCTCTAACGCCACATGACCGTCTGCCTCCTCCAAATTCACTGCATCCGGCGCATCCGGAACTTCCGAAGGCTCCTCCATCAATTCAAACACCCTCGCTGCACATGCCAGCGCATTCTGTAACTCTGTCACAACACCGGAAATCTCATTGAATGGTTTTGTATACTGGTTTGCGTAACTGAGTAATGCAGAAAGCTGTCCGACTGAAATACCTCCTGCAATTGCGGTAAATGCTCCTACCACGCCAACGACTGCATACACCAGACTGTTAACAAACCGGGTTGCAGGATTTGTGATACTGGAAAAGAAAATGGCTCTCAAAGAACATTTCTGTAATCTGCCGTTGATCTCATCAAACTTTTCCAGCGCTTCATCCTCATGGGAAAACGCCTGAACAACCTTCTGGTTACCGATCATTTCCTCGATAAATGCGGTCTGTTCTCCTCTCGTCTCGGACTGTAATTTAAACATGGAAAATGTTTTCTTTGCGATAAAACTTGCCACAAGCAGCGAAACCGGTGTGATCACAACGACTGCCACCGTAATTTTCACGCTGATTGTGAGCATGAAGATCAATGTACCTAAAATCGTTACAATACCGGTGAAAAACTGGGTAAATCCCATCAACAGACCATCCGCAAACTGGTCTACATCCGCAATGACACGGCTGACGATTTCACCGTAGGAATGTCCGTCAATATATTTTAATGGAAGCTTTTCAATTTTTTCAAATGCTTCCTTCCGGATATCCCGGATAATGTTATAAGTGATCTTATTGTTGCATGCGTTCATGATCCACTGTGCAACTGCAGTCAGAAGGATAATGACTGCCATCTTTTTCAGGATTGCAAGGATTCCTGTGAAATCCACCACTCCTTTTTCAATAATCAGATCGACTGCACGTCCGGTCAATACCGGCAGATATAAAGTCAATGCAACTGTCACTGCCGCAAGGACAATGGACATTCCAAGATACCCCCAGTATCTTCTGATATAATTCATCACTTTTTTGATTGTTGATTTCTGATGACTATTGATAATCTTTTTCATTTATCTTCCCTCCTTCTCATCTTCGGTCTTTTTAAACTGGGAATAATAAATTTCCTGATATACTTCACACTGTTTTAAGAGTTCCTCATGGGTTCCCATTCCAACAATCTGACCATCATCTAACACAATGATCTTGTCTGCATACATAATGGATGCTGCTCTCTGCGATACGATAAATACGGTTGCTCTGTTCTCCATATCGCGGATTGCCATACGAAGTTTTGCATCTGTCGCAAAATCCAGTGCAGAAGCACTGTCATCTAAAATCAGAATATCCGGTTTTTTCACAACCGCGCGGGCAATCGTCATTCGCTGTCTCTGTCCTCCGGAAAGATTCTTACCGCCCTGCTCGATTTCAAAATCAAGTCCGCCTTCTTTTTTATCTACAAACTCTTTTGCCTGGGCAACTTCTAATGCCTGCATGATGTCCTCATCTGTTGCATTCTCATTACCCCATAACATATTTTCGCGGATCGTTCCCTTGAATAAAACCGCTTTCTGGAGTACCATACCGATTTTTCCACGAAGTTCTTCCAGCGAATACTCACGCACATCTTTTCCCTCAATCTGCACGCTTCCCTTTGTCGCATCATAAAAACGCGGTATCAGATTGACTACCGACGATTTTCCGGAACCAGTACCACCAATGATACCGACCGTCTCTCCCTTTTTCACAGTGAAATCGATGTCTGTCAGGGATTCCTCTCCAGCTCCGGCATAAGTTAAGCCCACATGGGAAAATACCACTTCCGGCACCTCTCCACTGTGTTCTGTTTTTTCCTCTGCCATAGGCGTCACCGCATGATCTGTGATGGATGGCTGTAATTCAAAAATCGCCTGAATACGGTTTCCGCATGCAATAGATTTATTAATGTTGATAATAAGATTTGCAAGTTTTATAAGCTCCACTAAAATCTGGGACATATAATTTACCAGTGCTACCACTTCACCCTGTGTGATATATCCGCTGTTAACACGGATTGCTCCTGTCCAGACTAAAACAACGACTGCACCATTTATGATCACATAAGTAAGCGGATTCATGAGCGCTGAAATTTTTCCTACATAAAGCTGGATCTTTGTCAGTGCATCATTGCTATTATTAAAGTCTGTGATCTCATCATCCTCTTTATTAAAAGCACGGATCACCCTGCTTCCGGTCAGGTTCTCTCTTGTGATTCCAAGCACCTTGTCCAGTGCAGACTGTACTTTTTTATACAATGGAATACTCACAAGCATAATTCCGAATACCACAACCGATAACAGCGGAATCGTTACAACAAAGACAAGAGCAGCTTTCACATCGATCGTGAATGCCATGATCATTGCACCGAACACGATAAACGGCGAGCGCAGAAACAAACGTAATACAAGGTTTACACCATTCTGCGTCTGGTTGATATCACTTGTCATTCTCGTGATCAGTGTGGATGTTCCCACAGTATCCATCTCCGAAAATGATAGTTTCTGAATATGCTCAAAAAGTGCGTGGCGCAGTCCTGTGGAAAAACCGACCGCTGCCTTTGCTGCAAAATACTGGGCCGTGATAGAACACGTCAATCCGATCACTGCAAGCAGCACAAGTACCAGACACATTTTCATAATGTATGGTTTATCTCCGTCTGCTACTCCATGATCGATAATCGCCGCCATAACAAGAGGCACGATCAGCTCAAAAGACGCTTCGAGCAATTTAAAAAGCGGTCCTAACACGCTTTCTTTTTTATAATCTTTCAGGTACACCAATAACTTTCCCATTTCCTGTTCTCCCATTAAAATTCCTTTCGTTTTTAAGACAATACAGAAACCGGCACAAATACTTGCGCCGGTTTCCTTCTGTCCCTATTATGCTGTTTTATCCAATGCTTATCCGCACTATGCTGTGCGTCTTTTTCAAACCATCGTCTTCTACTCCGATTATTGTTTAATATCCTTCATCTTCTGCAGTCCTAAAATAACTGCACCGCCAATCAAAAAGAAAAGAATACTAAAATCATGGATTCCCATAGCCGGCTGCGGAGTATCCAGAGTAGTCGGTCCCATAACAACAGCGAAGATGGAGCCGAGCATCAGTCCGATGATCAGATAAATCGTCTGTGCCCTGTACTTTTCCAATGCCCTGCGGATCAGCTTTACTACACTGAAAATGCCGACTAAAACACCGCACCCAAAAATCAATACCGTCCAGAAGCTCGAGAAATCCAAATGCAGCATATCCTTGATCGCAGTGATGACTGGAAGATATAATCCAAAGATCAAAAGCAGGGTAGACCCGGAAATTCCAGGAAGCACCATGGCTGAAATAGCGATCACTCCTGCAAAAAACACAAACACCGCAAGCCCCGGTGTCAGATGATCCAGATTCACTCCGTCATTTCCACCGGAAACCGGATTAAAATATGTGATGGCACATACAACCGCAATACCAAGCAGCACAAACGGTATCGCCTTTTTATTGGTTCCAAGACATTTTTTCTCCTCTTTTATCACGATCGGGATTGCAAAAATAATAAATCCGATAAACAGGGAGCTTATATAATAAATATGTGATTCAAATACACTTGTCAGGATCAGTACTGCGATCACAAATCCACTGATCCATCCTATTCCAAGTTTGATCAGGAAAACAAATGCGTCTTTTCTCTCCTCTTTTGTTCCGGTCAGCAGATCATCAATTGAATCGATAAACTTATCATAAAATCCAAGTAAAAATGCAATTGTGCCTCCGGATACACCCGGAACACTGTCTGCTAATGCCATACAGAAACCTCTGATAAACTGAATTATAAACATATCTTTCCCTCGTTTTTCATTTTATTGTTTTACAGCACTGCACAACATTATAACTTATATAGGTTCTATTTGTCTATATATTTATCCAGCTGGTGTGATACACCTTATTTCCGTATCAGATCTTTTACCACTTCCCCGGCAATGATCAGCCCTGCCACGGAAGGAACAAATGCCACACTTCCCGGTATGTCACGCCGCTCTGTACACTTATGCTCTGCTCCCGGCGGACAGATACAGTTTGTCCTGCAGCTGATGGCCATATCCTCGATCGGTCTTGTTGGAATCTCTTCGGAATAAACTACTTTTAACTTCTTCACTCCGCGCTTTTTCAGTTCGCGGCGCATTACTTTTGCCAATGGGCATACTTTCGTCTTATAAATATCTGCCACCTTAAACTGGCTTCCGTCAAGCTTATTTCCCGCCCCCATGCTGCTGATGATCGGGATATCCTTTTCCTTCGCCTTCATGACAAGCTCGATTTTTGCAGTTACGGTATCCACCGCATCCACAATATAATCATATTCGCCGAACGGAAAATCATCCGCATTCTCCGGCAGAAAAAAGCACTTATGGATCCGTACATCTGCTTCCGGATTGATTTCCAGGATGCGGTCACGCATCACCTCTGCCTTATACTTTCCTACCGTCTTTCTTGTCGCAATGATCTGGCGGTTTAAGTTTGTCAGGCATACCTTGTCATCATCGATCAGATCAAACGCTCCCACACCACTCCGCACAAGTGCTTCGCAGACATAGCCTCCGACACCGCCGACACCAAAGACAGCCACTCTGGAATGTCCGAGTTTCTCCATCGCCTCTTTTCCCAATAATAACTCCGTTCTTGAAAACTGGTTTAACATAATGATTTTTCCTTTTCTTCTATAAACATTAACAAAAAGCTGACTGCCAGAACAGCACTTGAAAACCAGATTGCCTTAAATCCAAGCCGCATAGACAGATTTCCACCGATTCCTGCTCCCACTGCAAAAAACAGGATAATCCCAAAATAATACATCGCCTGCCGGATCTGCTCCGGGCGTCTGTCCCTCATGTATGCTGACAACGCTGCCGTGCCGCTTCTTAAGTTTCCGATACACATCGTACTCGCATAAGAATATCCGCCAACTTTGCGGAATGACTGCACCTGCATCGCACAGGAGAACGACACTAATGTTGTCGCAAGCATATTATAATCCTGCGGAATAAATCCGACACCAAATAAAATCAGGATCTCCAACAATAATATCCCCTGCCTCCAATGAAGACGGTTGGCATATTTAAACTTTCCCTGTACACAGTCTGCAAAGAAAACGCCTCCGGCAAATGCGAGCAGCGGTATCAGATAATGCAGTCCTCTCTGCCATTCACCCAGCATAAAATGCTGGCTCATCAGTACCACGTTTCCTGTCTGTGCATTCGAAAATACTTCATCCCTTGTAAAATAAGTATATGCATCCTGAAATCCGCCGGAAAGTGCCAAAAATACACTCGTGATAAAAGCCTCCGACATCTGGACTCTTGCATTTTTCGCTTTTGTTTTTTCAAAAAACACTTTCATCACCTCACATTTTTTTATCGTGTCGTATTATAACGCTTTTTCCGGCAAATGTAAAAACTATTTGATAAAAAATATTCTTTTCCGACAAAAAATAGGGCGTGTGAAAAAACGAGAGTTTTTTCATTCGTCCTTTTGCTTATAGTTATAATAATAGCTATATTACATAAAAAA
>ENA-OPSW01001094-OPSW01001094.1-human-gut-metagenome-genome-assembly--contig:-NODE-1094-length-17526-cov-3.803388_pt1 | contig 17526 bp, 13 predicted proteins | sample MGYA00241463_ERZ501918 | MGnify/ENA primary metagenome ERZ501918 (study PRJEB25962, sample SAMEA2042443) | human gut metagenome | biome: human gut; feature: human-associated habitat; material: faeces... | reverse complement strand
TCTTCCGGGCTGAGCTTGCTCCACGGCACCGCGGTGGAACCGTCGGCAAGCTTCTTGGCCGGCGCGAGAGTGACATCGGGGCCGAACACCTTATGCACTTCGCCGCGCACAATCTGCACCACATTGGTGGTGCCGTCGACTGCTTCCTTGGCCACGGCCTTGGCGAACGCGTATTTGCTCAACGACTTGTCGAATTTAATCCACAGTCGGCCTTTGGCCCCGTCCAGCAGCACGCGGGGCACTTTCTCGCGGTCCACGTAGCGACGGACATCCTCAGGCAGGCCGGCAACGATCGTGTCCCACTTCTGGTCGGGAGTGCGATCGTCCGTTGCCGCAGGCTGGGGCGCGGACTGAGCCACGGACTGGGTGGGAGCGGAAGCTTCGGCATTGGATAGTTTGGATGGCGCAGACTGCGTTTCAACCGGCTTGGACTCGGCTGAAGCGGCCGGCTCGCTGCCTTCCGACAGAGGTCCACCCATCGCCTGCTGGACTTCCGCCAATACGGAGGCCGCTCCGGAAACGACGGCATCGGCCGGATTCGTGGGAGCCGCGGACGGTTCCACGGCATGCCTTCCACGTGCCGATTGCGCGGCGTACCTACGGGAACCGGACGGACGCTGCGATTCAGACGCTGCGGCACCGCCCGCATGCCCAGCTTCCGGCATGCCGGACGATGGTGCGGCGGCTTGCGCGACCACGCCCGTCTCACGACCGGCAAGCAGGCGGGCGGCGAGCAGTTCCAGGCGCATGCGCGGCGAAATCGCACCGGTCATGTTGGCCAGCGTGGCGTTGATCGTATCCGCCATCTGCGTAAGCGCGGCCAATCCCAGCGAAGCCGCCTGGCGATGCAGATCGTCCATGTTCTCGGTCGCGGTGTCGTCAGACAGCACGCTTTCCGCACGCTCACCGCCCAAGGTGAGCACCAACAGGTCGCGCACGCGCGCCAGCAGGTCCTCAACGAAACGTCGGGGGTCGAATCCGCCGACCACGACCTTTTGAATGACGCCATACAGCGCCTCGCCGTTCTTGTCGGCGACGGCGTCGATTGCCTCGCCGATAAGCGCGTCCGGCGTGAAACCAAGCAGCGCGACAGCGGAATCGTAAGGAATCTTGCCGTCGACGGCACCGACCATCAGCTGGTCGAGCACGGACAGCGTGTCACGTACGGATCCGCCGCCGGCACGCATGGCCAAGCGCAGCACACCCGCTTCGGCCTCGATATGCTCGTCGGCGCAGATCTGCTCAAGATACGGGCCCATGACCTCCTGTGGCACCAGACGGAACGGATAGTGGTGGGTGCGGGAGCGAATGGTGCCGATCACCTTGTCCGGTTCGGTGGTGGCGAAGATGAACATGACATGCTCCGGCGGCTCCTCCACGATTTTCAGGAGCGCGTTGAAGCCCTGCGGCGTGACCATGTGGGCCTCGTCGAGGATGAAGATTTTATAGCGATCGCGGGCCGGGGCGAATCCGGCACGTTCACGCAGTTCACGGGCATCGTCCACACCGTTATGGGAGGCGGCGTCGATTTCCACCACGTCGATGGAGCCGGGGCCGCCGGTGGCAAGGTCACGGCAGCTGGCGCATTCGCCGCACGGATGCGAGGTCGGACCTTTGGCGCAGTTGACGCAACGGGCCAGAATACGCGCGGAACTCGTTTTACCGCAGCCGCGCGGTCCGGAGAACAGATAGGCGTGCGTGAGCTTGTTCTCGTCAAGCGCACGCATCAGCGGAACCGTGACCTGATCCTGTCCGATCACGCCATCGAACGTGTCGGGACGATACCTTCTATACAGTGCCAGTGCCATCGCAAATTCCTTCCGCCGTAGTGTTCTAGAGTATCGATGAATTACGACACGTTCGCCAATCGGGAAGCGCCGAAGCCGACCATCTCCGCAAGTCCATCGCGTGTCTGTCTGATCTACAACCGGCGCAGCCGGTACTCTGGAAATCAGACATGAACCGTGTGATCGGCGTGCCGTCGGTCACGAACGCTGACTGTTGCGCGCCTAAAACCCGTGCGTCACCACCATGCCGCACAAGGCGTTGCCACGCGATTGGGAGGAGAGAGCCATGACCGGGAAACCGGAAGCGTCCACCAGCACCATTGGAGACGCGCGTCGCTTGCAGATCGTGCAGGCGGCACGTGAGATCTGCTTGGAAAAAGGGTTTTCGAAGATCACGATCAGCGATATCGCCGAACGGGTCGGCATGACCAGATCGCTTTTCTACCACTATTTCCAAGACAAAGACCAGGTTGCGGGTGCCGTGCTCGACGATGTCATCAGCGAAGTCATCGCCCGCCTGGAAGAGTGGAACGAGCATCGCGAGGCCGGCAACATCTCGAAGGCGCTTGACGATGTGGTGCGGCTGACCCGTTCGCTCATCGCCGATGAGGGCCCGTTCAGCCAACGTCTCATCGAGGATGGCAACGCTGCACTGTATCTGAGGTTCATCGACCGGGCCGCGGACCGCATTTCCGAATACCTGTGCGGTTCCACGGTACGTGAATTCGAGGAAAAGCACGGCATGCCGATCCGCAACGAGCATGAGACCTTCTACACGCTGATCGTCGGCTTGATCTCGCTGATCAGACTGCATCCTGACATTGACGATGACATTGTCAGGCAGGTGGCGGCACAGACGCTGCATTTGGACGAATATCTGTGACGGTGCTCCCACACGCATCATTTCCGCCGGCAAGCAACATATAACGGCCGTTCAGTGTCCGGAGGGGCATCGAGCGGCACCGGCTGGCTGACGGAAAACGACGTCAGGCGAGGAATCTACCGGTAAGAGGGTCACGACCGTCACGTTTGATGGTTTCCAACACCCGTTCCTCGCTGTCGGCCGCCTGCGCTTCCGCCACGGCCGGCGGCACCAGCACACGCAGCGCACTGTCCTTGGCTAAGACCTTCACCGGCAAATGGCCCACGTATTCGCCATCGGCCATCAACACCGGAGGCTCATCCCCTTCGGTGGCGCGGGTGATTTCAATGTCGCGCACCCGCTTCCATCCGAAAGCATGGCTGCCCAGCAGTCGGCCGTGGTAGGCGCGTGCCACCGCGTCCACACACTCCCGGAAATTCGGCACATGGTCAAGCCACACCAGATCAAGCAGTCCGTCCGCGAACCGTGAATACGGGGACACCTCGATGCCGCCGCCGATATGGCGGGAATTGGCCACGGTGAGCAGTGGCGAGATGATATCCCGCTCCTCCACCGAACCGTCGGCCAGCGTGGCCTTGATGTGGTATCCGTAGCTTTTCATGTGAGTCAACTCCACGATGACCGCGGCGAAATACCGCAGCGAGCCATTCGGCAGATGCGAATGATTGGCGCGGTCGTTGATGCTTGCGTCCAAACCGCACGACAGCATGCCCGCATAATAGCGGTCGATCGGCGAGCGCGACTGTGAAACATCGGTTCCGTCGGTCGAATCGATGGCATGACCGTCAGGCAACGAAGTCACCAAGCCCATGTCCACGTCGATATGCGTGCCGCGCACAATCGCACCGACAATGCCTTCAACGGCGGTTTCGACGCGATTGACCGGCAAATCCAGTCCGCGTGCGAAATCATTGCCGGAGCCGATGGCCACGATGCCGAGTGGTTTGCCGGAGCAGCCGACTGCGTTGGCGCCTAACGCGACCATGCCGTCGCCTCCGACCGCGACCAGATAATCGTATTCGTCGCCGCGGCGGCGGGCGTTGGCCAGGGAATCGTCGAAGCTTGTGCCGGTCACATCGATTACGTCGAAGCCATGCTTGCGTCCGGCTCCGCGCAGCAGATCAATGACATGACCGCCCACTTGGGCGCCCTTGCCTTTGTTCGATGTCGGATTGCAGACCACGGCAACGGTCGTATTCGCATGTGACGTCTTGCTCATACTTGTACGATAACCATGTTTCACGTCAAGCGCCAGATTGCCCATTACCTTCAGCTGAACATTCCGTGCCGTCATGCAACGACTGTCCGGCAATCTCCTAATCACAGGCAATAGGCCCCGCACGTGACTGCCGGACGACCCACGGTGCGAACGGCACCTGCGTGGCCGCCTGCACGGCGACCACCGCATCCTCGCCTTCAATGGCACAGGATTCGAGCCGGGTTCCATTGCCCGACGTTGTACGCGATGCGGCCGCGCACGGGTCGGCGGCACCGTCACGCAGCGACTGCGCGGCGGCCACCGACGCCAGGTCGGCCGTATTCTGCGCGCGATGCACGCACAGCAGCAGATTGCCTGCCATGGCGACCGCACCGAGCATGGCCGCGACGATTGCGATCAGCGCGACTCCCGATATGGTTCCGGCACCTTCGTCCGCGCCTTTCAACACATGCGACACACGTCGCACATACTGTTTCACGTCATGTTTCACGGAAGTCGTTCCTTTCTTGCCGCGCATTGGAAGCCTTTCAAAAACCGTTACGGACAGCACGCTGTCATGAACATCGCAATCAGAAATACCGAGTTGCCTTGCCCACGACGCTGGCGGGCAGCACGCCGGTCGGATCCGCCGCAACCGGGCAACGCACCACAACGGTGACGCTGTTGGCATTGGCGGCGAACGACACCGTGGAACCGCCACCGGCAATGGTTTGCGCCGCGGCGCGGGCTTTCGCTTCGCCGCCGGCGTCAATCGCCATGGCCCTCGCACCGGCGGCCGCAGCGTCCTGACAGTTCATGGACACTATGGAGGCACGCCCCAAACACAGCACCAGAATCGCCACCGCGGCCACGCAGGGAAGCACCACCGCGAATTCGGCGGTGACGGTTCCGCAATCGGCGTCACGGGCATGGCGTCTCCACCATCGCGCAAGCATGGTTACCCCACGCTCAACGCTTTCTTGATGAGGCCGGTCAGCAGCGTTTTCACGACATCCGATTTCACGATGGCGATCAGAACCGCGGCGAATGCCGTGGCCGCCACCAGCACCACCGCGTATTCGGCGGTGACCGCGCCCTTCTCCGGCTCGGCGGTCAGCAGGCGCATGCGCGCGTCCAATAGGCAGACCGCCTTATTGGCACGTTCCTTGGCCGCACATAACTTCTGGCCGACGCGACCCATCAGACCCGGCGAACCATCGACATTGATTGACATTGCGTCGTTCATGACGCTCCTTTCATTCGGCTAATCCCGGCCGATTGACCGGGTACGCTCAGTGTCAGGTATTGGCATCGGCGATGGCATGGTTTTCGTGGGTTGTGGTCGAAGAACGTGGGTTATCCACACCCTCGGCGTGTCATCCACACTTATCCACATCGCAACGCGATTCGACACATCGCAAGACATTATGCAACGCAGCACGGCGCAGCGCAACAAAAAAGGAAGACCCGCCGAAGCGGGCCTTCCTGCAAGAATCTTCGGAGCAGAATCGCTGCACAACAACATCGTCGTAACGGTAAGTCTATCCAATGCCCGTTCAACGTAACAACCTATCTCGGTCATACACACCTTGTGGGGCTCTGCTCTTCAGTTGTTCTTGTACTTCGTAATTATGCTCGCCATTGCGGCAAGTGCAAACCGAAACGGGACGATGTTCCGTATTTATCGCAACTGTTGCTTTCCGATCGCAAGAATCGCAAAAATGCTCCATGCTGTGCGAATCGCAACGCTTGCCTGTTCATTCACGTTCATTTGTCCCGAAAAAACGGCGTGTCGGAAGCATATTTCACCAACTCGGCGAACGAATGTTAACTCCTGCTTAATTTTCCTGAGTTTTGCAAGACATTCCAAGCACTTGAGGATAAAGTAGATAACTATGGCACAGATTTTTGACGCACCCTCAAAGGCGATCCTGCGCAGCCAGATAGCTGAGCATATCGCTGAGACCGATAAGAACGATAAGCGCGAGCTTCAGGCAGGCGAGGAACCGCTGCCGAATGACCGTTTCTTCGACCGTGAGCTGAGCTGGTTGAAGTTCAACAAGCGCGTCCTCGAGCTTGCACAGGATGAGGACCTGCCGGTCATCGAACGCGCGAGCTTCGCCGCGATCTTCGCGAACAACCTCGACGAGTTCTTCATGGTCCGCGTGGCCGGCCTGAAGCGCCGCATCGACACCGGCATCGCCGTGACGGCCGCTTCCGGACTGAGCCCGAGGCAGCAGCTGCGCGCCATCAGCGAGCAGGCCCACCGCCTGCAGGACGAGCACGCGCACTACATCATCGATCACATCCTCCCCGACCTGGCGAAGGAACAGATCGTGCTGCTGAGCTGGGACAAGCTCACCGCGGCCGAGCAAGAGCGCCTGTCGCGCTACTACCGTCAGCAGGTGTTCCCTGTCCTGACGCCGCTTGCCGTGGATCCGGCCCACCCGTTCCCGTACATTTCCGGCGGTTCCCTCAACCTCGCCGTGCTGGTGGAGAATCCGGCATCCGGCAAGTCGCACTTCGCCCGCGTGAAGGTTCCTGGCAACCTGAACCGACTCGTGCCGGTCGACGATCTGACCGAAGACGAGAGCACCAACGTGCGCTATGGCTTCATCACCATGGAGAACCTAATCATCGCCCACCTGGAATCCCTGTTCCCGGGCATGATCATCAAGGAGGCCCGCTCCTTCCGCGTCACCCGTAACGAGGACATCGACGTGGAAGAGGATGATGCCGAGAACCTGCTCAACGCCATGGAGAAGGAACTGCTGCGCCGTCGTTTCGGACCGCCGATCCGTTTGGAGATCTCCGACGAGACCAGCCCGTTCCTGTCCCAGCTGCTCGCCGACCAGCTGCGCGTGAGCGCCGACGAGGTCTACCGGCTGCCGGCACCGCTTGACGCGACCGTGCTGTTCGAGCTCGGCGGCATCGACCGTCCGGATCTCAAGTACCGTCCGTTCATTCCGACCACCAATCGTCAGATCGCCGAAGTCGAATCGTCCCGTGCGCAGGACATTTTCGCCGCCATCCGCGAGCGCGACATCCTGCTGCACCACCCGTACGATTCCTTCTCGACGTCCGTGCAGGCGTTCCTGGCGCAGGCCGCGGCCGATCCGAAGGTGCTGGCCATCAAGCAGACGCTGTACCGTACGTCCAGCAATTCGCCGATCATCGACGCGCTGATCGACGCCGCGCACGCGGGCAAGCAAGTGCTGGCACTGGTCGAGATCAAGGCGCGCTTCGATGAGGACGCCAACATCGCGTGGGCACGCAAGCTCGAACGCGCGGGCGTGCACGTGGTGTACGGCATCGTGGGATTGAAGACCCACTGCAAGCTGAGCCTCGTGGTGCGTCAGGAAGCCGACGGGCTGCGCCGCTACTGCCACGTGGGCACCGGCAACTACAATCCGAAGACCGCCCGCATCTACACCGATCTGGGTCTGCTGACCTGCGATCCGGTGGTCGGCCAGGATATGACCCGCCTGTTCAACCAGCTGTCCGGCTACGCGCCGAAGTCGAGCTTCCACCGTCTGCTGGTGGCGCCGCGCACCGTGCGCTCCGGCCTGATCCAGCGCATCCGCCGCGAGGAGGACGCCGCACGCGCCGGTAAGGAGGCGTGGATCAAGATCAAGGTCAACTCCATCGTCGACGAGAAGACCATCGACGCGCTGTACCGCGCAAGCCAGGCCGGCGTGAAGATCGACATCGTCGAACGTGGCATCTGCGCGCTCAAGCCGGGCGTTCCGGGACTTTCCGAGAACATCCGCGTGCGTTCGATCCTCGGCCGTTTCCTTGAGCACAGCCGTATTTACGCGTTCGCCAACTCCGATGGCCCGCAGATCGGCGAAGGCCCTGCGGCCGGTCCGGAAGTGTGGATTGGTTCCGCCGATCTGATGCACCGCAACCTCGACCGTCGAGTCGAAGCGCTGGTCCGCATCGTGGCTCCGGAGCAGATCGACGAGCTCATCAAGTACGTCGATCTGCAGATGGCCGATTCCACCGCGTCTTGGCATATGCAGGCCGATGGCACCTATGTGCGCCATTGCAAGGATGAGGAAGGCCGACCGCTGGTCGACAGCCAGGAATACCTCATCAAGAAACACACGCGTCGACCGGTAAGGCACTGATCGATCGAGGCGAATGGCCGGTTCCGCACCTTGCGGGCCCGGCCATTTTCTGTATGTTCGGACGTCACGCGCCGCCGCCAGCCCGGCCCAGCCTAGAATAGGACAATATGAGCGAAAAGACGAGACGCATCGTGGAAGCCGCCGGCGGCATCGTATGGCGATGGAAGGCGGGCAGCGATATCGCGAACGATCCTGCGATCGCCAGTAGCAAATCCGCGCAGGAACAGCTCGACAGCATTGAAGTATGTATCGTGCACCGTCCGAAGTATGACGATTGGAGCTGGCCGAAAGGCAAGCTCGAGCAGAACGAGACGCATCGGCATGCGGCGGTGCGTGAAATCGGCGAAGAGACGGGGTCGCCGGTCAAACTCGGACCGTATCTGTGCGAAATCGAATACCCGTTGTCCGAAGAGGGCAAGAAGACCCGGCATTCGCACGATTGCACGGCCGACACCAAGCACACGTTGTATTGGATGGCGCAGCCGATTTCCGCCGACGACGCCGAACATCTGCTGGACGCGTTCGGCCCGGTGCACCGCGCGGACGTGGGCGAAATCAACGATATCGTCTGGGTTTCCGTACGTGAGGCGCGCAAAATACTGTCCCATTCGACCGATAAGGACACGTTGGCAGTGTTCGTGGACCGCGTGCAGGAGGGTGCCGCGACCGCGCAGAATCTGCTGATCGTACGCCATGCGAAGGCTGAATCGCGCAAGTCGTGGAAGGGCACCGACGCGAACCGTCCAATCACGCCGAAAGGCGCGGCGATGGCGTTTGCCCTCAACCGCGAGCTCGCCTGTTTCAACCCGACGCGACTGGCCACCTCGCCGTGGCTGCGCTGCCAGGAGACGTTGCAGGTGCTGAGCTGGCAGACCGAACGGCCGATGGAACACATCAACGCGTTGACGGAGGACGCGTTCGCCGAGCATCCGGCGGTCTCATGGCTGGCGTTCCGCGAGCAGATCACGCAGACGCTCAACAGCCGCGAAACCACGGCCATCTGCATGCACCGGCCGGTCATCGGCGGCATGTACGACCATTTGCGCGGCCTGTGCGCGCGTAAGCAGCTTGCCAAGCAGCTCATCGCAAAATCGCCATACATGCCTACCGGCACCGCCATGTCGCTGTTCATCATCGACACACCGCAAGGCCCCAGCATCATCGACATTCAGAAGGTCTCCCCCATTGTCTACTAACATGCACTACGGTTCCGGTTCAGTCGTTCCCAGCCGTTCCGCCGGTTTCACGAACACCGGTTCGCCGCGTCCGGCACGCCCCGGCCAGCTCGACCAGATGATGGCCGACAATATCGCCGGCGGCGCCGATCCGGCGGAAATCAACGAAATGTGCCATGCGTCGGCCGCGGCGCTGCTTGACCGCGTGCACCACACGCAGGACGCCGAACTGGTGGAACGTGTGCTGACGCTGGTGGACCGCGAAGGCGTGGACGTGATCGCCGAACTGTGGAGCCATGCCGACCCCGACTCGCTGCCGGGCATTCTGTGGCGACTGTATCTGCTGCGTACGTGGATGCGGAAGAACCGCGAATCGATCGCGCGACTGTGGCGCGTCGGCGAGCCCGTCGCCACCACCGCTTCCGCGATTGCCGGCGTGGACCAGGCACCGACGGAAGACGACATCGCACGTACCGCCGATTCGATTTTGGCCGGCGCGTTTACAGGCGATTTCGCCGTGGCACTTGAGCGGGCCGCCGCCTTCACCGACGTGGTTGCGTTGGGATTGCGTATCGAAGCGCGCAAACTGGCTTCGCTGGGCGGTTCCAGCGAGGCCGGATCATCTGATGTTTCCGACGGTTCCGCTACGTCTGCTGCGGCCGGCAGCCGCCCGTCGGCCGTTGAGAAGCGGGCGCGCGCGAAGGCTGCGAAACTGATGCACACAGCCGGCAACCTGTTCGCCACGGCCAAGGATTTCCGCCACGGGGCGAATCTGTGGCGGCGTGGACGATTGGAATAGGCCGTTCCGCTGTCGTTTTCCACTACTGCTTTCCACCGCCGCTTTCCGTAATTTTCCCCCGTTTCATATCCCACGCGACACGGCGCTGCGAAGCGTCGAGCGCGACTGTACAATAGGAATTCGCGCCGGGCCATGCATAGCCCCGGGCTCCATTTTTTGCCGCTGCGAGCGGCCTTTGCGCCGACAGGCGCTTTCGTGGTTCGGCGCTTTTCTCCTCTTTTGATGTTTTCCTGATTTTTCTCTGGCTTTCTTGCGATTTTCGATTGCCATCCAATCGGCGCTCATCTGGGTTTCATTTGACCGACCTACCGGCACGTTGCCGAACAGCCGATACATGGACTACGCTTAGAAACCATGGATATTCATGTTTTGAACCACCCGCTGGTGGATCACAAGCTCACCGTTCTTCGCGACAAGAACACTCCGTCCTCCACGTTCCGCGAGCTCGTTTCCGAACTCGTGATGCTCGAGGCCTACGAAGCCACCCGCGACATCGAAGTCGTGGACAAGCCCATCGAAACCCCGGTGGCTCCGATGATCGGCAAGCACATCGCCGCCCCGGCTCCGATTATCGTGCCGGTGCTGCGCGCGGGTCTGGGCATGCTGGACGGCATGACCAAGATGATTCCGTCCGCTGAAGTCGGCTTCCTCGGCATGAAGCGCGACGAGGAGAACCCGACCCAGCAGATCACGTACGCGAACCGTCTGCCGGAGGATCTCACCGGCCGTCAGTGCTTCCTGATCGACCCGATGCTCGCCACCGGCGGCACGCTCGTTGCGGCCACCCACTATCTGGCCGAGCGCGGTGCGAAGGACATCACCGCAGTGTGCATTCTGGGCGCTCCGGAAGGTCTGAAGTTCGTTGAGGAAAACCTCGACCCGTCCATCAAGTTCAAGCTGGTGCTGTGCGCCGTCGATGAGAAGCTCAACGACAAGTGCTACATCGTGCCGGGCTTGGGCGACGCCGGCGACCGTCTGTACGGCGTGATCGACTGAGCTGCCAATCGGAATAAATCAATCGAATAAAAATTCGGCCTGCTACCGCACCAATCATGCGATGGCAGGCCGAAACCATATAAAACCGGCTGTCGCCTGTCGATCATAGTCCGTCGACTAGCGCCCGGCTGCTGTCGCTCGCCGGGCAACTATCAGTCGGCTACTGCTCGTCGGGCACGAACGCTTCGAAGATGTGGCGGTCGAACTGGTCGCAGCACTGCGCGTATTCGTCGCGGCTGCGCACGGTCCACGACACCGGCACCGCACCCATGAACCGGGCCAGCTTCACCTGCGGGCTGTTGCCGCCCTTCCAATCGTAGGCAACGAAATCAGGACGGGAAATCCAGTCGAATACCAGCGCGCCGGCCGCGTATTCCTTGCCGAGCGCCACCGGATCGGTGGGCTTGTCCTCGCCGTACGGCCACCAAGACAGCTGGCCGCGGCACACTTCCGGACGGTTCTCCTTGTACCAGTTCACGGCCGCCGGATTGAACGATTCGATCACATACTTGCCGGAGTATGCCTGCAGCAACGCGTCGCCCTTCTCCATAAGCTCCACGTCGTGCGGATCCCACTTCGAATTATCGTCGAACTTATATTCCACGATCAGCGGCACGCGGCCGGCGACCACTTTGAGCACGTCGGCGAATAGCGGCACATGCTGGTAGTAGCCTTCCGGCGCGTTGTCCGGCGTGGTGACCAGCGGCGGATTCTCCAATGCCAACGGCAGCGGCGCGGCTTTGCAGGCACCCGGTGCATCGGTCGGGAACAGCGGAATACGAGTCAGCTCGTCATACGTGAGATCGGCGATACGGCGCGGATCTCCGGCAACACGCATCAGGTCGCCGTCATGCACCACCACGACCTCGCCATCGCGCGTCATCTGCAGGTCCAGTTCGATACCGTACCCGGCTTCACAGGCGGCTGCGAACGCGGCAAGCGAGTTTTCAGGGGCAATCACGCCGGGTGTATCAGGGCTGCCGTACCCGGCTTTCATGGCCATGCGGCGGGCGAGCGCCACGTATTCGCCGCTTTCGTTGGCGTATTGCGCGGTCAGGCCGGAACCGGCGTCATGCAGACCGCGGTGCGCGTACCACACGTCCGGAACGGCCGGCACATAATGACGGCGCTTGTCGGAGAAGGAACGCGGGGCGATCGCCCACACCGCGGCTCCCGCCGCCACCGCACCACCGAGCAGCGCTTTCTTGAGAAACGACTTTGACATGGGCATCCTCCCTTGCGATTGACCCTGCTCACCGCATTTGCGCGCGCAATGAGCCACTTGTTACGAGCGTAGCCCAGTTTGCCGGTTTTCGCTCACGATTTCACCGATTATTCAGTTTCGTCGTTGCATATGGCGATTCCCACGCTCTAACGGCACCCACGTCGGCCTCGAAAGGCTTTCGCGGGACAAAATATGGAAGGGCGATTGCCGAGTCGGTGGTGGGGCCTGGCAGGTGCGCCCTGTTGCTCACGACTTGCGATTTAGGCCGGTTTGGCACAGTCGTGAGCGAAAGAGGGTGCCGCAAAGCATGGTAGGGGGTATAAATCGCCTGTTTTTCCGTCTTTTTTGACGCACATCCCGCCAAAGATACGCAAAATCGTAAGTCGTGAGCAAAAGGGGGTATCGCCGATCGTTTCCCTTTCGCATTTTGTTACCAGGAACGGACTTTCGCGGGACAAAATACGGAAGGGCGATTACCGAGCCGGTAAGACTGGCCAATCGCCTTTTATTAGCGGACTGAGACGGTGAGGCTATGCGGCCAATCGGCGGCGTGATGCGGGGTGCGGGCCGCTGCGTTGCGGCGTTGGCTGGAGCGTTGGCGGAGCCCGTTTCGCCGTCCTTGGTAAGCGATGGCGACTCGAAACCGCCGTTGGTCACGAGGTTGCCGCCGTCGCCGCCTTCCGCGGCAACGGACACGTCGTCCACGAGATTGCCGTATGCGAGGTTGCCGTTGAGCGTGTTGTAGACGCCAGCGCGAATACGGTGTCGTCGCCGTCCGCCGCGAATTCTCCTTCGTATTCGTTCCATCCGTTGCGCGTGTACTGGTTGAAGACGCTGCTGTCGGGGAAGGCCCAGCCGGGGCTGTCCCAACCGTTGCCGAACATCCACTCGAACATGTTGTGGAACAGGTCGGTGCCGCCACCCCATGAGAACGATGGCGGTTCGGCGCCATGCGTGTCCGCGGTGATGACCGCGAGTGTATCGAAACCGCTCTTCGAACCGGACGGACGCGCCCTGTGTTTCAGGGACCATCGGTATTTCGCGCCTTGTGTGGTGGCGAGCCGCTGGTAGATCGAATAGTTGCCGTTCGACGTGGCCGGCTTGCCGAATTGGCTGCCTTCGGCCGCGGCCACTTTCTCGCCGGTGCGCATGTGCAGGGAGTCATTGTCTCCGTTGCCGTTTTTGAAGACACTGCCGATTTCGATGTTGCCTGAAGTCGTGGTGGATTTCCAATACGGAACATCGCTGGTTTCACGGTACTGGTACACGTCCGGCTGTTCGAAACTGCCGTTCTGCAGGCTGTTTTCGGCGGAGACGGTGGCAACGTCGGAAGCGGCGGAGACCTCCGTCCCTTCGGCGGAATCCACTCCGACAAGGGGAATAAGGGGGATACCAAATCCAAGAATCAGGGCACAGGTGATCACGAGCGCGAGCACGCTTCGCTGGGATTTCCCGGCCTGCATGTCCTCTCCTCCATGGGAACCGGGTGGTGATGTCATCGTCGACATTGAGCATTATGCCACCAAAACAGTACCCCGTCAATGGGTCCATATTAGGGGGAGTGAAATCATTGACAACCTGTCTGATTATTCAGCAAAAAGCCGTGTCCTATCGAATAATCCGGGAACGCAAATGCAATCGCAAACGCAGATATGAACGCAATCACCAACACGAATGCGAGCGCGCCGCAACACAAGCCACCCGCAACGCAAGACGCCCGGCTACCGCTTCTTCGAATCGCGTCCCTTGAAGTAGATGTCGAACACAATCCAGACGGACAGGATGAACGCGATCACGTAGCCAAGGAAACCGACAATCGGAATGCCGAAAATCACCGGCTTGATGCCCGCGTAATACACAATCGACGAGCCGATGAACAGGCCGACCACGATAAGCGCCATCGTAAGCCTGTTCACCATGTTGGCGAGCAGGTGGATCGGCTCCTGCGAACCGACCATCTCCATATTGACGCGCAGCTGGCCGCGCGTGAGCATGCGGGACGCCACTTTCAGCTCGTTGGCGGCGGCAAGCAGACTGTGCAGCGCCTGATGGCTTTCGAGAGCCAGCGATTTCGTCTCGTCCTTGGCGAAATCCTTCTTCGACGTGCTCGACGCGATGTGGTCGGAGATGATCTGGATCATGTTCACGTCGGGAATGAATTCGTCAAGCAATCCCTCCAACGTGACCAGCGCACGGCCGACCGTGGTGACGGTGCTCGGCACTTCGATGCCGTGGCGTTGCGCCATCTGCGTCAGGGCCGTCAGCATGGCGGCGATGTCCAGTTCGGCCAGGTCCACTGTGCCGAATTCCTTGACGATCACGTCCAGATCGGCCAGCAATGCCGGATAATCCTCCGGATCGGCCTCGGCACCGGCGAAACGCAGCAGACCGTCGGCAAGCTTGGGGGAATCCTGCTCGGCCACGGCGAAGATCATGTCCTTCAGCACGGAACGGGTTTTGGCGTTGAGCCGGCCAGTCATGCCCAGGTCGAGCAGCACGATCTGCCCACCGCGCACCATGATGTTGCCGGGGTGCGGGTCCGCGTGGAAGAAGCCTTCGTCGAGTACCTGCGTGGCGTAGTTGTCCACGAGTTTGGTGCCGATTTCCTTCAGGTCGTAGCCGGCTGCAAGCAGCTCGTCCGGATGGGAGACGGAGATGCCTTCCACGTAGTCCATGACCACCACGTGTTCGGTGCATAGTTCCGGGTACGGCTTCGGGCAGTCCATGTATTTGTAGCGTTCGCAGAATCGTTTGAATTCCGCCAGATTGCGCGTTTCGATGAGGAAGTCGGTTTCCGATTCGAAGGTGTCCCACAGTTCCTCGACCACGCCGGACAGGTCCACCACCTGCGCGCTGCGCATGGTTTTGGTGGCGATTCCCGCGATGGTGCGCATGATGGACACGTCCTGCGCCATGGTTTCGCGCACGCCCGGACGTTGCACTTTGATGGCCACGTCCTCGCCGGTGAGCAGTTTCGCACGATGCACCTGCGCAAGGCTGGCCGAGCCGAGCGGGGTGGGGTCGATATGGTCGAAGATCTCGTCCACGGGCCGGCCGTATTCGTCCTCAAGCACCTGCAGCACCGTGCTGTATGGCATGGGGTCGGCGTCGGCGCGCAGTTTGGACAGTTCGTCGCAGAACGATTGCGGCAGGATTTCGGAGCGCATGGACAGGATCTGTCCGACCTTGACGAACGTGGGGCCGAGCGCTTCGAGCATGAGACGCATTTTGACGGGCGTGAGTCCGTGAACCACGTCGAATTTGTTGGCGATCTGCGCGATTTGCGCAAGACGCCGGAGTTTGCCGCGGCGGGTCAGATGGTAGCGCGCGGAGAACGTGTCTTTGCGCGCTCCGAAGATGCCGATGGTTTCGGACGATTGCGCGTTGGCACCGGCCGCTTTGCCGGTATCGTCCGTTTCGCCGGCATCGTCCGCGGATTCGTGGGCAAGCTCATCCGTCAGTCCGTTTGCTTGGGAGGCGGCGTCCGGCGAAGGGTCGGCCGTGGGGTTGATGACCGCGTTGACCCTGTCGGACAGCGTGACGGGCTCCACGCTTTCGGGGCGTGCCGCGTCCGGCTTGTCGGATGGGGGTTTCAAAGACATGTCACTGCTCGCAAACGGTTGGGAAATCGGCTGGAAAGCCCGCGATGCCAGACGAACGTTTCGCCGGCGTCGCGCGGGCATAGCAAATCGCCGTCCGGGCGCTCACATGCGCGGCAGACGGCGATACGAAAGACTGGAGCTACTCGGCCTTGTCTTCGGTTTCGGCCGGGGCTGCATCCTTGGACTCAGGGGCTTCCTTAGCCTCTTCGACCTTGTGCTTGAGTTCGGCGTTGAGGGCCTTGCCCTGCTCGACGGTCAGCTCGCCCTTCTTGACGAGGTCGTCAACGATTTCCTGGCTCTTCTCAACAGTGGTCGCCAAGGCACCGACGCCGGCGAGAAAGACCTTGCGCAGGCCGTCACCAAAATTAAAATCAGCCATGATGTCCTCCTTTAGGTGATGGTGGTACCACTCTATCGCATTTTCTTCACATCTGCGCCGAGCGAAACCGGTCAATCGCATAAAAAGTGGCGGATATCCGGCGTTCAGCGCGGGCGGTGCGATTGTCGGCGAACCGGCATGGCAGCCGTCAGCGCGGACGGGACATGGCCACGCGGCGAGCACGGTCGGCGATTTCGTCGATGCGATGCAGGGCGGCCCGTTGCGCGTCCGTCTGTCCGGCGGCGGCCGGATCGAACGTGCCGTAACGGCGTTCGACGGCGGTGCGGATCAGGAAATCGGCGATCGCGGAATTCTTCGGCAGCAGCGAGCCGTGCGAGTAGGTGGCGAACACGTTGTTGTAGCGTGCGCCCTCGGTCTGGTCCTCGCCGTTGTTGCCGTAGCCCTTTATCATCATGCCGAGCGGCGCGACATCCTCACCGAGATAGGTTTTGCCCGAGTGATTCTCAAAGCCGACCACGATGGAGCCGCTGCTCTCGGGCGTTGTGCGGTACATGTAGTTGCCGATCATGCGCTCTTTCGCGCCGATGGTGTGCACGTTGATCGCGCCGATGAAGTCGAGCTGCACGCCGTCCCACGTTTTGTAATACTGGCCGAGCATCTGGTAGCCGCCGCAGATGGCGAGGAACACCTTCTCCTCCTCAACAGCGGTGCAGATGTCCTTGCCCTTGCCGGAGGCGAGGTCGCGCAGCAGCACCTCCTGCTCGAAGTCCTGTCCGCCGCCGATGAAGAAAATGTCGTACTTGTCCACATCGAGCGGCTGACCGATCGAGCACTCGTCCACATTGACGCTGATGCCGCGGCTCTCCAGACGGCGCTTCATCGTGATAATGTTGCCCCGGTCACCGTACAGATTGAGAATGTCGGGGTAAAGATGGCAGATATTCAGTTCCATTGCAGTTTTCCCCCCTTATTCGTAGAACGCCTTAACGTCTGTGTGCTTGCTGATCTCACCGCGCAGGTCGAACATGGCAGTGTATGTCGGCATAAGGAATGCCGGTGTCTCATCCGAGCCGATCTCGGTCAGCAGCCTGTCGTACTCGCGGATAACCTCGATACGCTCGGGGGCAAAGCCTGCGTACTTGAGACGCAGCGCCATATCATCCGCACGCACGCCGGAAACCAGTACGCGTGTAAAGCGCACCTGCTGGTCGGCGAGTGCCTCGAAGTCAACGTCCCAGATCCAGCTGATGTCCGTGCCGTCCGCGAAGCGGTCGTTGAGCAGGAATGCCAGCTTGTAATTGCCCTCATCGTGCGCGATCAGGTTGATGACCTGATTGAAGCCGGCAGGATTCTTGACCAGCATCATGCGCGCCTGTGCCTGACCGAGTTTG
>ENA-OPSW01001090-OPSW01001090.1-human-gut-metagenome-genome-assembly--contig:-NODE-1090-length-17571-cov-3.274834_pt1 | contig 17571 bp, 13 predicted proteins | sample MGYA00241463_ERZ501918 | MGnify/ENA primary metagenome ERZ501918 (study PRJEB25962, sample SAMEA2042443) | human gut metagenome | biome: human gut; feature: human-associated habitat; material: faeces... | reverse complement strand
CGACGGTCTGCAGGCGGTGCTCGTGGGTCTGCTGGTCCGTGAATTCAAACCGGCCAACGTCGTCATCGGCTCTCTGGTGGCCGGCGTGTGGAAGGTGTTCGGCTACTTCATCGCCGGCGGCATCCTGTCCGGCTTCGGTCCGGCCCTAGGCGAAATCATCGGCAACTCATTCCAGATGGTTGTCGGCCTGATCGTTGGCTTCGCACTGTTCTCCGCGGTGCGCAAGGCTTATCCGCCGCTGGTGCGACTCGGCAACCTCAGCGTCAAGGCCGGCGAGTGATACATTATTGTCTTGCATAAATAAAGCCCGTGGGTTCACCGATGAACGGCGATTCCACGGGCTTTATTTATACATATTCGTTCATATAGTATCCGTAGTGGCTGTGTTCGCGGCCGGTGCAATGGGCTGATGTGCTGAAAGATATGGAGAAGAGCGCATGATCACGGTACGTGATTTGAGTTGGCAGTATGAGCCATTGGTGGATGGCGGCAAGCCGGTGGATAGCCTCAAGCATGTCAGCTTCGATATCAAATCAGGCTCGTTCGTGGGCGTCATCGGACCGACCGGCGCCGGCAAATCCACCCTGTGCATGGCTTTGGCTGGAATCATCCCGAATCTGGCGGACGGCACCATGACCGGACTGGTGGAAGTCAACGGCATGAACACCAGCCGTCATTCCGTATCGGCGTTGTCCGAACGTATCGGCTACGTGCAGCAGGATCCCGAAGCGCAGCTGTTCTGTGCGAGCGTTGAGGATGAGATCGCCTTTCCTTTGGAAAACCGCGGCATCGCACCGGACATCATCGACAAGCAGATCGACGTCATGCTCGATCTGGTCGGCATGACCGGCTACCGCAAGCGCGTGCCGACCAGCCTGTCGGGTGGGCAGATGCAGCGTGTGGCCATCGCGGCGGCATTGGCGGCGGAACCCGACGTGCTCATCCTTGACGAACCGACTGCGGCGCTCGATCCGGAAGGCAAGCAGGAAGTCTTCGATGTGCTTGAACGCATCCGGCAGACCCGTTCCATGACGGTGATCATGGCGGAACAGGACACGGAGCATATCGCCTATTGGGCCGACCAAGTGTTGTTCATGGTCAATGGGGAATTGGTGCGCAACGGCGACGCCAGCCTGTTCGTCCGTGAAAAAGGACTGCTGGAATCCTCCGGCGTGCAGGTCGCGGACGATCCGCTGCCGCAGGTCAAGGCCGTACAGCAGGGCAAAAAGCATAAGAAGGACAAAAAGAATCAGCCGGAACGGTCCAAGGACGTGGTCATCAGTCTGGACCATGTCTCCTACCAATATGAGCGCGGCGGCAACGCATCGAAAGCTCTGGACGACGTGACGTTCGACATCGAACGTGGCTCATTCATCGGACTCATCGGACGTAACGGCTCCGGCAAGACCACACTCGCCAAACATCTGAACGGACTGATCCGACCCACGCAGGGCACGGTGACGGTGGATGGGCTCGACGCCTCCAAACACAGCGTCGGCGAAATGGCGGCCCACGTCGGATTCGTCTTCCAGAATCCCGACCATCAGATCTTCTGCTCCACCACCAAGGAGGAAATCGCATTCGGTCCTACCGCGCTTGGACTGGACGGAGCCACCGTGTTCAAACGCGTCGACGAGATGCTGACGCTGTTCGACCTGCACCGTTATGAAGACGTCTCGCCGGCCACGCTCGGCTACGGCGAACGCCGTGCGGTGGCGCTGTCATCCGTGCTTGCAATGCGCACGCCGATCCTCGTGCTCGACGAGCCTACGGCCGGTCTCGACCACCGTCTCGCAGCACGCTTCCTCGGCACCATCGAGAAACTCAACCAGCGCGGCGTCACCATCGTCATGATCAGCCACGACATGCGCGCGGTATACCGGTACTGCACGCACGTGCTGGAATTGGAAGACGGAAAAGTCGTGCAGTATGGGCCGATCGACAGGTCCGAAGCGGCGCAGAAGCAATCTCGGACCATCCGCAAACCGCGTAAATCCAATGGGCCCGTTTCGGCGACGCATGTGCTGCTGAAAGTCACCAAGCATGAGGAAGGACGACACTGATGGACGCCGATTTGTATGTACCGGGCGACGGCTGGCTGCATCGCGCCGACCCCCGTGTGAAATTCCTCATCACCGTGGTCATGTTGGTGTTGTGCCTGGTATGGCGCAACTGGGCGTTCATACTTGACGTTCTGATCATCGAACATCTCATGCTCATCACCGACGGCGTGCCGCTGAAACGCATCGGCTGGGTGTGGAAGATCCTCGCCGTGATCATCGTGTTCATCGTGGTGCTCTGGCCGATTTTCGACCCATCCGGCACGCACGTGCTGTGGCAGTGGGGATGGCTGAAACTCACGCGAGAGAACCTCGTCATGGCCGCGGTGATGGGATTGCGCATTCCGGCGCTCGGATTCGCGTGCTTCCTCACGTTGTTCACCACCAGCCAGACCAAGCTGATCCGAGGGCTCACCTCCCTGGGCATGCCGTACAAGGCCGGACTCACGCTCGCCACCGCGCTGCGCTACATTCCGGTGTTCTTCTCCATCTTCCAATCCGTATCGGCCGCGCAACGGGCCCGCGGACTCGACTTGAACGGCAAGAAAGACGCCACCGGCAAGAAACGCAACGTATTCGTACGCTTGGTGGACCGGTTCAAATCGTATCTGCCCATCATCATCGCGGTGCTGATCCGCGCCTACAAAATGAGCCAAAGCGTCGGCTGGGCTATGGAATCGCGCGGGCTCAACCTCCAAGGCGTGAGACGCACCTACCGCATACAGCTGAAGATGAGACTCTCCGATTGGATCATCCTTGCGGTCACCGTCGCCGCGACGGCAGGCAGCATCTGGCTGATGCTGTGGCAGTTCTGAGGCAGGCCAATGTTCCAGAACGAACAACGCATCACCATCACAGCACGCGACCTGAAAGTGGTCTCGGCCCTGCAATGCGACGGCCGTATGACCATGCAGGCGCTTGCCGACAAAATCGGCATTTCCGTCTACGCGGCTACGGAAAGCTACCGCAGGCTTACTGAATCCGGCATCATGAGCATCGTCCCGGTGTGCAATCCATTGAGTCTGGGCAATTACAGCCAGGTGCTGGTGGGACTTCGTCTCGACGGGAGCAGGGATGAGGCTCTTGCCATGCTCCAATCCATGCCACAGGTCACCTACGTGGTCTGCGCTCTGGGGGATGCCGACATCATCGCTGAGGCTGTGGTGTATTCGGCTGAAGGCATGGATCATTTCCTCAAACATGGTCTGCGCGCGTTGCCGGGATTGTCCCGTCTGCAGGTGTTCTCATGCGGACGGCTGGTGCTTGATGACCACAATGTCAGCGTGGTGAACCGTCTGCTCGCCGCGCATGGCGAAACCGGCTTCCTGACCAAACGCGAGGCGAGTGTCGGCACCGATATTCCCTCGCATCGTCTGGATCCACGGTTCGTGCACACATTCAACGAACTGCAGAAGGACGGCAGGGCCAGCTATGCGTCGTTGGGGGAGCGTCTCGGCGTGACCCATACGGCGATTCGCGGCCGCATCAAAAAACTCGAAGATTCCGGCGTGATGCGCATTATGGCCACGGTAAGCCCCATGCGTTTGGGAGGATTCCGACAGGCATTCCTCGGACTTGGAGTGAAACCTCCATATCGGCTTGACTCCGAACAGCTTCTGGCCATCGACGAAGTGACGTACGCGATGAGTGGTGTCGGATTGAACGGTGCCGATTACCTGATTGAAATCATCGCCGACAACGATGAGGACCTATGGCGCGTGGTGGACGAATCCATTCGCCCATTGCCAGGCGTGGAACAGACCTGGTGGGCGTCCACCGTCAGTGTGGAGAAGGAGTCGTATTGGCTTGAGCCGCCGCACGAAGGCGTATTGCTAGGCGATTGACGATTGCCCGATGCTTGGAACATGGTTTCTGATCATCCAGTTTTCGCTGTTCCCGCGTTGATCTCATACTCAAGGATGAGTCGCGGTTCAGCAGGATTTCAGACCAACGCATGATGCCGTTGACGTCGAATGTTCCGTATGTTGGAAGTAACTTCACAAAGAAAGGAACTTCCATGGACATCAGGGACGCCATCAAAGCCAATAACACTGCCATTGAAGCCATCGATCTTGTCAAGGACTACGGTTCCGGAAGCAACGCGGTGCATGCGTTACGTGACGTCAATATCGCCTTCGAACAAGGAAAATTCACCGTCATCATGGGCCCCTCCGGCTCTGGCAAATCCACGTTGATGCACACGCTGGCCGGACTTGATTCGGCCACTAGCGGACACGTCATGTTCGACGGCAAGGATCTGACCCGCATGAACGACGACCAGCTCACCCTGCTGCGCCGCCATCAGATCGGTTTCATCTTCCAAAGCTTCAATCTGCTGCCGATGTTTACTGCCGAACAGAACATTCTCATGCCCTTGACCTTGGCTGGGGCGAAACCAGACCGACAGTGGTTGCGTCTGCTGGTGGAAACGCTTGGCCTTAAGGAACGTCTTAACCATCGTCCGAACGAACTATCGGGAGGCCAACAGCAGCGTGTGGCCATCGCGCGAGCATTGATCACCAAACCGAAACTGGTGTTCGCAGACGAGCCCACCGGCAATCTTGACTCTGTATCAAGCGCCGAAGTGTTGAGCTTCCTGAAACGTTCCGTCAACGAACTTGGCCAAACCATCATCATGGTCACGCATGATGCGGTCGCCGCGTCTTACGCCGACCGTGCGCTCGTGTTCGCCGACGGCCAGATCGTGGCGGACGTGAACAAGCCGACAGCAGACCAGATGAGTGAACTGCTGATGAAGGAACGCGAAGCCGCCACAATGAATGTGGCTTCCGCGAGACATTCCCGCTAAACGCACTGTAGAAGCATTCGAAGAAGGAAACAGAATTAACCATGTGGTCCATCACTTTGAAACTCATGCGAAAAACCAAGCGCATGCTCATACCCGCAGGCATCGCCATCATGATCGGCACGGCGTTCATCGCCAGCACCTTCCTGTTCGGCAATGCCATGAACGACTCCCTGACACGGCAGATGACCGCCATGTTCGGAAACGCCAACTATGCGGTGACCGTCAACAGCTCCGACCTGAGCGATGAGGAACTCAACGAAGCGTACTCCAGCACTGTCGGCGACTTCCATCTCGACCAGATCGCCGGCATCGAAGGGGTTGACGGTGTCCGCGCCTCGGTGGAAACCGGCGTCAGCGTTTCCAGGGGGGACAGCGCCATCAGCGGCGAGATCATCTCTACCGCGGCACAGAAGAACATGCTTCCCGTGAATATTACGGAAGGGGACCAGCCGAAGGACTCCAACGAAGTCGCACTGCCGGAAGACATGGCGAAACAGCTGAACGTCGGCATTGGCGACACTGTAAGACTGACCTCCCAATATGCGGTAGGCACCGATGGCAAAGCCAAAGCGGACAACGTGCGCGTGGTCGGACTCACCTCCGATCCGAACGGCGCCTACTCGTACTATGGTGGTGCGATCGTAGGATCCGACAATCTGCTTGCCGCAATGCAGGGAGTGGACGATTTCAACGCCACCGGAACAACAATGGTGTATCTCGACCTTGCCTTGGATGGAAACAGCGTATCCGCAAAAACCATCAACAGTGTGAAAGCGTTGCTGCCAAAGCATTTCGATCTGATGTCGCGACAGCAGGTCAGTGACGAAAGCATCAAATCCTTAACCGGCAACCAAACCAGCATCGTCACCACATTCCTCATGTGCTTCGGCGTGCTTGCCATGTTCGTGGCGGCACTGGTGATCGCCAACACGTTCCAAGTACTCGTGGCGCAACGCCGCCGCACACTCGCCTTGCTACGCACCATCGGCGCAAAGAAAGGCCAACTGTATGGTTCCGTGCTGTTCGAAGCGGCAGTGCTTGGCTTCGTCGCATCCGTGCTTGGCGTGATGCTGGGAAGTCTGCTCATGTGGGGCATGTGCGTCAGCGACATCATGCAAGAGGGTATGCGATTCAATTTCTCTTGGCAGGCCGCCGTCATACCTATTCTCTTCGGTATTGTGGTGACGGTGCTCGCATCCATGGGATCCGCACGTTCCGCCACCGCGGTAACGCCATTGGAGGCATTGCGCCCGATTGAACTGACCGACAACCGTCGTTCCAGCCTCACGCGAGCCATAATCGGTATTCTGATGGTGGTGGTCGGTATCGCCATGGTGGTATTTTCCATCTGGCGGGTACAGGCCACCAATGGCGGCGAGGATGCGAGCAGCGATCAATTCACGATGATTCTGCTCGTAGCCATCGCCGGCGCCGCACTGGTGTTCCTCGGCATGGTGGTCACCGCGGTATTCTGGATGCCGACCCTCATGAAGGGCGTTGGAGCGTTGGCCTCGCTGACAGGACCTTCCGCAACGGTTGCGCACGCCAACATTCAGAAGAATCAGCGACGCATCGCAGCAACCGGTGCCGCTCTGCTCATCGGCGTCACCCTGGTTTCCACCATCGCAACCGGTGCCGCCAGCGCCAAAGAGACTATGAATGGTGCGCTCGCCACCCGTTATAGCGTCGACATCGTGGCCATGGGCGATGACATCAGCCAGCAAATGGTCAAGGATGTAGCCGACATCAACGGCGTGTCCGACACGTTGTATGCGCCGGCGGTTTCCGTGACCTTGGAGAAAGCGGATGGAACCCAGCCTACGTCCGCATTGCTGGTCGGCGTGAAGAATATCGATCAGGTCAAGCAGGTCATGCGTGCCAACTTGGGTAACGCCTCCATCGACAGTGATGGCGTGCTCATGCCAACATACAATGCGCAAACCGGCAAGGAACTGCAGTTCGCCAATGGTACGGCTGATTTCTCTACCGAATGGAACCAGGACGGCGACGCTACGCGTTCGCTGACATTGCAAGCAAACCAAGCCGACTACCGTCGCGTATCCGCACAGTATGGAGCTGTCGGATTCGTGGATGAAAGCCATTTCACCAATGGTGACCTCGATGCCGCCACCCATGTGCTGCTGGTCAAGGCGGATACTGACAAGTCGGGAGTTTCCGTTGACGGCATCTACAACGACATGCAGGCCGCATTGGAAAAGAGCACTGATGCGACAGTAACCGGACCGATCGCCGAACGCATCGTATGGGCGAAGATGATCGACTCCATGATGATGCTTCTGGTGGGATTGATCGCCGTGGCCGTGCTCATCGCACTTGTCGGCGTGGCCAACACGCTGTCCCTGTCGGTGATCGAACGCACCCGCGAATCGGCCACCCTGCGCGCCATCGGCATGACCCGCGGCCAGCTCAGGGCATCGCTCGCCATCGAAGCGCTGCTCATCTCGCTCGTCTCCGGCATCGCCGGCATCCTGCTCGGCACATTGTTCGGTTGGCTGGGCGCATACGTGGTGTTCAGTCTGTACGGCACCGTGGTGTTCCCCTTCGAATGGGGCGTCAACGGCATCGTGCTCGCCGTGGCCGCCGTGGCTGCGTTGCTCGCCAGCATCGCACCTGCCCGTCGGGCGGTCAAAGTACCGCCTGTTGAGGCGCTCGCAGAAGCTTAGACGATAAACGGAATGCTCCTTCGAAAGAAGGAGCATTTTTGTTGCCGAATACGTTTTATGAAGATTTTATACGAGATGGTTTTCGTAGGCGAACACGACGGCTTGGACGCGGTCGCGCGCATTGATTTTCGACAGAATATGCGCGACATGCGTTTTCACGGTAGGCAGGCTGATGAACAGCTTGTCCGCGATCTCCTGATTCGACAGGCCATGCGCGATTTCGATGAGCACCTCGCGCTCGCGGTCGGTCAGTTCGTCCAATTCCGGATCGGTGTACATAGTTGCCGTCGAAGCGGAAGCGGACGTTGCGGAAACGGGCGCTGCGGCGGCCGTTCCTGCGAAATCGCCATCCATCATCTTCTCTATAAGCCGTTTCGTGGCGGACGGTGCGATAATCGCATTACCTTGAAAAACTGTGCGAATCGAATTCAACAACGTTTCCGGTTCCGTATCTTTCAGCAGAAAACCGGAAGCGCCGGCATTGATCGCGGCCATCACATATTCGTCCAAATCGAATGTCGTCAGAATGATCACTTTGGTATGAGTGACTTCTGATTGTGTTCCATCGGCAGCAAAGCGATGCTGCAACGCACTGATCTGCCGAGTCGCCTCGATACCATCCATGCCGGGCATACGCACATCCATCAACACCACGTCAGGATGCAGCGTTTCCGCCAATGCCACAGCTTCCGCGCCATCGCGAGCCTGCGCCGCAACCGCCATATCAGGTTGGGACCCGATCACCATGGCGAAACCGGCACGTACCAATTCCTGATCATCGGCAATGACCACATGAATCTTCTGTTCTTCACTCATACTCTCCACCTTATCGGCATTGTTCCGCTCACAGCGCGAAACAAACCCTTAAATCTCCCTGAAAACTTGAACCGGCTATCGAGACACGCGCTGCAGCTGCTCCTCCAGCGGTGCTGCAGGCCTCAACTGCAGTTCGCTCGCGCTACCGGCGTGAGCATCATCGCTGAAACCAGTCTCACGAAGCACGCCAAGCAGTTCGCGCATACGTTTGAGCGCGGCACGCCCCTGTTCTCCAATGGCTTTGAACGCTGTGGAAATCTCGTCGGCGGTCGGCTCCTTGCCTTGTGCTTCGGCGCGATCCAGCATGCGAATACCATCGACGGCTTGGTTAATCACGCTGTTCAACGTGGCAGTGACCTCAGCCTGAATGCTGGCACTGATACGGTCACGTTCCATATTCGCCGCGAGAATACGCTGCTTCTCCTGCTCGGCCATCAGCGCTTCCTCTCGCGCCTGCAACACCAGTGCGTTGGAATCACTGGAACGAGCCCAACGTGCCCACGCCATAATGCCGGCGCACAGCATCAACACCGCAACCGTATGCATAACGCCGGTAAAGAACGCTGCATCACTACTTGCCGTGGCTGAAACCGGTTTTGCCAAGCCCACGGAAGCGGCGATGGCGTCGAACAAGGTAGTGTATCCATGTTGGTCGGCTGCGATTTTCAAGCCCATCAGCACCGAACAGGTGACAGCGGCAAGACCGGTCCAACGCCATGCGTGTTCACGCCCATACAATACGGCTGAATACAGTGCGCACAGCGACGCTACGATGTGCCCGACCTCAATCGATCCCAAAAACACCAATTGCACAACCGACAATACGAACACAATAAGCGCGCAAGTCTCGGGGAACCTGCGGCGAAGAGCCAGCGCCAGCAAGCAGCATGCGGCGATTGCATGTGAGAGCTGCGCATGAGGTGAACTATCAAAAAAGAGCGTGATCGACATGCGATTCAGCAGCGTGACCAATGCCACGGCACCAACGGTATCCATGAGCACATAATGATGCTGCGTCCACGCGGAAACACGTTCCACCCAATTCAGCCTTCGCGCATTGGATGTATTTGCAGGTTCCACGGATTTCAGTTTCAACGATTTGAGCAAATCATGCAGATTGGGTGCGGTGATGCGCAAATGTTGCAGGGCATTCGAACGATGATCGCGACCGGTCGGTTGGTTGGTTTCCTGCGTCTGCTCCGATGGCTGATCCGGGATTCGCGCCGATATGTTGACGACTGTGTGAGGCGCGATTGCTTCGTCGGATAATTCCGCTGTGCTGGATATGGCAGTTGTGTTGCACGATTCGGACTGTTCCGGGGCATACTGTTCGCCGGTTTCGTCTGTCACCTGTTCTTTACCGCCGTAAGGCAGGGTGGCCATGACTTCGAAGCCTCCGCCGAGTCGGGGGCCAGCCTGCAATGAGCCTCCGGCCGATTCGATGCGTTCCTTCATGCCCAGCAGGCCGTAACCTGGCGCATGCCCGTCGATATTGGCCGCCGCGCCATGACCATTGTCGGTGATGGTCACAGTGAGCAAACCGTTGTTCCATGACTCTTTAATATGCGCATCGACGTGCGGCCCCGCATACTTGCGGATATTCGTCAGCGCCTCCTGCACTACATGGTAGGAAGCTATCGAGGCTTGTTCGCTGAGTTGTTCTGGGCTGGCGGTGCCGTTGATATTCCGTCGGATTCGAATGTCGGGGGAGACGTTTTGCGCTTGTTCCACAAGATTGCCGATATCGTTATAATCGGCGTGCGGTGAACCTCCGAATACTCCCAGAAGACGTTGCATGTCATGCAGTGCGCGTTCCGATTCGTGTCGAATCGTCTCCATGGTGTTTCTGGCCACCGCGGGATCATGCGTGCCTGCATAGCGACCGCCGTCAGACTGCACGATGATGATCGACAGGGTGTGCGCCACCACATCGTGCATGTCACGTGCGATGCGTGCGCGTTCCGCCAACGCGGCGATATCGCGTTCATTCTGGTCTCGCGCGGCGATTGCCTCATTGCGTTCCCGCATCATGCGAATGGTTGCCAGACGGGCACGCTGCCAGAACGCTACAATGACGGTGGAAATAATGCATACTTCGAAAATCGGCGTCAGCACCAGCATGTATTGCGCCATCATGTCGGCGACTTTCGACATGGATGTTCCTGTGTAGATGGAACCGAGAGTGTCTTCCGTGACCATAATGTCATTCGGATTTGGGCCGTTCCAGCTGCTCCATGTATGCACTTTGCCTCCGGTGAGCAGTGGTCCATTGGTCATGGTCCATGCTATCAACGCCGAAGCCAGAAGACCGATGGTCAACGCCAGAATAATGAAGGCTTTCGTGTTTTTGGGATTGCCGTAGACGATCACCGAATACAGCATGAACAATGCCAGAATATCGGCGCCCAACAGGCAAGGGCCGAATATGAGATGCGCCAAGGTCAATGCCACGCAGAGCAACGCTCCGGTCTGCGGCCGCCATCGACGGATCAGCAGCGGGATAAGCATTGCCGCTTCCCATGCCATCTGCGTGGAAGGCTTAAGGTCAAACAGCAATCCCGGATTATAGGTGATGCCGCCGGTCACGCCGAACAGCAGAACACCTATAACAAGCGTGATGATGAGATCGCCTGCGAAGACATGACCATGCATCCACGACAAGAGACGCTGCTTGAGATTCGACATACGTTCTACCCTAGCGCCAGATATGCTGTGACGCCATCATGCGCGGGAATGAAATAGCGGCAGGATAAAGCCGCTTTTGTGAGGTAAGGTTGTCTCCGCATGTGGGTGGGATGGAAGCCATCAAAAAGTCACTACTCGCATTGAATATGCCGATGACGCCAAAGGAAAGGTGAATGCATGACGTTGCTGAGCGAATACTACGTGCCCGGATTGCATATTGAGGATCGTTCCATCAAGGTGCCGTTGGATTGGACGGGCCACGAGCCCGGTCATGGGTTCGATGGCGAATCAATCAGCCTGTTCTACCGTGTGGTCACCGCTCCCGAACATGTGCATGATGATCTTCCGCTGCTCGTGTTCCTGCAGGGTGGTCCCGGTGGTTCCGGCCCCCGTCCGCTCGGTCCAAGTTCCGATGGTTGGATTGAGGAGGCCATCAAGCATTTCCGTGTGGTGTTGCCGGATCAACGTGGTACTGGGCGTTCGTCTCGTGTCGATACGCATGTGATTGAGGGCATGGATGGCGGCGGCAAGGCCGGTGCCGCGTTTTTGAAGCGCTTCCTCGCCGATTCGATCGTTCGTGATTTCGAGCATCTGCGTCGTACCGAATTCGGGGGCGCACGTTGGGCCACGCTTGGTCAAAGCTATGGCGGATTCCTGACGCTGACGTATCTTTCGCTGTTCCCGCAAGGGGTTATCGCCAGTTTCACCACGGGCGGCATTCCTCATGTTCCCGCCGATGCGACCGACGTGTACCGTCATACGTTCCCGCGCATGGCGGCAAAGACGAAGCAGTTCTACGAGCGTTACCCGATCGATGTCGAACGTGCCGCGGCCGTCGCCGACATTCTGCAGTCGCGCAAGGTCGCATTGCCGAACGGCGATCCGCTCACGGTGGAACGCTTCCAATGCTTGGGATCCGATTTCGGCATGAAGCCAAGTTTCGAACGCGTGCATTGGATTCTTGACCAGGCATTCCTCGACGGCGACGGTTCGGCCTCGACCTCGGCGGAACTGTCTGACGAATTCCTGTCTTCCGTGATGGATGCGACCTCGTCTCGCCCGCTGTACTGGCCGTTGCAGGAGTTCATCTACGCCAACGGCGAGCTGGAAACGCCGATTTGCTGGGCCGCCCAGCGCGTGCGCGGCGAGCATCCGGAATTCGCGGGTGACATCCGTCCGCTTAATTTCACCGGCGAGGCCATGTTCCCGTGGATGTTCGAGCAGGAACGTGCGTTGCGTCCGTTCAAACCAGCCATGGACGTGCTTATGGAAGACACGCATTTCGGCACGATCTACGATGCCGACCAGTTGGCGCGCAATGAGGTTCCGCTGCAGGCTGCCGTCTATTTCGACGACATGTACGTAGATTCTGGATTGCAGCTCGACACGCTGTCCCGCGTCGGTCGTTCACATTATTGGACCACCAATGAGTTCGAACATGACGGCGTGCATGGTGCAACAGTGTTCAGGCACCTGTTCAATGAAGCATTGAACCGCGGAGATTTGGCGGAGTTGTTCTGACGATCGTTCAGCAACGACGAGCATCGATAGCAAAGGAAAGAAACATGGCCAATCCAACCATCGGATTCATCGGATACGGCAATATGGCACAGGCGATCGCCGAAGGCCTGGTCAATGCCGGCACGATCAACGGCAGCGACATTGTGGCTTGCGCGGCACACTATGACAAGCTGGAACGCAGCGCCGCCAAACTTGGTGCGAAAGCGGTGCATACCGCCGTACAAGTGGCCGAAGCTGCCGACGTGGTCGTCATCGCCATCAAACCATATCAGATTGAAGCGGTGATCTCACCGATCGTTGACAAGCTGGCGCAGCCAAACACCATCGTCGTGTCCATTGCGGCAGGCTGGGATCTGAACAAATTCCGTGACCTGTTCGGAACGTCTTTCGAACAGGCGCACATTCAATGCACCATTCCGAACACGCCGATGGCTGTCGGCAAAGGCGTGCTGGTCACGGAAGTCGACAACACGCTCACGCAGGAACAGACGGAAACCTTCGAAAACCTGTTTTCGTCAATCAGCCTGATCGAACGCGTGGACACCGCACACATGGGCATCGCCATGTGTATTGCCGGCTGTGCTCCGGCCTTCACCGACATGTACATCGAAGCGTTGGGCGATGCCGGTGTGAAATATGGTTTGCAGCGCGCCACCGCCTACCGTCTGGCCGCAAAGATGGTGGAAGGCGTCGGCGCACTGTACCTGGCCAACGAAACCCATCCGGGTGCCATGAAGGACGCCGTCTGCTCGCCGGGAGGCACCACCATCAAGGGCGTGGCCTCGTTGGAGGAAAGCGCGTTCCGCGGTGCGGTCATCAAAGCGGTCGACGCCATCGAAGCCTAATACTAAGCTAAGGAACCATGTCTCTTACTATCGGAATCGTCGGACTGCCGAACGTCGGCAAGTCCACCATGTTCAACGCATTGACCCGTAACAACGTGCTGGCGGAAAACTATCCGTTCGCCACCATCGAACCGAACACCGGCATCGTGCCGCTGCCGGACAACCGTCTGCCGGTGCTTGCCAAGCTCGTGCACACGGAGAAGATCGTGCCGGCCACCGTCACCTTCGTCGACATCGCAGGCATCGTCAAGGGCGCTTCGGAAGGCGAAGGCCTGGGCAACAAGTTCCTCGCCAACATTCGCGAAGCCGACGCGATCTGCGAGGTCGTGCGCGCCTTCGAAGACGATGATATCGTGCACGTCAACGGCAAGGTCGATCCGTCCGACGACATTGAAACCATCAACACCGAGCTGATCCTCGCCGATCTGCAGACCATCGAGAACGCGCTGCCGAAGCTGGAGAAGGATTTGCGCGGCAAGAAGATCGAACCGGCCTACATGGAGGCCGTCAAACAGGCGAAGACCATTCTCGAAGCCGGCGAAACCATTGATAAGGCGGCTCGCGAAGGCCGTTTCGACAAGGATTCCGTCTACGATCTGCACTTGATGAGCGCCAAACCGTTCATCTACGTGTTCAACGTGGACGATGCCGAACTGCAGAACAAAGACATGCAGGCCAAGCTCGCCGCATCCGTGGCTCCGGCTCCGGCCATTTTCCTCAACGCGCAGTTCGAAGCCGACCTGACCGAACTCGACGAGGCTGACGCCCGCGAGATGCTTGCGGACGCCGGTCTTGAGGAGTCCGGATTGGATCAGTTGGCGCGTGTCGGCTACGACACGCTCGGTCTGTCCACCTTCCTCACAGCAGGTGAGAAGGAAGTGCGCGCATGGCAGATCCACAAGGGTTACACCGCCCCGCAGGCCGCCGGCGTGATTCATACGGACTTCGAAAAAGGCTTCATCAAGGCCGACATCGTCTCCTACGACGATTTCGTGGCCGCCGAAGGCTCCATGGTCAAGATCAAGGAGGAAGGCAAGCTCCGTCAGGAGGGACGCGACTACGTCATGCAGGACGGCGACATCGTCGAGTTCAAGTTCAACGTGTCCAAAGGCAAGTAGCCGATAGGCGAAAACGTTGGAAAATGGCCGTTTTTCCGCCGCATACAAAGTGTTTCCGGCATGGAAACGGCCATTTTTCGCATCGTTGGAATATGGCCGTTTTTGCCACGTATTTGGCCGTTTGTGACATGGATAAGGTGCCCTTAAGGTGACCTCCGGGAATCATTTCGGGAGGCATCATGACGGACACGAGACGACGCACCAGAGGCGCGGGCAGCGTGTTCAGGGACAAGAACGGGACGTGGCACTACCGCCGCGAACTCGACCGCGATCCGGCCACCGGCAGGCCGCGGCGCATCGAGGCGAAGGGCAAGACCAAGGCCGAGGCCCGAACGCGCTTCGACGCGAAGGTGGCGGAGATGGAGCGCACCGGCCTCATGCCCGGCGCGAAGTCGCCACTGTTGAAGGACTACTGCGAACGATGGCTGGCGGACTATAGGACGCGCGTCAAGCCGACCACGTACCGGACGAGGGCCGGAAGGATCCGGGCGTGCTGCGAGGTCATCGGCCACGTCCGGTTGAAGGACCTGACCGCCGAGCACATCCGCCTGTGCACGCGCACGCTGGGGGCGCGGCTCGCGTCGAGCACGCTGAAGGACCATTTCACCAGCCTGAAGATGGTGCTCGACCAGGCCGAACTGGAGGAACTGATACCCATCGACCCGTGCAGGAGGGTCCGGCCCCCGCGTGTGGAGCGGCGCGTCGTGGACGTGCTCGGCCCCGACCAGCCGAAGCGCATGATCGAGGCGGCGGCGTCGATGCCGCAGGCCAGGCGCGGCAAACGCCGGTCGGACGAGGATCTGGAGATGTGGGCCCTGCTGTTCGAATTGGCGTTCGAGACCGGCATGAGGGAGGGGGAGCGGTACGCGCTCATGCCCTACGAACTGGAACTGAGGGACGGGCAGCCGGGCATCCACGTGCGCCAGCAGATCCAACGCTACGGCAAACCCGAGAACGTGGTGATACCCAACTGGCTGGAGGCCACGCACATCACCGGCACGCTATGGCTCACGACCCCGAAGACGCGGGCAGCACGACGGTTCGTGCCAATCAGCACCCAGTTGTGGAACCGATTGTGGGATTGGATCAGGGCGAACAACATCGGCATGCGCGACTTCGTGTTCACATCCGCCCGCGGCAACCCCGTCTGCTCCAGCACCGAACGATACCAATGGTGCAAGGCGCTGAAGGCAGCCGGACTCCCGCATGCCAAGATCCATTCCGCCCGCCATTGGATGGCGACGATGGCCGCCCGCGCGAACATGCCCGACGACGCGCGCATAGCCGTCATGGGCCACACCAGCATGCAGATGACCATGCGGTACACGCACCGCGACGCCGCCTCGCTTGGCCGGCTCATGGCCGCCGCCATACCCGACCTCGGCGGCGGTGAAATCGTGGAGGCTGAGATCATGGAAGATGCCGTGTGACGGAGGATCATGTCTGGGCTGATAGAATCTGTTCCCATGACGAGTGTTTCCTGCGACGATGATTTCGGTGTGCCGGATGCCGAATACTGGTGCTTCCTCGACGAGTCCGGCACGCCGGACTACGACCCGGACAGCAAGCCGTATTTCGCGTTCGGCAGCGCGGTGTTCGAAGGCGACCACGGGGACGAGTACATGAAAGTGCTTCGCGCCAGGGCCTCGCGCACCGGAGTCCAGGGCGGATTCCATGCCTCCCATGACAGCAATGACACCAAACAGTGCTTCTTCGAATGCATCGGCGGCATGGATGTGAAGTTCAACGCCACATTCATGGCCAAGCAGCGCGCCTACCCATATGTCAAGGCCAGGGGGAACCTGTGGCTGTACAAATGGACGCTGTACACCCACACCGGGGCGTTGGTGAGGCAGTTGTGGGATGGCAAGAGCAGGATCGTCGTGCATCTGGTCGTCGCGAAGATCAATCTCAGCAAGCGTGAGAGAGCCGTGAAGGATGCGGTGTGCGATGTGTGCGCGCAGTTCGACCGCGAACAGGTGCACGTGGTTCCGCACATCTGGGACTCGAACTCCAGCGCGGGACTGCAGGTGGTCGACTATGGACTGTGGGCGATACAGCCACGTGCTTTCCGGTGGCATCAAAAGCGGCCATTACAACAGGTTCATCCAGCCGAAGATGGCGGACGATGTGTGGTATCCATGGGGGACGGTGGCAATCTGAGGAAAAGTTGAGATCGGCTATCCGCTTTCACGGAAAAACACCCGTGGTATTTTTGTCGCCGATCTTGATTCCCATGTTAGTCCGCTCCGACATGGGAACGCAAGCCGATATGGTCAGATTGTGAGACGGTATGTCTCACGGTTGTTGCCCGACCATCTCCGCGCCGTATCTGACGTGCTGCTCGAGCAGCGTCTGGTAATCCTTGAGCACCTGCATTGTGACGCCGAGTTCGACCGCCATGCTGTAGGCTTCGCCGTCGTAGGTGGATTCGGCGAGCCGGTATTCGACCGGGCTGATGAGCGTGAGCGCGGTTTCGCGCCGCGCCCGCAGCTCGGCCTTTAACCCGGCGATGCCGCCGCACCCGATGTCGTGATAGTGCGCGTGGATCAGCTCGTGTTGCAGAGTGCAGAGGCGTTGCCTCGCGTTGAGCTTGTCGTGCAGGACGATGAGGCCGAGCGCGTCGCAATAGTAGCCGTTCATCCCGCGGGGCAGGCAGTCCTCCTCGACGCGCAACCCCATGCCCCCGGCCCGCGCGTACAACGTGTCAATGTCAGTCGTCCGGCGTCTCGCTTTCCACGGCCTTGAACCCGGTGCCCTCGACGCGTCTCTCGTCCTTCCTCACGCGACGTTCGATCTTGCGGATGTCCTCCTGCGCGTCGAGCTCGTTCGCGTGACGTGCTATCTCGTTTTTGTCCATGTGTCTCCTCCTTGATGGTTGGGATGATTTCCTGACCTCAGCAAAATGGTCTAATCCCAGTGTTTCCAACGGTTCCCGCCGTCAGTCGTCCGGCGTTTCGCTTTCCACGTCACGATTCTCATCCATGTTCGCGGCCACGTCATAGTCTTCGGGGTGCGCGGCGATACGGTCGA
>ENA-OPSW01001076-OPSW01001076.1-human-gut-metagenome-genome-assembly--contig:-NODE-1076-length-17766-cov-5.292361_pt1 | contig 17766 bp, 18 predicted proteins | sample MGYA00241463_ERZ501918 | MGnify/ENA primary metagenome ERZ501918 (study PRJEB25962, sample SAMEA2042443) | human gut metagenome | biome: human gut; feature: human-associated habitat; material: faeces... | reverse complement strand
CAGCCGCCGGAGCGGTGCTTAAGCCGTCAGGCGGGAATTGTGCGGTGTTGCCTTAGAGATAGGAATGGGGCGATGGGCAGAATGTTTAAGCCAAACGCATAATTTCGCTAAAGCCCGGTTTAGCGAAATACGGAGGAGAGACAGAACTATCATCTTTATCACACGAATTGCACTACTACTAAAAAGCGCCGAATCCACTGTCGCCATCGAACCAATAACACCGTACAGTATCAAGATTTTCATCTCATTTTGATACTGTACAATACGCTCGGAAGTCTGCTGGATCATTTTTAACAAGAACGAAAATCTTTACGGCGGCAAAGAAATGCGGTATACTAAGGTGTAAAGACACCTTGGAGAACATACTGTGGACAGGGAGCAAATGCTATGAATGACGAAAAAATCACCCTTGATCTTGTGATTGATGTGCAGAAAGATTTTATTACCGGGGCACTGGCCAACACACAGGCGCAGGCCAATGTGGCGCACCTGGCAGAGACCGCGCGGGCACACGCGCAGGCCGGGCACTGGATGTTCTTTACCCGTGATACCCACCAGGACAACTACCTGACCACGTGGGAGGGCCGCAGCCTGCCGATCGAGCACTGCATTGAGGGTGAGGATGGCTGGAATTTTGCGCCCGAACTGGAAAACGTCATGGCGGACACCGAGCCGGAAGTGTGTCACATTGTGGACAAACCCACGTTCGGCAGTTATATGCTGCCCAGTGAGATTCTGGATGAACTGATGGCACACAACAAGGCTGTTGAAGATATTGAAAAAATTGTTATTTATGGCTACTGCACCGATATCTGCGTGATTAGCAACGCCATGGTACTGCGTGCAGCTTTCCCGGAAACAGAGATCGAAGTTTTGTCGGACTGCTGTGCCGGGGTAACGCCCCAGAGCCACCAGACCGCGCTGGATGCCATGCGGGCCTGCCAGTTTACAATCATATAATAGGTGATGAAATAAAAAATACCGTGCAGTTCAAAAAAAGCTGCACGGTATTTTTATCTGTTTGTCAGCTGACGCAGCTGGTTCAGGTCCTCCCGCGTATCCACATCCCTCAGTTCGGCATCGTTCCGGGCGGACACAAGGCAGACGGAACCGGGGTGGGTCCGCGCAACGGCATTGCCGCCGCGGCCATCCGGCAGGTGAAGCAGCTCCGAAAAATAATCCGCGCCGAACAGCACTGGGCTGCCGGGGGTGCCATCGGCAGCGCACAGCCGCACAATGGCATCGGGGGCCGCTGCCAGCGCCAGTGCTTCCACACTTTGCTGCGTGAGCAGCGGCTGGTCCCCCGGCAGAAACAGGCAGCCGCGCAAAGCGGGCTCTTTTCCCAGCAATGCCGCCAGCCCCAGCCGGACCGTATCGCTGCGGTAGGGCTGCGCGTGGCGCAGAACGGGGACGCCCCGCGCGTTACAGAGCGCCTCAACCTCTTCCGAGCGGGTCACGACAATGCGGCAGGCCAGCAGCGGCAGGGCGGCTAGAGCCAGCGCATTGGCGATCAGCGGTACACCGCAAAAATCCGCCATCAGCTTGTTTCCGCCGAACCGCCGCCCCAGCCCGGACGCCATGACCACGCAGCCGAGAGCGGGCGCGGGATCGTCCAAATCCACCACAAAGGCATCCTGCCGGGCGCACAGTGCGCTTAAAAATGGGGTATCCTGCTTACGCACAATAGCGAGAACGCGCTTTGCATCCAGCAGCGCTTCCACTGCCTGCCGGAATTCGGGGCAGCTATTTTCCAGGTAACCGAGTTCATCCAGCACCGCCCATTCGCTCTCCCCTGCCGCCATGCGGTGCAGGGCGGGTACTCCCAGCAGCAAAAAGCCGTCCGCCACGGGGCGCATCCGGTTTTCGCCTGGGGGCAGTGCCGGGTCAAAGCGGCCGATCACCGCTATTTTTCCGCCCACACTTTCTCGAATTTCCACACGGTCCGCAGGGTACGCTGCTGTGGTAATTTCCTGTGCCCCGGGGCAAAGCAATGGCACCAGCGCACGCAGCAGGGTGGTTTTTCCCGTACCGCGCCCGCCGGTCAACAGCAGGTGGCGCTTACCGCTCACCCGGAAAGAACTTATAATAGAGCTCGCGGTCAGTCTGTACACAGGCATCACGGTAAGCCTCATACCTTTCCATAAAATTGCGGGCTTCATCCGTCAGGGTGCTGCCCCCGCCGCCGCGCCCGCCAATGGTTTTGCGGGTCAGCGCAAAGCCCAATTCTTTTTCCGCCCGCTTGACCATGCGCAGCGCTTTGGAGTAAGAAAGCCCCATGGCCTGTGCCGCCGCCCGCAGTGAGCCGGTCTCTTCAATCCGGTGCAGCAGGCGGCAGGGGCCTTCGCCAAAAAAGCGCTCGCCGATATCATCGCAGAGCATCACATGAATCTTCGGTTTCATTTTTCTTTCCTCACAACGGCAGCAGCGCCAGCCGCACCCGGCCCGTGCGGTCGGTCACGGGCACCAGTTCCAGCGGGCCGTATACTGCTGCCAGCGCGGATTGCAGCGCTTCAACCGGGTCGGTTCTGGGGTACAGCATGGCTCCAACCTGCCCGTTTTGCAGCACGATCAGCGTATCGCACCAGTCCAGCATCAGCATGGGGTCATGCAGGCAGATCAGCGCTGTTTTGCCACTTGCATGCACAAATTCTGCCAGCAACGCCGCCATATGGCTGCGGTTGGCAAGGTCCAGGGCACTGTCCGGTTCATCCAGTAGCAGCAAAGGCGCATCCTCCACAAAGGTACGTGCCAGAATACAGAGCTGGCGTTCGCCGCCGCTCAGCGTCAGGTAGTCCTGCTCGGCTTTATCCGCCAGGCCTACCGTGCGCAGGGCTTCTTCCGCTGCCGCACACATGGCAGCGGTGGGGCTTTGCAGCACGCCAAGGCGGGGGTTGCAGCCCATCAGCACAACTTCCCGTGCAGACATGGACACCGAAATTCCGCTTTGCTGCGGGATGTAACTGACCGTTTGTGCCAGACACCTGGTAGAAAGGCTTTCCAGCGGCACACCATCCATCAGGCAGCACCCCGTATGGGGCAAAAGCCCGGCCACTGCGCGCAGCAGGGTGGTTTTTCCGCTGCCGTTCGCCCCCAATATTCCCACCAGCTGGCCGGGGGTATCTATCGTAAAATGAACATTTTGCAGGATGTTCTTATCGCCAAGACGGACGGCCAGATTCTCCACAGTGAACATTACCGCGTCTCCCTCCCCGGCTTTATAATAAGGTAAAGCAAAAACGGAACACCCAGCAGCGAGGTGAAGATACTGACCGGCAGTTCGGTTGCCGCCACCGATTTGGCAATGGTATCCGCCGCCAGCAGCAGCGTGCTGCCCACCAGCCCGCTGAGCAGGCTGGTGGAGCGGCGGTTGTGCCCCGCCAGCAGCCGCGCACAGTGGGGGGCCAGCAGCCCGACAAAGCTGATCAGCCCAGTCACGCTGACAACCGCGGCCACCACCAGCGTTGCCAATGTCAGCAGCAGAAAACGCATCCGCCCCACCGGAACCCCCAGCAGCCGCGCTTCATCCTCTTCCACGGATAAAAGCATCGCCTGACGGTGCAAAGCAAAAATTACGGCGCAGCAGGAAATAACCATTGGAACGGGGAACCACACCCGGCTTTGCGTTACCCCCGCCAGGCTGCCCATGATCCAATATTCAATGCTGGCCAGCTCTTTTTCCGGGTCAGCGGTCAGCTTTAGCAGCATCAAAAGCGTTTGCGCCAGCGCATGTACGGCAATGCCCGCCAACACCAGGTTCATCTTGCTGCGCCCCGGCGCGGCGGCCGCCAAGCCAAGCGAGAGAAACACCGCTGCCAGCCCGCCCGCAAAGGCGCATACCGTGGTGCCCAGCGTGCCCGAAGAGACAAACAAGATGGCAAATGCCGCGCCAACGCTGGCCCCCGACGATACCCCAATGATATCCGGGCTTGCCAGTGGATTGCGGAAAACAGTCTGGTACACAAAGCCCGCCACGCCAAGACCGAACCCGCCCGCCAGCGCCATCACGGCACGGGGCAGGCGCAGCACCGTAAAGGTGCGCACTGCCATAGCGTCCCCCGCCAGCAGTGCCTGCAGGGTTATGGGATAACGGCCGAAATAAAGTGCCGCACCAAAGGCCATAAAAACGCAGAGCGTTGCGTCCAGAAGGCACAGCGCCGTGCGTTTGCGGTTATTATTCATAAGATTCGGGGGTAAAGCCATAGAAGCTACCATAGAATTCATCGGCAGCGGCGTGGTAATACTCCTCGGTCACCTGCTCCGGGTGCAGCACGCTGGCAAGATAAACACTGCCAAGGAAGCTGGCCGGCACGGGGGAATCCACAGCCTCAACAGCGTGGGGCAGCTGGTAAACATGGCTCTCCTTGACGGCGGTGCAGTCCGCCAGGGCGGCATCGTTCAGAACAGAATCAACGTCATATTCAGCATCGGATGCCAGAATGATGTAATCGGGGTTCCAATCCAGGATCTGCTCATAGGAAACTTCGGCCCAGTAGGTATCTTCCACGCTGGCGGCGGCGTTTGTGCCGTTGGCGTTTTCGATCATCGTGTTCTGATACATGGCGGGGCCTGCGGTTTCCAACACGGAGCTGTTGCCTGCCAGGTAAACGCTGGGGGCATCGGTGCCGGCAACGGCTTCGGCCAGGGCGGCCAGGTTGCTGTCAATGGCCATTTCCAGCTCCTCGCCGCGGGCGGTGGTGTTGGTTGCCTGTGCCAGCAGCTCGATCGCGCCGAACAGGCCGGCCTGGTTTTCCGGCTTAACAGCCAGCACGGTCAGGCCCATTTCCTCCATCTGGGGGATGGAATCCTTGAGCTTGGCGGGCACGATGACAAGATCCGGGGCCAGCGCAGCGCAGCCTTCCAGGTCAAACTCTTTGGCGGTGCCAATGCTGGGCAGGGACTGGATCTCCGGGGCGGACAGGCTGTAGATGTTGCGTTTGTCGGCTTTGGCTTCCACGCCAACCAGCTCGTTCTGCACGCCCAGCGCAATCAGCAGGCTGGTGGAAATGTAGTAGCCGCTGGCAAGGGTTTTGGGTTCTTCCTCAATGGTAACTTCGCGGCCCAGCTGGTCGGTAACGGTCAGCGGGTAGGTAACCGCCGTTTCGGCGGCAGGTTCTTCCGGTGCAGCAGTGGCTTCCGGGGCTGCGGTAGTCTCTACGGAAGCAGCCTCGCTGGCTGCGGTACTGCTGGCAGCAGCGGTGCTGCCGCAGGCTGTCAGTGCCATAGCGGCGGCCAGCAGCAGGGCGGTCATTTTGGTCATTTTCATGTTCCTTACTTCTCCCTAAAACCAATATTCCGTTGTGTTTTTCAAACAACAACGGAATTATAGCAGAATTTGTGGTAAAATAAAAGTGGTATTACACAAAAGTATGATTTTACCCAAAAACGGAGAGCATTCTATGATAACGATTCGAGAATATGCCCGCCCCGCCACACTGGAAGAAGCATGGCAGCTGAACCAGAAGCGCCCGAACCGGGTGCTGGGAGGGATGCTGTGGCTGAAAATGGAAAAAATCAGCGTTGGCACAGCCATTGACCTATCTGCGCTGGGGTTGGATACCATTGAAGAAACCGATACCGAATTTGCCATTGGCGCCATGGCAACGCTGCGCAGCCTGGAAACCCACGCCGCGCTGAACGCGGCCACCAACGGCGCCATGCGGGAGGCCGTGCGCCATATTGTGGGGGTGCAGTTCCGCAACTGCGCCACCGTGGGCGGCAGCGTGTACGGGCGGTTTGGCTTTTCAGACGTATTAACGCTGCTGCTGGCGCTGGACTGCGATGTGGAGCTGTACAAAGCAGGCCGGATGCCCATTGCACAGTTTGCCGCCCTGCCCTATGACCGTGATATTTTGACCCATGTTTACATAAAAAAGACGCCGGGGCTTGCAGTGCATTACCAGTCTGTGCGGGCCACCCAGACGGACTTCCCGATTTTGACCTGCGCTGCTGCACGCACGGCGGATGGAGCCTACCGCTTTGCCATCGGTGCACGCCCCATGAAAGCCATGCTTGTCTGCCCCACGGCCGCCCCGGATGAGCTGCCCGCCGCCGTACAGGCTGCGGTGCCCACCGGCAGCAACCTGCGCGGCAGTGCCGCTTACCGCACCCATCTGGTGGGGGTGCTTGTCAAGCGTGCCGTACAGGCACTGGGGAACCTGGAGGTGCTCTGATGCAAATTCATTTTACGTTGAACCATAAAAAAACAGCTGCTGAGATCGCCCCCGATACCCTGCTGATTGATCTGGTGCGCTCTTTAGGCTGCAAAAGCGTCAAGCGCGGGTGCGAAACTGCCAACTGCGGGCTGTGCACCGTGTTTTTGGACGAAAAGCCGGTGCTTTCCTGCTCTGTACTGGCGGCGCGGGTGGATGGCCGCAGCGTTACCACGCTGGAGGGCCTGCAGGAGGAAGCCGCTGAGTTCGGCGCGTTCATCGCTGACCAGGGGGCCGAGCAGTGCGGCTTCTGCAACCCCGGCTTTATCATGAATGCGCTGGCCCTTTTCCGCGAAAAACCCGACCCCAATGAGGAGGAGATCAAGGAATACCTTGCGGGCAACCTTTGCCGCTGCTCCGGGTACGAAGGCCAGCTGCGCGGGATCCAGAACTTTTTGGCGTGGAAAAAATCAAAGGAGGCTGCCCAATGAAAACTGTGAACCAGCCTGTGCGCAAGAAGGACGCCATGCAGCTTGTAACCGGCCAGCCTGTGTACATGGATGATGTTATCCCGCAGGACTGTCTCATCGTCAAGCTGCTGCGCTCCCCCCACGCCAATGCGATCGTCAAAAATATTGATACCTCCCGCGCCATGCTTGTGCCCGGCATGGAGGTGATTTACACCTGGAAAGATGTGGACCAGAACGCCCGCCGCTACACCCAGGCGGGCCAGACCTACCCCGAAATGAGCCCTTACGACCGCCTTGTGATCGACCGCCATGTCCGCTTTGCCGGGGATGTTGTTGCGATCCTTGCGGGCAAAGACGAAACATGCGTCGATAAGGCGATGAAGCTGATTAAGGTGGAATATGAAGTTCTGCCCGCGGTGCTGGATTTCCACACAGCGCTCGATAACCCTATTCTTGTGCACCCGGAGGATAACTGGGAAGCCCTTGTTCCCGGCATCGGAGCTGACAAGAACCGCAACCTCTGCGCCCACGATGAATCCGGCGAGGGTGATATTGAGGCGGTGTTGGCTGGGTGCGATGTGGTCATTGACCACACCTACCACACCCGCGCCTGCCAGCAGGCCATGATGGAAACCTTCCGCACGTATTGCAGCATTGATGCTTACGGGCGGCTGAATGTGCTCAGCTCAACGCAGATCGTGTTCCATTGCCGCCGCATTTTGGCAAACGCCCTGCACATCCCCAAATCCATGATCCGCGTTGCCAAGCCGCGCATCGGCGGCGGGTTCGGCGCAAAACAGACGTCCGTGTGCGAGGTTTACCCTGCCTTTGTTACCTGGAAAACGAAGAAGCCCAGCAAGATCATCTATACCCGCTTTGAAAGCCAGACGGCTTCAACCCCGCGCCATGAGATGGAGATGCACGTGCGGCTGGGCGCAACAAAGGACGGCATCATCAAGGGCATTGACCTGCACACCCTTTCCAACACCGGCGCTTACGGTGAGCACGGCCCCACAACGGTGGGGCTTTCGGGCCACAAGTCCATCCCGCTGTACGGCAAGGCCGAAGCGTTCCGCTTTGTCAGCGATGTTGTTTACACCAACCACATGTCATCGGGTGCGTACCGCGGGTACGGCGCAACCCAGGGTCTGTTTGCGGTGGAATCCGCTGTGAATGAGTTGGCCGACAAATTGGGGATGGACCCGTTCGAGCTCCGGCAGCGCAACATTGTCCATGAGGGCGATGTTATGCCCGCCTACTATGGCCAGGTCAACACCAGCTGTGCGCTGGACCGCTGCCTGAAAACCGTGCATGACAGGATGGATTGGGACCATAAGTACCCCGTGCGCGAGATCGGCAACGGCAAGGTGCGTGCTGTTGGCATGGGCATGGCCATGCAGGGCTCCGGCATCGACCATGTGGACGTGGGCAGTGCCACGCTGAAAATTAACGATGACGGGTTCTATACCCTCTCCATCGGCGCAGCGGATATGGGCACCGGCTGCGATACGATCCTGGCGCAGATCGCCGCCGAAGTGCTGGAATGCCCGCTGGAAAACATTGCGGTTTTGGGCGCAGATACCGATTCTTCCCCCTATGATTCCGGTTCCTATGCGTCCAGCACAACCTATGTGACCGGCAAGGCCGTGGAAAAGTGTGCGCTGGAACTGAAAGATAAGATCTGCACCCTGGGGGCACAGCTGCTTGGGCTGGACAAAGCCGCCGTGCTGTTTACCGGCGATGCCGTGACGAGCGAGGATGGCACCCAGCGCGTACCGCTGGCCAGCATTGCAGCGGCATCCCAGTGCGGCAACACGGTGGCACTGGAAGCCACCGTGACCCACAGCTCGGAGATTTCGCCCCCGCCGTTTATGGTTGGCGCCGCCGAAGTGGAAGTTGACCTGGAAACCGGCGAAGCCCAGGTGGTGAACTATGTGGCCGCGGTTGACTGCGGCACCCCTGTAAACCCGAACCTGGCCCGTGTGCAGGCCGAGGGCGGCATTTTGCAGGGCATTGGCATGGCGCTGACCGAGAATGTGACCTACAATGACCGCGGCATGCCGCGCGAAAGCTCTCTGATGCAGTACAAGATCCCCTGCCGCACTGATATTGGACATATTGACGTAAGTTTTGAGAGCAGCTACGAGGGCACCGGTCCGTTTGGCGCAAAGTCCATCGGTGAGGTCGTCATCAATACCCCGCTGCCCGCCGTGGCTGATGCCATCTACCACGCCACCCACAAACGCTTTTATGAGCTGCCCATCACCCGCGAGCAGATCGCAATGGCGGTGGAAAAGTGAGTGACGGGGGGCTTGCGCCAGGAGATGCAATGGCGTTTGCTTTATAAGCATACGGTTTGCTTCATTTTTTCCCCTAACGCAGAAGCAATACAACAGCCACAACGGGCAAGCCCGCTGTGGCTGTTGCTTTTGGTGCCCTTTTTCACGCGGTAAGAAGAGCGTTCCCATTTATTTTGATTGTATCGTTGATACTGCCATTATAATGCCGCAGCCCGGTATCCGCTTTGCTCCAAAAAGTGCGGTACCGGGCTGTGGCGATATTCTCCTGCTTATTTCCATCCGCGGGCGGTGGGGTCCAGCATTTCGGCGGCGGAATAGATCAGCGCGTTGCAGATGGCCGCCGCCACGTTGCTGCCGCCCTTGCGGCCCATGGCAACAATGGCGGGCACGCCGTGGCTTTCGCACACGGCAAACAGGCGCTCCTTGCTTTCCACCACGTTCACAAAGCCCACCGGCACACCGATAACCAGCGCCGGGCGCAGGCCGTTTTCAATTTTCTCGGCAATCGTCAGCAGGGCGGTGGGGGCGTTGCCCACGGCCAGCACGGCGCCGGGGTATTCGGCCGCAGCCTTGTGCATGGCGGCCACGGCGCGGGTGGTGCCCGCCTGTTTGGCCGCTGCAGCCACAGCGGGGGCCGCCATAAAGCAGAGTGCCTGCCCGCCCAGCTTGGCTAGGCCCGGCTTGGTGATGCCTGCCAGGGCCATGTTGGTATCGGTGATGATCGTTGCCCCGGCGTGCATAGCAGCAATACCGGCGGCTACCGCGCCGGGGGTAAAGTGCAGGGTCTGCGCATAGTCAAAATCCGCGGTGGTGTGGATGACCCGCTTGACTACAGGGGCGTTTTCCGGCGGGATGTCCAGCCCGCGCTGGGCCAGTTCACCCGTGATAATTTTCATGCTGGTGCGTTCAATATCGGCAGGCAGGTGGTGCTGCGGCATCATTGGTCATTTCCCCTTTCGGCGGGCTGTGCAAGGCCCATAGCCGCATACACGGCGGCCAGATCCAGGTTATGGCGTACCCCATCGGCCAGCAGATCCAGCTGCTGGGTACGGTATTCCTGCATGGAGATCGGCGCTGCCGCGGCGGGATCAATCCCCTTGCGGCGGCAAAGATAGGCGGCAAACTGCTCGGTCAGCTCGCCGCTGTCAAACAGGCCGTGCAGGTAGGTGCCAAACACCTGGCCCTGCACGCAGCCTTCGGGGGTGCCGTCCGCCAGGGTGCAGAACGGCGCGCCCTGCACAGTGGTGCGCCCGGTGTGAATCTCGTACCCGGTCAGGTGCGCCCCGGCAAAGGGCTCCGCCGTCACGGTCGCCTGGCTTTGGGTGCGGCGCTTTTCGGCGGCAAAGGTGGTTTGGGTGGGCAGCAGGCCAAGGCCGCGCAGGGTCTGCGGGCGGCCGCTCTCGGTGCCTTCCGGGTCGGCCAGGGTCTGGCCCAGCATCTGGTAGCCGCCGCACACCCCCAGCACCGGCGTGCCGCGCTGGGCCAGCTTGCTGATGGCTGCTTCCAGCCCGCACTGGCGCAGCCACAGCAGGTCGTCCACGGTATTTTTTGTACCGGGCAGGATCACGCAGTCCGGCGCGCCAAGCTCGCGGGTGGTCTGCACATAGCGCACGCCAAGCAGCGGGTGCTGCTCCAGCGGCATAAAATCCGTAAAGTTGGAAATATGCGGCAGCCGCACAATGGCAGCATCCAGCGGCTTGACGGCATTTTTGACCTGCAGCCGGTCGGAAAGCGAATCCTCGTCCTCAATATCCGCCTTTAAGTACGGCACAACGCCAAACACCGGCAGGTGGGTTTTCTCTTCCAGCATGGCAAGGCCGGGGCGCAGAATCCCAACATCGCCGCGGAACTTGTTGATGATAAGCCCTTTGATGCGCGCCCGTTCGTCCGGCTCCAGCAGTTCCACCGTGCCAAACAGCTGGGCAAACACGCCGCCGCGGTCAATATCACCCACCAGCAGCACAGGGGCATCCACCAGCTTGGCCAGCCCCATGTTCACGATGTCATCGGCTTTCAGGTTGATTTCAGCCGGGCTGCCCGCGCCCTCGATGACGATAATATCAAAATCTTCCGCCAAGCTGTTGTAAGCCGCCAGAATATCGGGGATGAGCTGTTTTTTGCGGCGGAAATACTCCGCCGCCGGCATCTGGCCGCGCACTTCCCCGTTGACGATCACCTGGCTGCCAATATCGCTGCTGGGCTTGAGCAGGATGGGGTTCATCCGCACATCCGGTTCCACCCCGGCTGCCTGGGCCTGCACCACCTGGGCGCGGCCCATTTCCAGCCCGTCACGGGTCACAAAGCTGTTCAGTGCCATGTTCTGGCTTTTGAACGGGGCCACCCGCCAGCCATCCTGGGCAAAAATGCGGCAGAGCGCCGCGCACAGCAGGCTTTTGCCCGCGCCGCTCATGGTACCCTGCACCATAATACATTTTGCTTTGCTCATTTTAGTACCTCCCGCATGGTCTGCAGCAGCTGTTCGTTTTCCGGCGCGGTGCGCACGGCGGTGCGGTACCAGCCGGCGCTCAGCCCCGGGTAATTGCCGCAGCTGCGCAGGCAGACGCCCCGCTGCTGCAAGGCCGCACCCAGCGTTTCCGGCGCGCGGAACAACAGGTAGTTGGCGCTGCCCTCGATCACCTGCAGCCCCAGTGCCCGCAGCCCGGCCGCCAGTCTGGGGCGCTGGTCGGCAATCAGGGCGCGGACGGCATCGGCATAGGCGGTTTCCCGCAAAGCGGCAGCGCCCGCAGCCTGCGCTAGGCTGGATACCCCCCACGGCTGACCCGCGGCCTGCATTTTGGCCAGCAGCGCCGTGTTGGCGCACAAGGCATACCCCAGCCGCACCCCGGCCATGGCGTACAGTTTGGTGAACGCTTTCAAAATAACAAGGTTGGGCGCGGCTTGCAAAAGCGGTTTGGCCGTCAGGGCATCCCGCTGCTGCAAAAAGTCCAGAAAGCACTCATCCACCACCAGCACAGCCCCGCAGTCCGCACAGCGGCGCACCAGGCGCTGCACCAGCTCCGGCGGGGTAATTTGCCCGGTAGGGTTATTGGGCTGGCACAAAAACACCAGGTCAATGCTCTGGTTCACTGCCTGCACAAAGGCTTCCGTCACGGCAAAATCATCGGCCTCATGCAGGGTTTCCCGCTTTACTTCGCAGCCAACGCTTTCCAGTGCGGCGGCATACTCGGCAAAGGTGGGGGCAGGCAGCAGGGCGCGGCGGGGCTTGAGCGCCCACACCAGCCGGTAGATCAGATCCGCCGCCCCGTTGCCGCACAAGATCCACGGTTCCGGCAGCTGTTCCGCCCGGCTGAGTGCCGTGCGCAGCTCCCGGCAAAGGGGGTCCGGATAGCGGTCCGCAGTGGGCAGTGCCGCAACGATGGCATCCGCCACGCCCTGGGGCAGGCCAAGCGGGCTGACATTGGCCGAAAAATCCAGCGCATCATGCCCAAAGCGGGCGCGGTAGCCCGCCCAATCACCGCCATGTACCAGTTCCATTCCGTTCTCCCATTTTCGTTGTTACATCGCCAGCACCAGCAGGCGCAGGGCAATGCCCAACACCAAAGCCAGCAGGCTTTCGGCATACATCATGCGGTCGGCCCGCAAAATGTCCTTTGCTTCCACGGGGCGCAGCGCATCCCCGATGGTGGGTTTATCATAATACTCGCCAAAATAGTAGGCGGGGCCTGCCAGCTGCACGCCCAGGGCACCGGCGCAGGCACTTTCGGTCTGGGCGCTGTTGGGGCTGGCATGGTTGCGGCGGTCCCGCCGCCAGATCTTCCATGCGCCGCGGGCACTGCTGCCGGTCAGGGCGGCAGCGGCCACCCACAGCAGCCCGGCCAGGCGGCTGGGCAGATAGTTGGCGGCATCGTCCAATCTGGCGGCGGCACGGCCAAAATACAGGTATTTCTGGTTTTTGTAGCCCAGCATGCTGTCCATCGTGTTGATGGCCTTATAGGTCAGCGCCAGCGGCGCGCCGCCCAGCAGCATGTACAATAGCGGGGCAATCACGCCATCGCTGGCGTTTTCGGCCACGGTTTCCACAGCGGCTTTGGTCACGCCCTCCGCCGTCAGGTTTTGGGTATCGCGCCCCACAATGCGGGCCACGGCCTTGCGGGCGGCGGGCAGGTCCTGCTTTTGCAGCTCTTTGTACACATTGCGGCTTTCCTGCGCAAGACCCTTAGCGGCCAATGCCTGGGCACACCAGAACATCTGCACGGCAAGCCCCGCCAGCGGGTGCAGCGCCGCCGCCAGCCTGCACACCAGCGCTGTGATGAGGAACGTGCCCACCGGCAAAATGGCGGCCAGCACCGCCCCGCCGCAAAGCTCCCCCTGCGGCGTTTGGGGAAATTGTGCGCGCAGGCGTTTTTCCAGCGCGGTGATGGCTTTGCCCATCAGCACAACGGGGTGCGGCAGCCAAGCCGGGTCGCCAAAAATGGCATCCAGCACAAAGCCACCCAAAACGGCCCAGCAAATCAGCATGGTAACTCCTTTGTATACTGCACGGTTTTGACCACGCGCAGGGTTTTCTGGTGTACCCAATCGGCGGCATCCAGCACAAAGCCGCCCGCCGCGGGGGCACACCAGGAATAATAGTTTTTATGGGGCACGGCGAACCGTTCCAGCGCCGCCATCTGGGTGCCGCCGTGGGCAACGATCACCAGCTGCGGTTCCCCCGCCGCCAAAGCGGCATCCACCAGCGCGGCAAATGCTGTGCAGACACGCTGGCAGAATTCCGCCTTGCTTTCCCCGCCCGGGCAGCGGCCTTCGCAGCCGGTTTCCACCCAGGCGCGGTACTGGGGGTCGTGCTCCATCTCCCGGTAATTGCGGCCCTCAAACACGCCAAAGTCCATTTCTTTCAGCCCATCCGCCACAACCAGTTCCGCATCGGGGAAAAGCACTTCCGCCGTCTGCCGGGTGCGCTGCAAGGAAGTAATCATGACCGTTTTGGGGGCAAAATCCGCCCGGCACAGCTGGGCAAGGCCCTGCGGGCACAGCGGTACATCCCGCCTGCCCTGGTAACGCTTTTCCAGGTTTTCCTGCGTTAAGCCGTGGCGCAGCAGGTAGATCAGCATGGCGGCAGCTCCCCTTTCAGCACGGTGGGCAGGCCGCAGAACATCTGCACCACACAGTCGGCCCGCTCAGCCAGCAGGCAGGCAAGGCGGCCGGCGGCTTCCCGCGCGGCGCGCTGGGCGGGGTCAATGGGCACCACACCGCCGCCAACCTCGGTGGCGGTTACTACGTCATATTGGGCAAGCTCGTCCGCAAGGGCGGGCAGGCTTTCGGCATTGGCGGCAAGGGTCTGCACCTCGTAAATCTGCCGCCCGCCAAAGGGTTTGGCAAAGGTACGCTTGCCGCTGTACAGCGGGCCGGTAATAAACAGCATGTTACAAAAACCCCTTCCACTGGCAAAACACAAGGGCCGCCAGCATATACAGTTCCGCTTTTTGCAAAAACCACCCGGCCAGATCCCCGGTAATACCGCCAAACTGCTTGACCGCCACACGGTGGTAGCGCCACAGGGCAACCCCCGCCACAAGCACCAGCACGCCGCCGCCCAGGGCAAAAAGTGCCACTGCCAGCACAATGCTAAGGCATCCCAGCACCCGGCGCACCGTGGTGCGGTCCGCCGCCGTGGCAAATGTGTGCGCAAGGCCGGTATTTTTGGCCAGAGGAAAGGCCGCCACTGCGTAACCGGAGCAGGCACGCTCCAGCACCAGCGCCAGCAGCCAGACAGCCCCCACCTGCGGGGTAAACTGCACGCAGCAGCACAGCGCAAAGTAGGCCACAAAGTAGCTGCACAGCCGGATCACGGCGAACGCGCCGCAGTGCGGGTCCTTGAGGATATCGAGCTTTTTCTGGGTATCGCCATAGCTGCAAAGGGCGTCACAGGTGTCGGCGTAACCATCCAGATGGATGCCGCCCGTGGCCCAGACAGGGATCAGGCAAAAGCCCGCCGCGCGCACCATGGCGGGCAGCGGCAGGCTGGCGCACACGCACCACAGCACGCCGCACAGCACCCCCACCAGCGGGAAGGCACAGAGCGAATACCGCATGTTTTTCTCGTTCCAGTCAAACTGCGGCACCGGCACAGCCGAGAACATGGCAAATGCCACGGCGATCGTCTGCAAAACTGTCATGGGCGTTCCCCTCCTTTGTAGTACACCGGCAGGCCGCACACCACGCGGCAGACGGCATCGGCTTTGGCGGCAACGGCATTGTTGACCATGGCAAGGGCCTGCAAATAAAGGTCTGTCTCCCCGGCATAGTCCGCCCCGCCGCTGAATACCTCGTTGCTGACGATGATAAGATGGTTGCATTGTGCGGCGATTGCCTCGATCCCCGCCAGCATTTTTTCCGCCGTCTGCTTGGGCGGCAGGCAGCTGCCGTCGGGACGGTACAGCTCATTGGCGGCCAGGTTGCCCAAATCTTCCAGCAGGGCGGTGCCCTGCTGCGGCAGGCGGACAAGATGCAGGTTTTGGGGGCATTCCACGGTAGCAAACTGTTTTTGCGCCCGCATGGCGCGGTGTTTGGCCACCCGCGCGGCGCACTCGGCGTCCCACACCTGCATGGTGGCAAGGTAATAGCGCGGGCCGCCGCTCTGCACGGCAAGGTGCTCCGCATAAGCGCTTTTGCCGCTGGCTGCGCCGCCGATAACCAGCGTCAGCATTGTGGGGTATACGGCGCAATGCCGCCCTCCGCAAAGGAATAGCAGCCGCGGTAGACGGCCAAAGCCATATCCCACAGCGGGATGGAAGCCACCGCGCCGGTGCCCTCGCCCAGATGCAGGTTGGCGGTGATGAGCGGCGCTTTGCCCAAAGCATCCAGCACCATATGGGCGGCAGGCTCCGCCGAAACATGGCTGGCAAACACCGCCTTGGCTGCTGCGGGGCAAAGCCGCACCGCGCACAGCGCCGCCACGCTGCTGATAAAGCCATCCATCAAAATGGGCACACCCTCCAGCGCGCCGCCCAAAAACACGCCGCACAGCCCGGCAATATCAAACCCGCCCAGCTTGGCCAGCACATCCAGCGGGTCAGCGGGATTGGGCTGGTTGCGGGCAATGCCGCGCCGGATCGCATCAATCTTGCGGGCAAGCCCTGCATCCGAAAGCCCGGCCCCGCGTCCGGTCATGCTCTGCACGGGGGCACCCAGCAGCACGCTTGCCACGGCGCTGGAAGTTGTGGTGTTGCCAATGCCCATCTCCCCCGTTGCTAACAGTTGAACTCCCTGCTGCTTTTGTCCGCGCACCAGCGCAATGCCGCAGCCGATGGCCTGCACGGCCTGGGCGCGGGTCATGGCCGGGCCGCAGGTAAAATCTTTGGTGCCGGGGGCAATGCGGCAGTCCTGCACGCCGGGCACCGGGGCACCGGCAATGCCCATATCCACCGGCACAACGCTGCAATGGGCGGCAGCTGCCATCTGGCACACGCTGGTGCGCCGCGCGGCAAGGTTTTGCAGCACCGCGCGGGTCACGCTGGCGTCGGTTTGGCTCACGCCCTGGGCCACCACGCCGTTATCGGCGCACAGCACCAGCACGGCGCGGCGGGCAAAATCCAGCTCCGGGGTGCCGGTCAGGGCGGCGGCGTCCTCCAGCATGGTTTCCAGGCTGCCCAGCCCGCCCAGCGGTTTGGCCAGCGCGGCCCAGTGGGCGTGCGCCGCGGCGCGGGCAGCTCCATCAGGCGGGGTGATGGTTTGCAGCCGTGTGTTCAGTTCAGGTTCCGTCATACCGTTCTCCCTGTTTTTGTTTGGGCATACTGCGCCGCAGCCGTTACGAAGCGCTGCGGCAGCGGGGTGCCCGCCCAGTATAGATGCGGGAACCCCGCATACAGATGCCCGTTGGCAAAGCCGCAGTCCCAATGGCGGCCATTGGCTTTTTGGGCGGCAAAAGCGGTGCCGTTGCAGGTGGAATCCCAATGGTGGAACTCATGCACGGGCACCGGCTCCCCTGCGCGGAAGAGCATGCTGTCCGCCTGCGGGGTGAGCGCGGCATAGCCAAAGCGCACCAGCCGCCCCACGCGGAACCCCTGCCCCGGCAGCACACCCGCCATGGGGTGGGCGGTTCCGGCGTCATCTTCCAGCGTTTGGCCCAGGTACAAAAAGCCGCCGCATTCCGCCACGGTGGGCAGGCCGCGCTGCACGGCGGTGTTTATGGCGCAGCGCATGGCGGTGTTGGCCGCCAGCTGGGCGGCGTACAGCTCCGGGTAGCCGCCCGGCAGGTACAGCCCGCCGATATGTTGCGGCAGCGCGGTATCCCGCAGCGGGCTGAAATAGCAAAGCTCTGCGCCTGCGGCCTGCAGGCTTTCCAGCGTTTCGGCATAGGTAAAGCAGAACGCTTCATCCTGTGCCACGGCAATGCGCACGGTGGGGGCTGCGGCCTGAACCGCAGGGGCCATTGGGGCCGGGCGGTCAAACAGGGCCAGCAGCCGCGGCCAGTCGATATTTTTTTGCGCGGCGGCGGTCAAAATCTGAATTTTTTGCTGTAAATCAGCAATTTCGCCCGCGGTTTTCAGCCCCAGGTGGCGGCTTTCGATGGCGGCATCCTGCATGGGGGGCAGAAAGCCCACCACCGGCAGGCCGGTTTCCCGTTCCAGCATGGGGGCCAGCAGCTTGTACAGCATCTCGGTGCAGTCGTTCAGCAGAACGCCCGCAATGTGGTGCGGCGTGCGGAACGCTTTTAAGCCTTGCAGCTGGGCAGCCAGCGTTAAACTGGCCCCCTTGGGGCGCACCACCAGCAGCACCGGCAAGTCCAGCACATCGGCGGTGTGCCAGGCGCTGGCGGCAGCGCTCACGCCGCCAAGGCCGTCATAATAGCCCATGGCACCCTCACACACCACGCTGCCATGGCCC
>ENA-OPSW01001066-OPSW01001066.1-human-gut-metagenome-genome-assembly--contig:-NODE-1066-length-17971-cov-2.733646_pt1 | contig 17971 bp, 15 predicted proteins | sample MGYA00241463_ERZ501918 | MGnify/ENA primary metagenome ERZ501918 (study PRJEB25962, sample SAMEA2042443) | human gut metagenome | biome: human gut; feature: human-associated habitat; material: faeces... | reverse complement strand
GGCGCGTGGGATGACCCGATCACCTATTTCGCGCAGGGGCGGCTGGTCCCGATGGTCGAACTGGGCATGCGTCGCGGAGAGCTGACCCAGGCCGACATGGACCTGACGAACCGCGTCATCGACGCGATGCCCGACCTTCTGGGGCGTGCGGCGCAGGACAAGCCGGCACGAGTGCACGGTGACCTGTGGAGCGGCAACGTGATGTGGGCCGACGACCGAGGCTCGTGCGAGGCCGTGCTGATCGACCCGGCCGCACACGGCGGTCACCGCGAGGAGGATCTCGCGATGCTGCACCTGTTCGGCATGAGCTATTTGACCGAGATCATGGACGGTTACCAGAGCGTGCATCCGCTGAAGGCCGGATGGCAGGAGCGCACGACGCTGTGGCAACTGTATCCGATCGCCGGGCACTGCGTGTTCTTCGGCGGCGGGTACATCAGCGAATACCGTTCCATGTGCCGCTCGCTGCTCAAGTAGCAGGAGCCCGCAACAAGAGGCATATGTATGGGAAAGGGCTTTCAGACCAGAGTGTCTGAAAGCCCTTTTCAATGCCGAAGCCGTTGATCGGCGCGAATGACGAGCGCTGCCGAGCATGGACGGGCATAGCCGAATTCAGCTCAGCGCGTCCTTCAACTTACTGAAAAACCCCTTGCGCTGGCTGCCGGTGGCGGGGCGAGAGCTCTGCGCGATGTGCGACGCCGAGGCGTCGTGGCTGGCCGCGAACTGCTCGATGAGCGAACGCTCCGAGTCGGTCAGCTTGGTCGGGATGTGCACGTTGACATGGGCGACGAGATCGCCGCGCTCGCCGGATTGGCGCAGCTTGGTGACGCCCAGGTTCTTCAGGACAATCGTCTCCTCGGGCTGGCATCCGGCCGGCACGGTCACCTTCTGCTTGCCGTCGAAGGTGTCGATCTCCATGTCGTGGCCCAATGCGGCCCAGCTCATCGGCACCTGAATCCAGCAATGCAGGTCGTCGCCGCTGCGGGTGAAGCACTTGTCGGCCTTGATGCGCACGTCGACGTACAGGTCGCCGGCCGCGCCGCCGCCTTCACCGACCTCGCCCTGATGGGCGAGGCGTATGCGCGATTCGTCCGCGATGCCAGCGGGAACCGAGATCCCCACCTCGCGCGATGTCCGGACGCGGCCGTGCCCCATGCAGGACGGGCAGGGGTCGGAGATCACCGTTCCGTGCCCCTCGCACCGCTCGCAGGGCGCGGAGGTCATCATCTGGCCGAGCATCGTGCGCACGACCTTCTGCATGAATCCCTGTCCGTGGCAGTCGGGGCAGGTGACCGGCTGTGCGCCGCCCTGGGCACCGGAGCCACCGCACTCCTGGCACAGGGAGAACGTATTGATCTTGACATGCGCGGTGCCGCCGAACACCGCCGTCTTCAAATCGATGGACGCCGAGGCCAAGGCATCGCGGCCGGTCTGGGTACGCGGCACCGGGCCCTGTGAGCCACCGCCGAACGCGGAACCGAAGAACGTGGAGAACACGTCGCTCATATCGCCGAAGCCCGCCCCGGAGAAGCCGCCGGCACCGGCGTTCGGGTTGTTCGGGTCGACGCCCGAATCATACATACGGCGCTTGTCCGGATTGGACAGCACATCGTAGGCGTTGTTCACTTCCTTGAACTTGTCTTCGAATTCCGGACCTGCGATGTCGGGATGGTATTTGCGGCTCATCTTTCGATACGCCTTTTTGATCTCGTCGTCGCTTGCCGAACGGTCGACGCCCAGCACTTCGTAATAGTCCGTCACGATTATTCTTTCTCCCTGTTGGTTCTGCGTGTCATTGTGCCATAAGGCGGGGTCAGTCGGCCGGCTGACCTTCATCGTGGGCGAGGAACGCCGTCAGATATCTGGCGACCGCCCTCACGGCGGCCATGGTCGCCGCGTAGTCCATATGCGTCGGCCCGATCGATCCGACGAATGCGACCGGTTCGCCCGCCTGCTGCGTATCATCACCGCTTTGATTTTCCGTCTGTGATGATGCGGCCGCATGCGTCGCGCCGTCCGTGGCGGCCGCGGAGGTACGCCCGTAGCCACTGGTTACCACTGAGGCGTGCAGCAAACCGGGCGTGTGCGTTTCGGAACCGATCGCCACTCCGACGCCGTCGGATTGCGTGGTTTCGCTCAGCGAGCTCATCAACTTCATGAGCACCACCTGCTCCTCCAACGCGTCGAACAGCGGGGCCAGGTCGGCCACCGTGCGTTGATGCGCAAGCCGTGAAGTGCCCGCCATGTACAATTCGCTCGCGCGTTCGTCATCCGCCATGCCATCAAAGGCCTGCGCAAGCGTTTCCGCAAGCGTGCTGATCGCATGGTATTCCTTGCGCGCTCCCATCTGTCGTACGCAATCGGCCGTGCGGGTCAGCGAAACGCCGGAGCATTGCGTGTTGATCTCGTTGGTCAGATGAGTGAGCGTCGTCACGTCCGGCAATTTCGTGACGTTGAGGATATGCTGCGCGACACGGCCGGTATCGGTGATCACTACGGCAAGCAGCGTATTAATGGACACTGGCACGATTTCGATATGCCGCAATGTCGACTTCGACAGTGACGGCGCGGCCACGACGGCGACCTGTCCGGTGATCTGCGCCAGCAGCCGGGCGGCCCGCTGCAGCGTGTCCTGCAGATTGACCGATCCGGACAGAAAGCTGTTGATGCCGCGGCGCTGGGCCTCCGATAGCGGAACGACCGTCGCCAAACGGTCGACGAAGTAACGGTACCCTTTTTCGGTCGGCACCCTGCCGGCCGAAGTGTGCGGCTGAATAAGATAGCCTTCATCTTCCAAGGCCGCCATGTCGTTGCGCACGGTGGCGGAGCTGACGCCGAGGTCATGATCCCGGGTCAGTGTGGTGGAACCCACCGGTTCCTGAGAACGGATGTAATCCTCGACCACGGCACGCAACACCAGCATGCGTCTTGATTGCGCCATGCGCGCCTCCTTATGCATAGGTGTGTGCCGGTACGCCTTATGTTTGACGGTGCTGATGAGACGTACCCGGAAAACTTCTTTTAATGTTTTAGCACTCCGGCGCCCGGAGTGCTAATCGGTTCGTTTCTGGCATAACGAAAAAACGTGGACGAGCGTCCGCGCCACCCTGTCGATCCGTGTCGTCTGGGCGGCGGAAATAACGCACGCCGGATGGAGCGGCAAGCTCGTGATGGGAAATATCAGTTGCGAGGTTTCCTCGCAACTGATATTCCGAGCTGGGTTCTATGAAGTTATTCGTCACCAGATAAGAGACTGGAACTTCGAAAAACACCGCGGCTTTTGCCAAATCGTTGATGGTCCACGCAATGGCTCTACTGTATTTCTGGCTAAGCGTAGGTTGGCTTATGCCAAGTCCTTTGGCCAAATCTGATTGCCTGACTTTTGAACGTCTTTTTAACCAGAACATGTTATCGGTGATGATCTGTTGCAACTCGTCCGAAAAGTTCATATCTGCGTTATTGCCGGCGCCTTGATTGATGTTTGTTTTCTCGTCCATGTTTTAAATTTTGCCATATTTTTATTGCTTAGTCCAATACTGTGCTATAGTATTGGTATGCATAATAAAACATCAGCAAAACCAAACAATGATGTCATGAGGCATCGCATCGACGAACTAAGAAAGGAGGCTGGAATGACTCAAGACACTTATGGCCGTGAAATTTTGCATTGCAGCCAGGGAACAGCCTCTCAAAAATTGTCTGGGCAACTAGCCCTGAGCGCCTTAGATATTTTCCACTCTGCAACTGCATTCAACGTTTCTACGGATTATCTGTATGGCCTCACTGACACACGTACTCGAAAGGATGCAGAAAAAAGAGGAACCGCTATGGCACCTGCATAGGTCATCTGAAATTGAGTCCGTGGACGAATTGCAGTTCGCATCCGGGCGGTGGATGAAACCCATCCAGCATTTCCCAAAACCTAAAACAGAAGAGAGACAGAAAAGCCGGCAAACACCGTCAACCGCGGTGAGCCCGGTAGCCATTCACCACGGCAACCACGGAACGTATGAACCGGCAAGAACCACCATCGAACAAAACAGTCAACAGCAGACGTTCAAGCAAACCGTTATCTGAAAGCTCCGCATCCGAAAGACCGAATCCGCGGAAACGATGGCCAGGATGAAGCGCTTCCAACGCTTCAAGCCAACAGTCATAAGCCACCACGACTCGATCCAATGGAACGACGTCATCGAGACTGCAATCTTCGAAGGACACAGCCGCAAGAGCAATCTCCAACATGGAGACGTCATGCTCCAACACGAACCTGTAATCCGACGCGATGGAATCCAATGCAAGGGAGTCATCTCCTGTCATAGCCATTCCAATCTTTTCGTCGGGTTCCTATACCAACCACTTGGCGATGGGCCGATATCGCTCAAATAGTAATGCCCGCACGTAAGTTGCAGCTCACATACGGGCGGCGAGTCAATCCCATCCAGCATTTCCCAATTAACCAAGGTTCCACGGTCACCAGCCAAGGAACCAATCGCAGAAAGAAGAGATCACAATGAGCGATTTCAACGAAACCTACGCAGATGCAATCAATTCCAACTCTGAGGAAAGGACCAGCTCAATGTCTGATTATTCCACATCCACCACACCGAATGAAACCCAATATCAGGAAAACACGCCGACAATCACCCTCGAAATCGTGGACGCCGAAGTCCTGGATGACATCGATGATGCCGACCTGGTCGAGACCAACCCGGTTGCCGCTCTCGCCGGAAACTTCCAAGATGATGAGCGGACAGCGCATCCTCTTGCTCCGGGTGAGACCAATTACACCGAGCAGGAGGCTCGTCAGGCCACCGAAGACATCAAAGTCAAGATTCTGCATACTGCCGAAGCCCAATACGATTTGGTGCACGCGGTGGAAAAAGCTTTTGACGGCCATATCTGGGTCGCGCTCGGATATCCGGAGGGCATGAAGGGCTGGACCATGTATTGCGCGGACAACTTCGCCGCGGAGAAGATCCGCGTGACCGGTCAGCAGCGCACTGACCTGATCACAGGCTTCACCCCAGGTAAAATCACCAACCGTGGCATCGCTGCCCTTCTCGGCGTCAGCGAGTGGACCGTCCGTGATGCAAAGGCTAAGGCTGGCATTGCTCCCGCAGAAGGCAAGGTCCGTGATGCGGCAGGCAAGCTACGTCACGTGGATGCCGGCAGTATGTCCAGTGAGGAACGCCGCAAGAAGATCGTGGAACTCTCCGAGGAAGGCGCCAAGCAGACCGACATCGCCGACATGCTCGACGTATCCCAATCCACCGTGTCCGACACGCTCCGCAAGGACAGGATGCGTCGCATGAGCGAAGGACTCGAACCCGCCAAGATCGACAACACCGATTTCGACAACGCCGACGACGACCAGCCGTTGGACCTCGACATGGGCAACCGCGAGACCGACATCCGCTCCTACATCGACTCGTCAGCCAGTCGTCGGACGCCCGCGGCGCCATCAACGAGATGGTGCATCTGCTGGAATCCGACAAGTGGCAGCCGGGAGGCTCCACGGTGAGCGAGATCGTCTCCCGTGGCGGCGCGAACATCTTCGGCATCATCAGCGACATGTGTAAGATGCTGCGCCTGCTGAACATCGACGTCGACAACGTCTTCGACGGGGCGGACGCGGAACTTGATGACACCGACAACGACTGGTCGCGTTTCATCGACGGATGCACCGAACTCGCCATCGTCTGCCAGGAAATCACCGCCTGACATGCGACCGGGATCGGACGGGCGGATCCCAAGGGGTATGGGTCCGCTCCCCCGCCACTGAACCAACCATCATCGCCGGTCGTGGACCGGCAGAGAGAAAAGACTGAATCATGAAATACACCAAAGACGAGGAAGCGCGGGCCGAAAGGTCAAGCGTCAAAATGTGGCCCGGCATCACGGCCGGCATCATCATCGGCCTGATCGCGTTCGTATTGAGCTTCGACGCCCTGCGTCTCGTGTTCGTGGCATGCGGCATCAACCCGTACCTGAGCTGGGGTGGCCCGGTGTGCGTGGACGGCACGATCCTCCTGTGCACCTGGGCCACGTGGGGATTCAAGAAGGGCCACATCCGAGGCAGCGCCTATCCGTGGGTCGGACTCGTACTGTTCAGCAGCTTCTCCATCGCCGGCAACGCTTTGCATGCGATGCTCAACACCGGATTCCACCTGCCGGCCTGGGTGCCGCCGGTCATCATGAGCATTCCCCCGGTCGCACTCCTGTACGCGACCCATTTGATCGTCATCATCGCGGGAGACCGCCTCGACAAGATCAACACCGTCCTTCCCGTCGGCTTGACCGTCATGGAAGACACTGACGTTCCGGCTCCCGTTCCCGCACCATCCGCCATGCCGGCCCCGGCCATCCCGTCCGAACCGCCGGCATCGGCTCCCGAACCGGCTGAACCGGCGAAGCCGGAGATTCCGGACCTGTTCGACTTCCAGACCATCGTTCCCGCCATGGAAGCCGATGAGGCCGAAGCGCCAGCCGCCGACGCCTCAACCCCGACCGTCGAACAGCACGCCATCCCGCAGCCGGTGATGCGTGAACCAGTCATCATCCCGACCCTCACCATCCAACCCGATGAGCGGGATGCCCCGACCGTGGACGGCCAGGACGAGCCGGCTCCCGAACCCGTGGGACCGGACGTGACGGCCGTGGAACCGGCCGACGGGCCGGAAGAGAAGACCGACGACGCCCAGGCGGAGGAAAAGCCGAAGCCAGGGAAAACCGGCCGGCGCGGCAAGGCCGGAGCCGATGACGAGGCGTGGCTCGCATGGATCGACGAGCTTACGGCTAAAGGCGAGAATCCGACCGCGTCGAAGGCAGTGGACGCGGGACTGGCCGCGAGCGGCAGCACCGCGAAAAGGTATCTCGCCCGCATCAGAAGAGAGCATTCGGAAAGGTTCTAAGCCATGGAACACCACAGCATGAGCGACAAGGACTTCCACGCGCGGTACGGCGTGACCCCGCGGGAAGTGGAGGACGCGTTGGACGAGAACCGCCGTCGTGTCGCCCGCAGACTCTCCGAATGGGGATACGCGTGGGCCGTTGACGAGATTATGTGCGACGTGGCCGTGGAACTGCTCAAGGGAGGCCTGCGCAGGTGGGCCTCCTATGAGGAACGCAAACCATTGGGCGCGTTCGTGAACACGCTGATCGGCAACCGGTTGGGCGAGTGGATGCGTACTGAGCGGCCCAAATACCGTAGCGGCATGACCCACGCGCCGCTACGCCGCAGGAAGCGGAAGGACACGACGCCGCAACGCGAGGCTTTGGACGCCACCGAAGCGAGAAGAAGGATCCGCAACGAGAACAACGCGGCCCTTGCCGACCGACTCTGCGAGGAAGCCGACGTGTTCGGCGATCCCGATTCGACCGTCCTGTCCGCGCCGGCGGGAGACAAGTCCAGTTATCAGGAATGGTTGACCGGCGGCACCCAGCCGTTGGAACTGGAAAGCGACAAGTACGCGGCCGACATGGAGGGCCTGCGCCAGGACGTGACGACTCGATGCAAGCGCATGGCTTGGGAGATGCTGATCCGTCAATGCCTTACCGCGACGCGTGGCTCCGACGCTCTCCGCAACGACATCCGTCGTTTCCTGGAGAACCATCATCATGGCCTCGGTCCGAGCATCGACGACTACCCGTACATTCTCGCGGTCATCGATAAGTACAGGAAATGATCGTCCATCGGCCGTTACCGGACCCCGGTGACGTGGAGATGGATGCCGGCATGGTCTTTTCTTCTTTCTCCGCCATGCCGGCGACATGCCGGCCATGCGCGCCGAACGGCAACGGCGCCGCCGACGCGTGTCCGGCACCCCCTCGACAGACTTTCAAAACCGAGCGAACACCACAACCGACAAAGGAGCAGACAATGATCAGCGTCATCAAATGGGCATGGCAGGCCAAGCCGGACACTCCGGCCGAGAAGCTTGTTCTCGTCAGTCTTGCCAACAGCACGTTCCAGACGCCTCGGGAGGACATCGCCGTCGTGGGCGTGCGCGCGTTGAGAGGGACCGCGTGCGACATGACGCCGGCGGAACTCGACGCGATCCTGGAACGTTTGGAAAAGCAGGGTTTCATCACGCCGCTCGCGGCCGACAGCGAACCGGTCAAATGGCATATAGGCGCGTTGGAGCGTGAACGCGGCGAGGAAGGCCCTTGGAAGGCATGGCGTCTCAACGCCAAGACGGAGGAAAAGGAGACGGTGAGATGAGCGTCAGAGCTGTCTCATGGGCGTATGGCCTGAACCTCGGTTCCATGACGCAGAAGGCGGTACTGCTCTACCTCGCATACCGGGCCCGTGAAGAGGATAACTGCGCGTGGCCTTCTGTGAACCTCATTCAAGTGGAGACCGAATTGAGCGAACGTGCCGTGCGCAAGGCGTTGAGGGAACTGCGGGACAAGGGACTGATCGCATTGGGAGATCAGGAACTCGCGGCGGTCGACTTTCATGGAGACGTCGTTCCCGTGAACCGTCGTCCCAAGGTCTGGACCCTGCGGTTGGACGCTTCCACCGAATCGTTTAACGGCGTCGAACGTGCCGAGGACGTTCAAACGGCATACACGGGAAGGAGCGTCCGATCATGACTGTGGTGACCATGGTATGGGTCCAGGAACACGTGCACGAGGTACGCAACGCGACCAAAGCCGTGCTCTCGTATCTCGCTTTCAAAGCTCACTACGATGACGGGACGGCCGCATGGCCCGCGATAGGAACCATCGCGGGAGCATGCGGACTGAGTGAGAAGACCGTGCAGCGTAGCATCGACCAGCTTCTCGATCTTGGCCTGCTTGAACCCGGACAACAGACCTTCAGCGCCATCAACCCGAAAACGGGCAAGCCGGTCAGACGGAACTATCAGACCGTCGTGTGGAACGTGATCTGCAAGGAATCGAACCTGCCGACCGAACCGTTCGAGGACCGGAACGCGTCCAAGGTCCGTGCCGCGATGAAGCGCGCGGACAAGGCGAAAGCCAAAATGCCTTCCCCGGAACCGGAGGGCGGGGAAGACGACGGACGCGAGGACAAAATGTCTGGCTTTTCGGACGAGAGGCAGCCGGAAGAAACGAAAGCCAAAATGTCGCCCCTGGAAAACGTTGAAAACAAGCCGGTTTCCTCCAATCTTCCCAAAATGTCGCCCCTGGAGCGGCAAGGTGGAGAAGGCGATGGAAGCGAGGACAAAATGTCCAAAAATCTGGACAAAATGTCGCCCAATAATACATTGAAATACAATTACCCCTCTCTCCCTACGGGAGAGCTCCCCGCAAGCGGGAAGCGCCCCGGCATGGAGGACGGAAACAACACGACGACGGGAGGGGATTCCGACGCGGCGACCGTGATAGACCATCTCGCTTCCGTCCGTTCGAAGCTGTCGTTGACCACCACGGAACCGACCAAACGTGATTTGTCCAAGATCGGAAACCTCGTCAGCCGGGTCGTCAAAGCCCATGACGGCGACCGTGCGGCCTCGTTGGCGCTTATCCTCGCGGTCATCGACTGGCTGCCCGCGAACACGTTCTGGCTCCGCCGGGTCGATTCCGCGCGCCGTCTCGCCGACAACTGGGACCAGATCGCCAACGACTGGACCGTCGCCCAGATCGAACGCCAACGCGAACGGGACGCCGAAGCCCATGAGCGTGACCGTAGGCCCGTGGCCCAGCCGACCCCGGTGCCGGAACGTCATTCGGAACGTCACGTGCATTCGCTGGTCTGCGAGCATGTCCTGAACGACATGCGGCCACACGAGGACGAATACGACCACGAGGGAAGCCTGCGCTACGGCAAGCCATCCGAATGGCAGATGGCGTGCATGCGGCACGCCGACGAGCTCAACCGGCGCGACGGCATCAGCACCGCCGCATGATCCGAAAGAAGGGATACGAAATGAAAGACTATGCCGCATGGCTCAAGGCCTGGGAAACCTACAACCTGCACTTCTACTCCGTACCGGCCTGGCTCATTCTCGCCCTGGTGTTCAGCCTGATAGCAGGCATCGCGTTCGCGGTCGCCCGCGGCTTGGCAAAAAAAGAGCAGCCCGACAGGCCCGGCCTGCTTGTCAACGCCATGCTGGTCGTCTCGCTGGCGTTCGGCATGGTGGGCGGTCTTGCCTTCCTGCAGTCCATCCGCATGTTCAAGGAACCTTTCACGGCCGTGTCGGAACCTTTGAAATTCGGCTCCCGATTGGAGAAGGACACCGGAGTGAACGGGCTGTCCTGCGGCACGAGCCTTGACCTCACGGTCATGCCCGCCGACGGGACCTATGACTGCCGTTATCTCGACGGGCACGGCACGCTGCATCGCGACGCGACGCTTGTCGTGGATGGCACCAAAGCCGGCCTGTACAACGGGCAAGGCAAAACGATGTCCGCTGACTGAACCTCCCGCCGGGAAAGACAACCATAACCAGCCAAGCGAAAGGAAAACACGATGAACGGTTCCGGACAGCGGACCATCCCGAACGTAGTGTTTCCCTTCCGGTCGATGATTTCGAAAAGCTTTTCAGTTGCCGACAATGGTTCGGAATATCAGGTGCGAGGAAACCTCGCACCTGATATTCTCCATTGCGGGTTCGCCGCCTGAGTCCCCATCCGCCAATCCTCCAGGCGCCGGGACGATTGGTTTTGAAACAGAATATCAGGTGGGACATTATGTCCCACCTGATATTTTTATTGGAGTGCCGGCTTCTCTTTTACTTCGGGCATGTTATCCACGGCCATGCCTCGTCCTGTCGGATATTTCCCGTCGTGAACCGTTGGAAACGGCGGCGTCATTGTACACTGTAGCCATCGGACACAAGGAGGCTGATGCATGTCGAACACGGGATTCAAGGTTCGTTTCGATGAGAACGGCGACATCGTGGATATTCTTGGGGGGGGGTGTCTTAAAAGCACTCCCGAGGAAAAAGTCAGGCAGCGTTTCATCGAGACCCTGATCAACGAGTACCATTATCCGGCGAACACCATCCGGAGGGAGGTGCCGATCCAACATGGGTCGAAGGAGCTCCGGGACAACGACGGGAACCCGGTGCGCGCGGACATCGTCGTCTACGCGTCCAAGGCCGCCTGCCTGAACCGTGACCAGGGCAAGATCAACTTCGTGGTCGAATGCAAACGGAACAAGGTGGAGGACGGATACGCCCAGCTGGTCTCGTACATCTTCAACACCAGCGCCAATGGTGGCGTCTGGACGAATGGTGACGGCACGGTCTTCTACCGGAGAGAGAACAAGGACGGCATTCAAGTCCTCGAGGAGACCCCCGGTCTGCCGAGGTGCGGTCAAGGATGGGAGGATGGGAGGACTCCGCGCATAGGAGAGTTGGAACGGCCCCGTAATGTGCGCAGACTGTTGGCGATGTGCCATAACCGTCTTTACGGCAGGGGCATGGAGAACGCGGATTCCGACCTTACCATGGACATGGTGCGTATCCTTCTCGCCAAGATCTATGACGAGACGGTGACTTCCGACACCGCCTACCCCCATTTCTGGATCACTCCGGAACAGTACAAGTCCGAAGACGGGCGGGCCGCCGTGGCGAAAACCATCCGTAGCCTGTTCCATGAGTACGCGGAACAGTATCCCACGGTCTTCGACAAGGACGAGGACATCGCCGTCGGCGACTCCACCCTCGTCGAAGCGGCTTCCGTGCTCCAGGACTATTCGTTCGTCAGCAGGGAGGACGATGCGGACGACTGGGATCTGATGGGCGCGGCATACGAGCAGTTCACCCATGTCACACTCAAACGCCAGCAGGGACAGTTCTTCACGAACCGGCTCGTGGTCAAAGCGATGGTCGATATGCTCGACCCCGACATAGCCGACAAAGTGCTGGACCCCGCCGGCGGCAGCGGCGGTTTCGCCACCGCCGCGTTCAGATACAAGCGGCGCAAAGCCATCGACGGCACCAAACCGGGCAGCCCACAACGGGAAAGACGGCTCGGCTTATGCAAGAATTCGGTGTTCCTGGTCGAGATCTCGAAAAGACTCGTGAAGATCGCCAAAACGGCGATGCTTCTGACCGGGGACGGCAACACCGGCATGACCCAGGGAAACTCACTCGACAAGTATTCCAATCTGGACGGGTGGATAACCAGCCACTGTCCAAAAGGCACGCCGGACATCATCATCACCAATCCTCCGTTCTCCGGACAAAAAACCGAATCCATGATGATGGATCCGGACATCCTCAAATTATTCGGTTTCGGTCACAAACCCGATCCGGAAGGCACGTTCCCCACGATCACGGACGATGATGATCGGGATGCCGGCCACGGCACCCTATTGATCCGTCAGGCGCCGGAGCTCCTGTTCCTCGAACGCTGCATCGATTGGCTCAAGCCGGGCGGTCGCATCGGCATCGTCCTTCCGAAAGGAATCCTGGACAACCGCACCTACATCAACTACCGCAGGTGGATGCTGTCGCGATGCAAGGTGGATGCGGTGGTCACGCTGCACAAGAACACTTTCGAACCCGACACAGGCGTTCGAACATGCGTCCTTTTCCTCTCCAAACCTTTGGAAGACGATCCGGTACCCGGCGACTACACCATCTTCATGGCCCAATCCAGAAGGGTCGGCAAGGATTCGAAGGGCGAACCAGTGTTCGCACTTGACGAAAAAGGCTCCGCCACCAGCGAGCTGGATGAGGACCTGACCCAGATCGCGGAAGCATACAAGACATTCAGAGACATCGGAACGTTCACCGAATCCGAAACCTGTTTCACCGCGGAACGCGGCGAATTGGACGACAATCTCAACCTCAACCCGCAGCATTATTCACCCGAATTGAACGCGACGTTGGAAAAAGTCAGCAAATTCGACGACAAACCCGATTGGTCGGTCACCACCATCGGCCAACTCGACAAGAACATCCGCATCTACATGGGGCCACGATGGAGCTCACGAAGCCTCGTCGTCGAAGACCCAAGCGACACGACGAATCTGACACCGTATCTCACCGCCAACGGAGCGTTGGAGCAGCGACGAATGACCGTCAAATGGTTTGACATGTCGCGCGCCACCGACAAACAGAAGGAATGCGTCAGAATGCTGCGCGTGCAGAAGGGGGACATCCTCATCTCCCGTTCCGGCACGATCGGCAAAGTCACCTACGCCACGCGGATACTCGCGGACAAGTACGTCATCAGCGACGACCTGGTACGCGTCCGCGTTCCCGACGAGAATATGAGGGCGTATCTCCTGGCGTTCCTGATGTCGTCCACGGCGATGAATCTCATGAAACTCGACGAGTTCGGCTCGGTGCAGCAGCATCTCCAACCAAGGCACATCTGGGGTCTGCCCGTGCCCGTACCGGATTCATGGGAGCAGGTCTCTCCTATCATCGATGCCGGGAAGGGAATGATCTCCGCAATGGAGCAAACATCATTGGCCGATGAGTCCCTGCGGACGAACGGCTTCGATTCCCTGATCGAATAAGCGAGGCACCATTTCCTGGCACGGAGGCAGAATATCAGTTGGCGCATTATGCGCCAACTGATATTTCCCGTCGTGAGCTTGCCGCGTCGGCCGGCAGTCGGGTCTCCGTCCCCCGACATCCAAGTGTCCGGAGACGAGCAAAATAACAACCCTCTCCTAAAATGAGACCGGGTTTTCCCTTGCCCGCGCCCATTAAGAACGGAGCAAAATATCAGTTGCAACATTATGTTGCAACTGATATTTTCTGTTGTGTGTCCGTCGTTCCGGAAGCACGCCTCGAACACGCCAAGCGCGGCTGATCCTCCCGGCCGTTCCGGACGGTCCCGCTTTCGGCCTGCGGCCGGCCGTTTCGGAAAAGCCCTTCATCATGGATGACGAAATATCAGGTGCCGCATAATGCGGCACCTGATATTCTCCATTGTGGGTTCGCCGCCTAACGCCCAATCCAACGATTGCGCCCGGTCGCCTACGAACGACGGCAACGGGAACGCCACGGGCCGCGACCTGGCTGCGGGATCACTGAACGCCCCTCTCCGACCCTGGTGGTTGCCGTATACGAAATTATTCCCTCCATATCATTCGCCAGCCCAACGACAGGAAATATCAGGTGCGGAATAATTCCGCACCTGATATTTCCTGTCGTTGGTTCGTTTTTTAGTCTGTCCTTGCGGAGTCCAATGGTCACGATCCGCTCCCCTGGGCATGGTCCTTCTCCTTGGCTTTTTCTGATTATCGGCGTCGGTTCCTCCCGTATCCGCGTGGAATGGATTGCAATAAGCGTGCCGATGATGGGAGGAGCCTATGGCGGAGAGGACCGGGAACGGCGGGCATGGTCTGGTGAAAGGCGCCACCGTGTTCGGTCTGGCCGTGCCGATGATCGTCATCGTGCCGCTCGTCATGCTCATGAGCCTCAGCACCATCCTCGTCGCCATGGTCCAGGCCCAGTACGGCACGACGTGCGGCGTGGCGAACGCGGCCGGAACAACGACCTCATGGGTCGAATGGGCCAAGAACATCGCCGCGGACGATTCCCACGGCTACAGTCAGCCGCGTCGTACCGGCAACCCGGACTACGATTGCTCCAGCCTGGTCTACTACGCGTTGAAACAGGCCGGCCTGGACGTGGGCTCGTACCCCTTCTCCACCTACGGTGAGGACGCGGCCCTGAAGCACGCGGGATTCGAACGACACGACTGGTCACGCGTGTCCGACCTGCAGACCGGCGACATCGTATGGAGTTCCAGCCACACGGAGATCTACATCGGCGACGGCAAGTTCGTGGGCGCGCACCACGACGAGAACAATGGTATTGAAGGTCCCAAGCCCGGAGACCAGACCGGCGACGAGATCAGCATCGACTCGTACGCGGCCGGCTACGCGGCCTACTACCGGTACAAGGGCTCCATGAACGTGAACGATCCCCATGGCGGCCAATCATCCGCGCAGGCCGTGTCCGGCAGCACCGGTTCCACGAACGTGGTCGGCATGAGCGAGAAGGACGCCGAGGCCTGGTTCAACGGGCAGCAGGGGCCGAACAACCTCTGCGTCGCGTACGCGTACGGCCAGTGCACGTGGTGGACGTGCATGCGGGCGAAGAAACTCGGCTGGAAGAACATAGGCCAATATTGGGGCAATGGTCAGGATTGGGCGCGTTCCGGCGCAGCGGCCGGCTACAAGACCACGACGGACGCGCCGGTCGCGGGTTCGATCATCAGCTGGCCCGCCGGCGTGCAGGATTCGGATCCCACGTACGGCCATGTCGGCATCGTCGAAAGCGTGGACACCGCGAAGGGCACCATCACCACCAGTGAGAAGGGCGCCGGCTACAAAGTGTATTCACGGACCATGCCGATCAGGAATGGTGGCACGTACGTGCTGCCGAACGACAAGCTCACGGGCATGGGCGCGTCCGGCTCGTCCGGCACGGAACAGTGCGTGACGGGCGACGACTCCACATCCGACGTGTCCGGGGACAAGGCATCGGCCGCGGACGCGAAGAAGATAGCCCGACGCAAACTCAAGGACTTCGGTTGGGATGATAGCCAATTCGACTGTCTGGACAAGCTCTGGACACGCGAATCCGGTTGGCAGTGGAACGCGACGAATCCGTCCTCCGGCGCGTACGGCATCCCCCAATCACTGCCCGGCAGCAAGATGGCGTCCGCGGGACAGGATTGGAAGACGAACGCGGCCACGCAGGTCAAATGGGGATTGGGTTACATCCAACAACGCTACCAGTCGCCTTGCGGCGCTTGGGCCCATTCCGAAGCGACCGGCTGGTACTGATGGACCTCGAATGGAAGGAAACGGAAATGGAAGCATTGAACCTCGCGGACAACGCGTTGAAGGGTTTGAAACCCGACCCGGCCTGGGATGTGTCCGGCGTCCGAGACATGGCCGGCGGCGTGATCGCCGTCGCGCTCGTATTGTGCGTGGGCGTGATCATCATCGGCTGCGTCAGCCTCATCCCGGGACTGGTGTCCAACAACCAGATGGAACGCGCGTTCAGTTGGAAACGCCTGCTCGCCGCCATGCTCGTCCCGTTCGTGATCGGAGCCGCCGTGAGCGGATGGGGTTGGAGCTGCAACGTGTTCGGCTCCAACGGGTTGGGCGTGAACCGTTCCTACACGCAGGCGTCCGGCAGTGGGAAAACCAACCTGAAGGACGGTCGAGGCAAGGGCGACGACAGTCTGACCGGACTGGTCAAACAGTTGGGCGACGACATCGTGTCCGGTATCTCCGACACGGTCAAGACCACCGTGAAAGGCGCCGTCGACGACGCTTTGAAGGGTTGGAACTGGGTTTCCGGCGGTGACGGCAAGGGCAACATCTTCCAGAAGGCCGGCCAGGGCATCAAGGACGGCGCGACCGGCCTATGGAAATGGTTGACCGGAAGCAAATAATCCCCCTGCCGATTATCGGCGTGGCCGGGCCGTCCGGCCGCGTGGAATCTTCTGAAAGGAGTGTGCATCATGTTACACAATCTCGCGGCGCCCGCCGCGGCAACAATCGTGTCCGTCGCCACCGGCCTGAACAACGGTGACATCTCGAACCTGAAGGTGAGTCCGAACTTCACGTTCTTCCCGTTCATGCAGCTGGTGTCCGACATGGTCGGAGGTTTGTGGGCGTTGAGCCTGTACATCGCCGTCGGAGCGTGGATCTGCGCGGCGATCGCCTGGATCGCCGGCCGTGTGATCCATTCCGGTCCGATGCAGCAGTATTCCGGCACGGTGTTCATCTGGTGTGCCCTGGCGACGATGATCCTGGGCAGCGCCATGGCGATCGTGAAGTTCTTCGCGACGCAGGCGCTGTTCTGACGGCTCCCGCCTGACACACCCCTATTCACGCCGTGGCCGGGCCAGTCCCGTCCACGGCATTTCCTTTTTTGAAGGAGGCCAGATGTCACTCATCATCCAGACCGTCTTCGCGAACCTTATCGACTGGCTGTTCAAACCGTTGGACAACCTGTGCTCCCAACTGTTGACGGGCGCCTTCAGCGGCCTGGTGGGCAGCATGTCCAACGACGAATGGAACGTCGCCATCACCGCGGCGAACCGTATCGGCTGGATCATGGGATTCGTGAACATGGCGTTATGCGTCATCGGCGCCTTGCAGGCCGCGGCCAAAGGCAGCGTCGCCGACGTGATCAAAAGCTTCGCGATGGCCGTGCTCGCATGGCCGTTGACCGCGGTGTGCATCAGCGTGATGATCACCATGGACGGCATCGTCGGACAGATCACGCACAGGATCCTCACCGTCCCGTTGAACGGTGCCGGCACATCCGACCCGTTCGGCGACAGCATCGTGTCGAACCTCATCGGCACGATCGTCAAGACCACCGGCGGATACGATCTGATCATCCGCTGCGTCGTGGACTTCGTGCTTTTCCTCGCGGTCCTCGCCCTGGCGGGCATGCTCGCCGCACGCGACATCAGCCTGATCCTGCTGGCCTGCGTGGCGCCGCTGCCGGTCATGATGACCGGTTGGAAGGTCACGCGTCCCGCCGCGGCGAAATGGGCGCAAGCCGTGGTCGGCGTGCTCCTGTCCGCACCGTTGAGCGCCCTGGTCATCATGGTGGGTTCCGGCATCTGCTTCGTGTCGAAGAACAATCCGAACTACGCGGAATCGTTCTTCCCCGCGCTGATGGGCATCGCCACGATCATCATGGCGTGCTTCAGTCCGAAGCTCATCATGCCTGCCGTGAGCTTCATCGGCGAGAACGTTACCGCCGACATGCAGGAGCGTGGCGGCAAGATCGGTCCAAGCGCCATCAAGGCCGCGGCCCAGGTCACGGCCGGTGTCGTGCAGGCCGCGACCACGGGCAACACGAGCGGTCTCGGCAAGGCGTTGAACTCGGGAGCCGCGTCCGTGCTTTCCGCATCCCAAGGCAATCCGGGCGAATTGGGCCGTTCCCTTCCGGGCCTCGCCTCCGGCATCAAGGACCTGCTGCCCAAGGACGGGCAGGCCGGCGGCGCGGACGGCGACTACACGTCGAACGGCGGTGTTGGCGATGACGCGCGGAAAACCCAG